>JGI24919J38490_100322_pt1 | contig 38416 bp, 32 predicted proteins | sample LinPFosmplate7_FD_38490 | JGI IMG/M metagenome (IMG submission 38490) | reverse complement strand
TCGAGCTCGGTACCCGGGGATCCCACAATCTGAGCTCAATAAAACTTATCACACGGTTTTCCCAGACAGAATCATCCAAGCCAATTAGATTAAATTCAAGATGTAATTCTTCAATCCCTTTTAAGTTTTTTGAATACCAATGGTCTTTTGCCATAATGCATGCTAGAGACAGGATTATAGTAATCATCCAATTTTTCATAGATTGAATTTATTTCAATAATTTGAGTTTCTGGGAGTGAATCTTAGGTTAACATTATTTAAACTAAATTTGCCAGTCCTACGGTTGGCGGATGTGGTAATCTCAAAGGGTATAATAAATGAAATGATCGGGGGTTCTTATAATGACATTAGTTATTTTATAAGAATTAATTTCTGTGATTGCACCATGGATTCGGATTGGAGCCTTGCGAAATAAATCCCACTAGATTGGCCTGTCGCACCCCAAACAAGTTCATGCTCCCCAGTTCCCAACTCACCACTCACCAATTCATCCACCACACAGCCGGTTATATCAAGAATATGTAACGTTACCTTGCTTTGTATCTCTACCAAATTAAACCGTATCGTAGTGATTGGATTAAATGGGTTTGGATAGACCGGAAATAATCTAAATTGGGATGGAAATGAGCTTTTTTCACTTGCCCTCAAATCTTCTCCAGATAAAAGTTCATTCAAAATATAGATTATGTATTCTGTGTCAATTTCGTTATTGGCATAAACCAATGTACCATTTTGATCAACAATAAAATCCCGTGGATAAGGCGACCCCTGATTTGGAATATAATAGTCATCATAAACTACGCCACCAAAACCGCCGAATCCACCGCCTGTGGATTCATCCTGGATGATAGGATAGGTGATGCCTGTTTCTGATACAAATTGGGTAATCTGATTTTGGTTAACAGATGTGATCCCAAGAACCAATACACTATCTTGGGGAAATGTTTGCCAAATGGATGTTTCAAAGTCCGACAACTCCGGACTGCAAACGGGTCATCCCGGTGCGAAAAAAGCAAGGACAACAATTTTCCCTAAATGATCACTCAATGTGAAATTTCCAGAACCATTGGCAACGATTGGAAGGGTAAAGTCTGGCGCTTCTATACCGACTATTCCACCATCATAGTTTCCAATCAATTGAACTTGAATTGATGGTTCATCCGGGTCATTAGATGTTATCTGCATCACACCGGATGCATTTTGGTTTGATCGTGTGTAAACAATTTGAGAAATTGTTGAATCATCTACATCAAGATATTCCGGAAAATTATAAACCTGAAAATCAGGGTGGGTGAATGTTGGGTAAGTTAATCCCAGCGGAAATTGTCCGTTGTTTTCTACCAAAAGATTAAATGTATCACTTTCTCCAATTTCCAGAGCAGGAAAAGAAATATCCCAGGAACTGATATCCAGGTCTGCGTCTTGGATCTCTCCATAAGAGAATATCTGTAAATGCTGCCATTCAGCAGAAAAGATCACGTTGTCTCTGGCACCGATAGCCATTGTTCGTTTTCCCGTTGATTTATAGCCAACTAATTGAAACTCTTCCCCCGTCCATTTTAGAATATTAACATCCAGCCAATCAGCTACGGCGACTTTATTATTGTCAAACAACGCAATTTTATTGGCGAGTCCCGGTGTATCATACGAATCTAGAATTATAGGATTATTCATATCGGAAATATTATAAACGGAAACACCCGATGACCCTTCAGCAATAAAAAGTAAACTGTCTTGGATTGCAATATCCTTAACCGCACCCATCGTCATAAAGGATGTACCATCACACGAATCCAATAAACAATTGATTTCTGTAAGAATTACGCCAAATTCACTATTTCCTATTGCAATGTTATTCGAATCGATAAAGGCAACCGTCCAGGCATTTTCACATGTCCGAATGTAAATTAGTTCAGGATTTAACGGATCTTCGATATCAAATAGAATGACACCGTCTTCATGGCAGGCAACAGCTAGCCTATCGCCAAAAATATCCGATCCTTCCGGAGATGGATTATTTACACCTGATCCGGTAAATGACAAAGATCCCACATGGATTGGATTGGAAGGATCACTAAAATCAACAATAGCCGAACCGCCGCCCCGGGTTCGGCTGGAAAAATAAGCAACGCTATCTGTTGCGGAAACCCATTGTCCCGGCTGGGCCCGGTTTCCCATGGGTACTTCAATATTGGATAAATGAACCGGATAGGTGGGATCAGAAATATCGTAAAAATCATAGCCGTCCAGATTCCCTGGAATAATCATAATGTCGCCAATTATTTCCACATATAGGAGTTCCCGGGCTGGGGGATTGAAACGGTTTTCCAAGCTCAGATTTTTTGAAAAACAAAGCACTGGCAAAAGAAGAATACATATTCTATTCATGCTTATTCCGATGTGAAATTGAAATAAAAGTTAAAATTATTCTTTAACCATGGGTACGAATCGCACCGCCAGGATTTTTTCTTTTGTGACGATTCCCTTTTTGTCCTTTTGAACCAGCCATAAATATTGTGCAAAAATACTCCCCCCTACAGGTAGGATCATGCGACCGTTTGGCGCCAATTGTTCCACCAGTTTTTCTGGAATTTCATTTGGCGCCGCCGTCACCATGATGCGATCAAAAGGTGCTTCCTCGGGCCAGCCTTTGTAACCGTCACCGGTTCTCACTGTAATATTCTCATATCCTAATTCCATCAGTACTTTTTCAGCGCTTTCAGCCAACTCGGGTATAATTTCAATTGTAAAAACATGATGAGCCATTTCCGCCAAGATTGCGGCTTGGTATCCTGAGCCTGTTCCTATTTCCAATACATTTTGAGATTTTGAAATCTGGAGATGCTCTGTCATGTAAGCGACAATATAAGGCTGGCTGATCGTTTGTTTATGACCAATAGGTAATGGCCCATCGGAATAGGCCAAGTCCAGATATTTTTTGGGAACGAATTTTTCCCGTTTTACTTTTCGGACTGCCATTAAAACACCTTCGTCCTTCACACCCCGTCTTTCGATCTGGTCTTCTACCATAAATTTCCGTTTGATCTCATAACTGTCTGTATTTTGAGAGCAACCAAAATTGAGCATGAGTGTTAAAAGGAAACATTTCATCATTCCGGGAAAAAATAAAAAATTAGAAAAATAATCTAAAGTTTATACCAGCATATTGTGTATTAAAGTTAACCCTTGGCTTAACTGAAACCTGGATTTGCTGCCCATATTTATACCGGACTGCATCCCGCTTATTAATAATCATTTTCCAGCCGTGAAGCCAATCGTAAAATATGTCTCCCACTAAAACAAGTGCACCTAAAATAATGAGCCCACCACCTGAGCCGTCACTCTGTTTATTCATGGGAATCAATTTGTATTCAATATCATCACCAATCTGGTTTATCGGAATTTTTTCATAGCGTATTTCATTATCTTCTCCGGCATTCAGGATCATAAGATTATAATCTGATTCTGGCCATTTTTCCTCACCCATCATAGATGCACCGGCAATCATAAGGCCTAATCCACCAGCGCCAATTATAAATAAACGGCGTGCTTTTTTATTCTCTCCCGCATAACGATGGACTATTCCCGGAATTGGAATTGATGTCAGGGCTAATCCAATGGTGAGACGGCGATTCATATCCTGGAATTCTTCAAATGTCATCTCTGCTGGCACTGGGTAGAGAGGTGTTTCAGTCAACATATCGCCGCCGGAGACACTTTGACTATTCAGGGAAGAAATAATGAAAAAAGCAGTCCAGATTCGGTTGATTAAGAGGGTTAAAGAGAGGGATCGCTTCATAGTGAACCTCCGTTTTCGTGTTCGGGTAAATTTAGAAACGAATGGGTATATGGATTTGATTTATTTTTTGAAGAATAGTCTAAATCCATTGAAACTCATAATCCCCAAAATTAGGACAGCAAACAAACTGAATTCCATTGGAAGTCCATAGGATCCGATGATGAAATCCAAATCATTTACCACTCTATTAAGATGGACTAGCCCTGCAGCAGTCAATATACAGGCTGATGTGAGGTTGTATTGATCTTGGTTCATAGCAAAACCTCTTTTGTTAATTTATTAATACTCTGGATCCATCCCTACCCAAACAGTATCATCAATCACCTTTGTTACAAATAGATCTAAATTTTTTTCTTCATATGAGGCAATTTCTTTTGCCTTGGAGTCTAACTTTGCAAAGAATTTCAAACCACCATCATCAATCCACTTTTTAACTTCACCAGATTGTGTACAAAATACGCTATAGTGCCATCGACATTTGACTGTATTTTCTTTTGGATTTATTTCACTCCCTTTCAAACTCAATAAAGCGTGGGGACATTGGTCATTCATGGCCACAAATTCATCATTGCACTTTGCAATCAAAATTTTATCTCTTTTGATATTTAGGATCTGCTGTGGCTCATCGATAAAACTGGAAACCGAACTTACTTTTCGCCAAATCATTTCATTCTCAAAAAACTCATTTTTTTCTACTTTTTCAACAGAATCAGACACATCTTCAATTTCATAAAGAGTCACTCGGTCCTCAACCCCTTTTAAGTTAGTTCTTACAAAATCTTTAACTTTAACAGAGTCTTTGACACTTTCATGGGTTGCTTCAGAGATTAAAACTCTTGAACGGAAATCCTTATTTGCACTTTCTACTCGGCTGGCAAAATTGACTGCTTCACCGATGGCTGTTAATCGGCTCGATCTTCCAGCGCCAATATTTCCAACAACCACATCGCCATAATGAACGCCCACACCAATATCAAAGGATTCGCCATACATAGTTTTAAGATACGGTTTCATTTCATCCATTTCAGTGCACATATCAATGGCGGATTGTACAGCAGCCAAGGCAGGATCAGCTTCATCATTTACGCCAAAAAGGGCCAAAAGTCCATCGCCTAAATAATTATCAATTCGACCCCCAAATGATTCGATCACTGTCACCATTCTATTGAAATAACGATTCAAAATAAAAACGGTATCGTAAGGTGTAATTTTTTCGGAGAATGATGTGAAATCGCGAATATCTGAAAAAAGAATCGCCAACTTTTTTGTTTCACCTAATCGACCCAAGCCTGAAACAGATTGGCGGGATGCCATTTCAATATCATCCGAATTCAAGACTAGCCGTCGAACGGTCATATCTCCTTGGATCCTGGTTTGGCAAGCTAATCTGAATTCCTGGGTAGAATGGATCTTGCCCTTGATTCTTAATTCCTTTTCTGTTGGCTCGGAACAGTGGTCCAAACCATCTAAGACCAACACGCGGCAGGTGGTGCATTTCCCCTCCCCACCGCAAGCATGGGCATGGGAAATATTTTCATCTAGAGTTGCTTCTAAAATGAGTTTATCATTTTCAACTTCTATGACTTTGTTATCTGGTAGTAATGTAAGTTTTGGCATAATTTAGTTTTCAAAAACCATCTTATCATCCTTGAAAGATTTGAATTCCAGCGCATTCCCGCTGGGATCCTGGATGAAAAATGTTCCTTGTTCTCCTTTCTTCTTTTTAAATCTTTTTTTGGGTTCAATCATAAATTCAATATCAGATTTTCTAATCTTTTCTTCCAGGGTTTCCCATTCCTCCCAAGGTAAAATTATACCAAAGTGCCGGGCTGGAACCTGATTCCCATCTACAGAATTGGTTTGAGCAGCCTTACAATCTTTCGGTGAAAGATGTGCCACAACCTGATGACCGTGCATATTAAAATCAATCCATTTTTTTGATTCACGGCCCAAAGTACATCCCAGTACATTTGTATAAAATTCCCGTGCCAATTCTAGATCATGGACGGGAAAAGCTAGATGGAACCTGGGTATCTTCATTTTAATAAAATCAGTTTTTTAACAACTGTATTATCGCTTTGACTCAATTTGGCAAAATACACGCCACTAGAAAATTCAGACGCATCCCAATTAATCTCATGCTCACCAACAACTAAGTCGCCACTTATCAACGTCTCAACTATATGGCCAGAAATGTCAAATATTTTTAGAGACGTGTTTAATCTCTTGTCGATCGAAAACCGGATTGTAGTACTTGGGTTAAATGGATTTGGATAAATTTTTGAGATTCTGATTTGGGTTGGTATTGGTTCATCAGTGTCATCTGTCGCCAAGTTTTCTCCCTCATAATATAATCCAAAAAGAATCATCATTTCATCGGTGCTCAATAATCCAAAATTGATTTCTTCATCCGTATCATTGTAAAAGGTCGCTTCTAGTTCAAGACCATCACCTTCATGAAAAACCATAGGTGGATTATATTCTATGATAGGTGGGTGATCCCAATCAAGGGCAAGATAAATTAATTCTTTGTAATAAGGATCACTTTGTGATCGACGGAATACTTTGAATTCAGTATTGTGCTTATGCGCATGGGAAAACAATTGAAAAATGGAAATAATTTCGCCGAACTCTGCAAACATCCAAAAAGTCTTATTGAGAGTTGTTTCTTCTCCTGGCGGTAATACAATGTCATTATTATTCAACTGCAGAATTTTTCCAATATGATCCACATCTGTTGAATCAACAAAGTGATAATTGTTATAAACATCCCCAATGATTACATCGTTGGAATAATTAGCATAATGAACGTTCAAGTCAAATCCAAAAGATGGATCAATTCTTAGGGCAACACCTTCAGGGAGTCTATAGTCAATAAACCGGGTTTGAGTTCCAGTGATAAATTTTTGGTATGCCATGTAATATAAAACATACTGGTTGTAACTCCCATCCGGATATCGTAAATCGCGAATTATATTTAGTTCAGGCAGTTGAAATGGAAGGTTATCATCATAGGTGTAAACAATAAAATGATGGCTTCCAGGCGCCAGGGCAGTTTCGATTCGATTCACAAAAAGAATGCCCTGAGTATCAACTTCTGTGTAGTAGAATAATTCCCTTTCGAATTGGGGTGGTACTTCGAAGGGGCCCAGATGAAATTGAACGCCATTCTCCGGTAGTGGGAGTGGCTCAAATTCAGGTATTTCAAAAACGGTTGTATCTTCTAATAGGGATTCATCAACTACAACACCTGTCTCTGGTGCTCCAGCAATAATCCATTGGCGGATAAATTCCAATTCTCCATTGGTGAGAAACTCCATCCCCAGTGGCATTAGGCTCCCATACTCAGGATGATCCTCATAAAAATGCTCAAAGTCATTTGCATTGATCTTTTCCCAGAGAAAACTGGAATAAATACTGGTGATACCATCCGTCCCAACTAATTCTAATCCATCTTCTGCTGCAGAAATATTTGTTGGGACTATATTAATTAATTCTTCATAAGCTACATCTTCGGCTAGAATTAATCCAGATTGGTCAGCAAAATAAAGCCCATGGTCATGACACATAATACATTTCGGTGTCCAGACCGTGTCTTGGATGATGTCCCAGGTGGAGGATTGCCCTGATAGAAAATTCAGGAAAATAATCGAAATGAACAAATGTCTCAGAAGTATGCCCTATTTAAATAAGATTAGTATTTGAAAGTTTGATTGGTTATTAAGTGTCGATTTTACAAAATATGCACTACCGACAACAAACGATGCGTCTCACCTTGTTAGCTCCAATCGGACCGCTAATATTGGATTAATCAACACTTGGAGAAATGGAAGTTAACTTAAAATAATTACTGTCAGGGGAGCAAAACAAAGGATTAGTCTCCATCACATTGATTGAAAAAAATGATTAAATATTTTTTCATTTATCGGACCACTGCAAATTTCCCAACAAGGGTTTCCATCATTTTATCTGATTCCGCATCAATTTGTTGAATATGATACAAATAGAGTCCCGGCGCTATTTCTTGGTTGTTCACCGTTCTCATATCCCACCATTCATTTCCACTCGTTACACTTTCATGAGACAGATCTGCTACAAGTTCCCCGGATAATGTGAAAATCTTGATCTTGCATTTGGTCGGTAAATTGGTAAATCGGATCCGTCGCAGGAATTCTGTCTCTTTGAAATTAGATCGCACAATATAGGGATTCGGAACAACATTAACCTTACTTAGATTTTCGCGGGGTTGGATTCCCGGAAACGCCTGGACAAAATTTCGATCCAAAATGGTAGTCCCTTTTGAATTTTCAATAGAAGCATAGCCATCTGGGTTTGCCCATTCATTCGGATTTGAATAATTTGTATCCAGCACCGATTCATATTGCCCGTTTCCAATATGGACAAATTTTGAAGTATAGGTTGGCTCTACGCCCATATCGTAAGATACAACTGAATAAGTATATTCCAAACCATCCGTCACATCCTGATCCACAAACATGTATTGAAAAGTATCTCCATTTACAATTTTCCACTCTGATTCATCCAAACGAATCATTTCCATTCCAGTATCGTCTCCGAGACTGAACCAGGGGAAATATGGATCTTCACCGCTGATGCTATGATTCCGTCTATTTCCCTTTTCACAATCATAGGAATTGGAATAAACACAATGGAGGGAGTCGCTTTCTAACGATAGATCAAATTGCCTATAGGGTCGCCAGCCTGCAAACAACCCATCCGTATCATAAATACGACCTGATGCGTCTCCCCAGTTTTTTCCACCATCGATACTTTTGTAAATCTTATATCCTTCAAAATCTGAATAACCAGTGAGAACATCAACAGAGTGTTCCGATACATCATTCCAATAGATTTTGACAGCACCAGTGTCTGTTTCCACATAAACATTGGGTCGTGTGGGCGGGGTAAACCCCTGGTACCGTGAATTATACATGACTTGAGCAAAACGGGCATTATTGATCAAATCTTCTTCATTTTGTCCAAATATAATGCAGAATGAAAAAGGGACTTCCCGTCCAACGGGAAGATCAAAAGGTCCACAACTCATGAAAATAGAACAATCCAATCCCGGGGGTTCTCGTTGAAAAGCAGTTTCATCGTACAGGCCTTCCAGAGAATCAAAATGCGGATTTAGCTCCGATCCCAGATCAGAACCTGGATTTTTCGTGTGAAAATGCCATGCATTCTCATTATCACTTAAATTGGTGGTATCACCAGCCATAATCTTATACATGATCTCTTCCTTGTTCCGAGCTTGGGGACAACCGGCAGCACCGGTATAGCAACTACTGCTATTACTTTCCATATTCACCACTCCCGGACGACTGTACCAATCAAACCAATGCCAATCTGTCATTTTCAGCGGTTCTCCGGGGAATATGTCAATAGTGCCGTCTTGGTCTAAGTCGACCGGATCGGTGGCTCTGGGTGAGTCTAATAATTGGGTAGCCACAAGTCCAAAATCTGTCCCCGGAGCGGGATCACCATTCATGGCATAACCACGAGCTTGACCACTGATACCGTCAAAATCTCCCACCATGGCCATAGAGATTAACATTCGTTCATTATTACGTTCGAATATTTCCCAATAGTATTTCATGAAATCGTCGTCATTTGTGTGGAGTCCGGAACTAAACCCGTTTATATCTCCCACCAAAACATCTGAATCAAAATAAAAACCGAGAAAGGTACCCTGGTAATTAAATCCTTTGCCTTGGTTGAGTTTGGTACCATCGGGCATAATCATTCCTTCCCCACATTTTTGTTCACCATTTTCATCCAAAACAGGATTCCCAGATTCATCTTCAGCGCACCAATCGCCACTTTCATTTCGGACATTAACCGTTACAAATAAAATATCTTCTGCATAGGACACACCGTAAGAATGAGCTTCTGCCATCACACGTAACCCCATAGGATAAGCTGTTTGCTCGTATTCATTATTTGTATCCACCATATTACCTCGGTGTGCCCAGCGATCATCAAATTCCATGTATACTTCCATATCCGAAATGAATCGCCCTTCGACTGTTTCCCAGCAATCAGGATCTTTTCTGGACTGCGAACATCCAGGAAGAGTGATGTTGTAATCTTCTGCCCACCAACCGGGCCAGAATGACTCATTTTGTCCTGAATTTTCATTATACCTAATCGGCCAAGTATCAGAAAATGCACTGTGTGCCAAAAGCGGATATGTATCACTCAGATCCGTGACATAGGTATCACCAAATATGTCTCCATTAAGGACCTCCGTATTGTGAGTATTTACCCGAGCCATTGTAGATGCATGCCACTCGCCATTTGGTGAACTCTCCTGTCGAGAAATCCACGATTCTGCAACATTATATCCATAATACATGTACTCATCATCATCTGTCCACTCTTCTAGGTCTGGACCATAATTATAAAAATCAAATTGATCTTCTCGCTGAATTAATTTTGGGCGTAAAGCCCAAGGATATATGAATCCAATCTGCGCGGTGGATGTATTGGGATCCAATTGACCAAAAGTAGATACTGCAATTTTTTTTAATTCATGATCAACGGCATATTGATATGGTCCATTGAATAATTCTTTAGATATTTTTTGTGAAATACTGTCAGGATACCAGCGTCCAAAATCCCGGTCTGCATCAAAAATAATGCCCACATAATTCGTGTCGCCTTCAAAAAACCAATTGTCATAGGCATCTCCAGACTCCCAAATACCATAAATGGGAATTCCGTCAGAATCCACAATATTTTCCACATGTTCCCAGTTGAATTCGAAGGAATTTTTATGTCCCGGAACCCCAGCAAGAAATGCAACCGAAGGTAAATAAGAATAACCATTCCATATTCCCATGGGATGTTCATCCCAGTTAATCATATTACCATAATTAGAAATGGCCGTTTGGGCTTTTCCTTGGAGCAAGTAGCCAATAGCTCGGTCGTTCATGGGGTTGGTTGGGAAAGGATTATCACCGATCTTTCCGGCTGACGAATACCGGAATACGTCGGGGTGAATTGAACTTTCCTCTTTAATCTCTTCAGAGAAAAGAAGAGAGATGACAAATATGATAGCTAAAATCCGAAGATAAGAAATCATTGCAGGAATCAATTTAAAATGTCTCGAATAGTATCCAAACTAATGTTCCCACCACAAATGACTACACCTACGCGCTTTCCTATTAAATCGTTTTTCTTTTTTAATAATGTTGCTACAGCTGTTCCAGCCGCACCTTCTAATAACTGGTGTTCTTTATCCATATAAGTGATCATTGCATCCTTGATCTCTTCTTCTGTGATTAGTACAGTTTCATCGATCACATCGCAACAGATTGGGAAAGTGATAGAATTTCCTTCTACACCGCCAGCAGTCCCATCTGATAATGTTGGTTTGGACGATAATTCCAAAACTTTACCTGCTTTTATGGAATGGATCATTACAGCAGAATTCTTTGGTGAACACCCAATCACGTGAATTTGGGGCCAGATTGATTTTAAAAATCCTGCAGTCCCGCCGATAAGGCCACCACCGCCTACAGATATAATGACCGCATCCAAACCATCACATTGGAACTCTATCTCTGCTCCTATAGTTCCCTGGCCAGCAATAACATATGGATCATTATAAGGGGATACATAAGTCTCGCCTGTTGAAAGGGAAATTTCCCGCGCCCTTGCTTCCGCTTTAATACAATCATTTCCGTGAACTTCTATTTTGGCACCAAATTGTTTCATATTCTCAAGCTTCGCTGGCGATGCATCATCTGGAACATAGATTGTACAATCAATTCCTGCTTGTCCAGCGGCATAAGCTACTGCAGCACCGTGGTTGCCCGTGGATGCAGAAACAACACCTTTCTGTTTTTCATGATCTTCCAAAGAAAGAAGTTTATTAATGGCTCCACGAGCCTTGAAAGATCCCGTGACCTGGATGCTCTCCAGTTTGAATCGAACATCTGCTCCAGTCAGATCTGAAAATGCTTTCGAATGAACAAATGGTGTTTTTCGGATAAAAGGTTGTATTTGGATTGCTGCAGATTGAATGGATTTAGGGAATGTCATTTTCAAATCTTACTATTTGTCTTACAATAATTAAAAGTTAATTATCTATATATTAAGTTAGTTTTACCAGAACACATTCTAAAATATTTTAAAAAGAATATTCCAAATTTGCCCGGGCAATCACTGTGTTTTTCTTAAAGCCACCCGTTTTCTTGGATCTGTATTCACCATGTATTTTTACACTAAATTGATCGAATATTTTCCATTTTATTCCACTTTTGAAACCTACCCACGACATATCGACTAAACCAGATCCTTGCGCATAGTTTAAACCTACTTTTCCTAATATTTGATTTTTAAAAAAAGGATATTCAGCATCAAAATTAGTTGTAAAAAAATCCTGGGTTCCCCGTTTGCCGGGGCCAGTACTTAGGTCACTGGAATTGATAGTCAAATTTAAAGTTGTTTTTAACTGGAAATTATATCGCGTTGATAATGTAAAATTCATAACGTTAGTGGACATGGCCGGATCGACAAAATTTGTATCACGACCAGTGAAATTGTCTATTTTATTCACATTAACAAATGTGCCACTCAATGCATGAGACCAAACCAAGTCAAAGCGATGACTAATATTCACCATTATATTGTTGGTATGTGTATTCTCGCGATTATCTGTAAATGTTGAGTCTGTTAATGGGATACGTTTATCTATCCCATTATCCCTGTCAATTGACCGATAAGTAAAATTCAGCGTAGGTAGTCCTGGGCCAGGTAATGCATTTATACCTAATGATATTGTATTCTGTGTTTTCAAATTTTCTACCGTGGTTAGGATATCATCATCCTGATGTTTATAACCCATAGTTAGCATCAATCGATTTTGGAGAAGTTTCAATTTGTCAGAAACAGAAAATTCACGTTTATTTTTCACAAGATATGGATTGGCCAGAGAATTGTATTGGGGGCCAACCTGTGAATATTCCACCGTAAGGTAATTCCCATAAAAATTTGTGACAGCTCGACCACGATATGCTAAGGAAGGCATAGACAAAACTGCATCCATGAGATCAACAGTTGCACTGTCTCCAAAGGCGTTAATATCGATGGGAACCAAAGGCGCCATGTTAGGATTAATGATCAGGATTTTCTCATAATCAGCTGGATCTGGAAAACTAGACAGGTCAAAACTTGAAAGTTTGTTATCTACTGAGTCATCGATCATAGTGTCCAATTGAGCCAACGTTAAGGGTCCTCCCCAAATATTATTATTGGTCATGCTGAATGCCAATTCACCGTCCAATCGGAGACGTTTATTAAACAATGATATCCCGAGATCCGTCCCAATTACCAAGTTATCTTTTGGGCCATCACCAGCCCAGTTCTTACCCTCAAGATAATGGGCCTTTGTTCCCAGCTTACTTATAGTATACACCCTTCCGGAATCAAGTCCGGAAACGAATCCAGTAGCATCAGGAGAGTAGATAATTTCCGCATTGTTAAGGTCCTGGGTAACACTGTTTGTATCATCCCTGGCTTTCATAAAATTGAGTCCCCACTGGAATTTTTCTCCACGACCTAAAGCCAATCTACCCGCCATCACATTTTGCTCGAACGTGTACCCGTTTCTGCTTAATGAAAGAAATTTGGTCCCATCATCATCCGTATCAATGCTATATGAATAGGCCTTTTTCAAATCACCTTCAATGGCACGATTAATTTCCCCTTGAACAAAATGGAGGTTAAACCAACTCCATTTAATATTTGCATTCAACCCCCGGATTCGTTTCCCATTCATTGTAAAGTGGGACAAGCGTGGATTTGAATCACCTACATTAATGGTAGCATAATCTTTTAGGGCAATTTCAAACCCTAATACATTTCGAGGTTGATAAAGTGCTTGCTCCTGGGTGGTGATTTTCACATTGGTTTTAAACTTCATCCACTCATAAGCAGAACCTTTAAAATTGACCATCACTTGACTAATGTTTAGTGTTTGATTATCAATTTGATCCATACTACTACTGGATCTTATACGACCAGAATATTTCAGGGTAGGTTCACGCAAGGTTGTTGTAAATGACCAAGTTTTCGGACCTCCTCCACCAATGAAAATTTGAATCTGGTGAAGACCGGGATCTAATTGATCCAAAAGACACGTCACCATATCTTCATCCATATAAGCTAAGTCTGAAATATTTTCACCATCCAACAAAAGTTGAATATTATTCGGGTTAATGCCTTTCATTCCAAAGGTTGATATTGCAATTAAAACATCATGGCCGGAGATCTCTGAGTTAGGTTCAGGGCTCATGATCAATACATCGGACTGAGATAAAAGAATGCTCGAAAATAAGGCCAGAAAAATAATATTTTTTTTCATTATCGTTATTTTTCTATTGGAATCGAATAATGATTTCTTTGATGTTGCCATCTTCATCTTCAACTTCGAAACGTAATTCTTGTGTTGGTATTTCAACATCCGCATCTTCAAATCCTGCCAGGTCATCGGTGGTTGTTTCGTGAACTTCCAGTGAACCTTCTGGTGTTGAAACAGCTGTTTCCCCATTTTCAACTTCTGTGGATTCTCCAGTGATAGTATTTGTTACCTCTATCAATCCTTCTAGCAATGTAAATGAATCTCCTATCCCGGGTTGAGAGTCGATGGTTAGTTCTGTACCTTTTACCGAAGCAACGGATGTAGGCGTGGCAATTCTGAATTCATTTCCTTTTTGTGGAGATATACTTGCAGCAATTTTTCCATATTTAATATCCAATGATTTATTGATTTGAGTGCCTGATCGTTTCCCAGATATGGTTAAATCAGAATTACCCAGCATTTTTACAACTGATTTATCGTCAAGATACATGATTGCTACAAATCCATTTTTTCCAGTTAATATTTTATCTTTATCTTTAAGTGGGGTGCCCGGTTTTAAGGGTTGTTTAACAGAATTGGCTTCCTCTATAACAAAAACCTTTCCATTTACTTTAATCGTAAGAGCAATCTTGGATGAAGCAGTTGAAATCGAACATAAAGATAAACAAAGAATAAGAATTCGTTTCATTCTGAAACCTCCACAGAAATGATTTCCATAGGACGATAGGTTTCATTTCCATCTTCGTCTTCTGTTGGAATACCCATAGACAGCAAAGCCTGGGCCACAGAAACATCAATAGTCTCACCGTTCAAGGTAATGTTTCCATTGGCACTCATACCCGCTGCTTGTCCACCAGCCCCAAAGATTCGGTCTGCTAAATCGTCACCAATTAAAGACCGCAGAACTATGCCTGCTGGAGTGGTATCATCCGCTCCCGTATCATCGCTTTCTGAAGATGTAAAATCTTTTACCTTAAAAGACATTATATCGCTTAAAAGCTGCTCCGTACCAGAAGTGGTTGTTAAATCTTTACGAACCTGCCAGACATAGACCTTTCCAGGCTCCAGGTCTCCTCCATCTGTAGGATATTGGAATGTAGTAACACCAAACCCAACAGGTTCAAATCCCAAAGATTGATCCAATGGTAATCGGGTCACCGATTCAATAGCCTGATCCATAGATGAATGTTCCTGTGATTTGAATTCAGCCACACGGATAAAATATTCACATCCGCGCTCTCCTGTCATCGAATCAATATAATTACATGGGTCGGATTCCCACTGTAAAACGGGATAAGAAGTGTACACTTCGTTAATGGTTGTATCAGATAAAATACCCCCAGGCGAAACTAGTTGAAGTGTTGCGGGATTAGAAATATTTAAAACATCTTCCTTGACGATTTGCTCACCATTTTCAGAAGTTGCTACAACCCGAAACGTGTAAACTCCATCAGGTAATTGCCCAGTTTGAATAATGGCACTGAACATTTGCTCAGCCTGCTCCATATCAAGTTGTTCAGTTATATCAAGGTGGAGTGCAACTGGATTGCCCTGGTCATCAAAAACCTGATCGGTAGTTAAATTCAAATCCATATTAGATAAATGAATCGGAGCAGACAGAATAAGAGGTTGGGTTGTTTCAACTTTCACTAATGTTTCATGATCAACACCCAAGGCATCTGAATCAATGATTATTTCAAATTCAATATCCACACCAATCGAATCCGGAGCACCGGATTCTCGACTCAATTCAGATAAAAAAATGGGCATATTGGATTCACCTGTATTAATGTCTACCATGCTTAAATAATAGGTGACATAAGGTGTCCATTGCACATCAAATTCGATTTGGGGAAACGCAAATGACACCCAGCTTAGGAAAATACATACTTGTTTAGAGATTCTTGAATTTTGCATTTTATTTTTCTCTATGATGGTTTTTCTTAATTTGTTGACGGATTAATGAAGTGGAACCTACTACCAGTGATGTTTAAAACCTGTAAAGGATATTTTTCATAAATATTCGTAAAAAAAAGTCACTCGCCGGTTGACGGATGACTTTTTATCCAATTTTAGAGGAATATTATAAAGGTCTTACTTATTTAGCAACTGTCCCTTTTCCCTCTTCACCTACTTAAAATTCAACTTGTTATTTTTCAGCAAGGTATAGTGGGCGATGAGAGATTCGAACTCCCGACACCTGCGGTGTAAACGCAGTGCTCTAACCAACTGAGCTAATCGCCCTTGCTTTTAGCTTGTAAAATTAAATATTACTATTTGGGTTTATTAGATTTTTTTCCGGGTTTTAAAACACCGGCTAAGGCTACTTTAAGCACATCATTAATCTCTTTTGCAAAATGAAATTTTAAATCTTTTGCCACGTGTTTAGGGACATCTTCAAGATCTTTTCGGTTATGATCTGGCAAGATCACTTCTTTAATCCCTGCACGGTGGGCTGCAGTAACTTTCTCCTTTACACCTCCAATGGGAAGTACATTTCCACGTAAGGTGATCTCACCTGTCATGGCTACTTTTTCCTTTACCGGAATTCCAGACAAAAGTGAAACAAGAGACGTAACCATACTCACACCAGCAGATGGCCCATCTTTCGGGATGGCTCCAGCTGGAACATGAATATGAATATCCGTATTTTCATTGAAATCCGGATCAAGTCCGAATTCTTCAGCATGGGAACGAACAAAAGTTAGTCCTGCAGTGGCAGATTCCTTCATCACATCACCGAGTTGCCCTGTGAGTGTCAATCGACCTTTCCCTTTCATTTTAGTTGATTCTATAAACAGGATATCTCCGCCAGCAGCTGTCCATGCCAATCCCGTAACCACACCCGGTTTGGTGGTGCGCTCTGCTAGTTCAGAATGAAATCGGGGCGCACCAAGATATTCACCGACTTTTGCTTTGGTAATCTTTGTCTTTTTTGTTTCTTCTTCCACTAATTCTCTGGCTACTTTTCGCAAAACATTTGCAATTTCACGCTCCAGATTTCGCACTCCTGCTTCACGAGTATATGAGCGGATTAATTCTTTTATAGATCCAGCATCAAAAGTGACTTGTTCTTTCGTGAGACCATTTTCTTTAACTTGTTTTGGAAGAATATGCCGTTTGGCAATCTGAACTTTTTCATCTTCAATATACCCGGTAAACTCAAGAATTTCCATTCTATCTCGAAGAGCAGGTGGTATGGCATCCTGATAGTTTGCAGTGGAAATAAACATGACATTGCTCAGGTCAAAGTCTACCTCCAAATAGTGATCGCTGAAGGAATGATTCTGTTCAGGGTCCAACACTTCCAATAACGCAGAAGATGGATCTCCACGAAAATCTGCCCCAAGTTTATCAATTTCATCCAACATGAAAACCGGATTATTTGTCCCAGCTTTTTTGATACTTTGAATGATTCTTCCGGGTAAAGCACCAATATAGGTTCTGCGGTGACCCCGGATCTCGGCTTCGTCCCTAACACCGCCAAGAGATAATCGTACAAATTTACGGCCCATTGATCGTGCGATTGATTTACCTAGAGATGTTTTTCCCACACCGGGAGGGCCACCAAAACAAAGGATGGGGCCTTTAACTCTACCATCTGGGTCTTTTTTTTGTTTCAAATTCCGAACCGCCAAATACTCGATTATCCGCTCTTTAACTTTGTCCAATCCATAATGGTCGTCATCTAATATTTTCATAGCTTCTTTCAAATCGATCCTATCATCGGTGGACTCGCTCCATGGTAAATCAGATAACCATTCGATATAGGTCCTAGAGACGTTATATTCAGGAGATTGGGTCGGAATTCTCGATAAACGATCCAATTCCTTCATGGCCACTTTTTCTGCATCTTCCGGCAGTTTGGCTGCTTTCAATTTATCTTCTAATTCCTTGGTTTCAACGGACCCTTCATCTTCGCCTAATTCTTTTTTAATTGCTTTCATTTGCTCACGCAAATAATACTCTCGCTGGGTTTTAGTGATCTCATCATGGACCTCTGATTGTATCTCTTCACCCAATTTAATTCGCTGAATTTCCCGGGAGATTAAATTCAGTGCTTTTTCAATCCGTTTTTTCACATTGAGTTCTTCTAAGATTTCCTGCTTTTCCTGGTTTGATATCGTGATTACAGAAATAGCACGATCTGTCAGGCGATTTGGTTTTTGAATGTTTTTCAACATCCCAGAATGCTCTTCGGTAAGATTGGGCGCCACTTTCATCAATTCATCAAATGCCTGTCTCAAATTTGCTGCCAACGCATCCACTTCCAAGTCATCTGTTATTGGTTCATCTTCCATGGATTCCACAGCAGCGAAGAAATATGGTTCTTGATTTGTGTAGTCCAATATTTTTACTCTTGAAATACCTTGAACAATAGCAGATTTACTATTATCCGGCATATCAAACACTTTCAATACTTGGGCAAGGGTACCGTATGCGTAAAGGTCTGAAGATTTGGGATCCTCAATAGACCCATCTTCCTGCGCTACGACCACAATATATCGTTTTTTAGGATTCAAGTCGTTAATGAGTTTTAAACTTCTTTCCCTACCGATATAAATTGGGATTACTTGCTGGGGAAACAACACCGTATTACGCAATGGCATCACGGGATATTCGTCCGCACCCTTTATATTGAAATCTTCGATTTGCTTATCTGTTAATTTTTCGTTCATGGTTGTCCTTTAGACAAAAATTCTATTCCTGTAAGTTACAAGTATCATGCCATTTTTGTTCTCCTGATGTTTCGACGGCACAATTCTATATAGTCTGTTAAAATGGCGCATTATTATAATGGCATAATACTGCGAATAAATATTTCAAAATTTACTTTGTGATAATCCATTGTGGATTTTGGACCGGTTCCTTTAAAATAATATAGTCCGTCAGGTGTTGCCACAATGGCTGCCAATAGTGCATAATTAGGCATTTCTGTCTTTGTCCCGCCCATACCCATGGACGATTTTAAATATGTTCCTTCGACGTATGAAAAAGTTACATCCATATCCTTTATTTGGCTATTTGATCGTATCGCAGATTCAGAAACTGAGTTTTCAGTCTCGCTCTTAAATTGGCCATACCACCGATTAAGGTTAGCATCTATACTGCCACCTATACCTGAAAAAATAACTAACTCTCCATCACCATCATTTCCGGGCAACCTAAATTGGGCAATCCGCATTGAACTGGATGGTTGTTCTTTTTCCCAATCTTTTGGCGCTTTCACCTGTAACCGGCCAATTTGAATGTAATCTGGTTTTAAATTAACCATTGATTCTCCGCGATTATTTACTTGAACCACAGGTTCGGGATTTTGAGCAACTTGTGAGCCAATCTCATTTGTACCTTTGGACTCTTGCCCCACGATATAAAAACTCAATACAGTTCCAATTATTACTGTAAAAGATATAATGATTATTTTTGGTCTCATTTTATCTCCATGGCAATTCTAGCTTGTTCGTCTGCATGGTATGAACTTCTTACTAAAGGACCCGATTCAACCACGCCAAAGCCTAAATCCAATCCAATTTGTTTATAATCTTTAAATTCCTGTTCTTTAACATATCTAACTACAGGTAAATGTTTTTTTGATGGTTGCAAATATTGTCCAATTGTAAATATTGTTACACCAGTGTCTAAAATTTGGTTCATTGTTTTTACCACTTCATCAAAAGACTCACCCAATCCAACCATAATACCCGTTTTTGTTCGAAGTCCCTTTTTCGCCGATAATCGTAAAACATCCAAACTTCGATGCCATACTGCCTGGCTCCGAACCTGCTTGCTGATGCGCTCAATACACTCCACATTATGACCAAATATCTCTGGTCCCTCATTAAAGACCTTCTCTAAAGATGGTTCATGACCTTTAAAATCAGGTGTCAGAACCTCCACCGTACATTTTTTTACATGGTTATGTATCTGGCGAATAGTATCAGCCCAAATGGATGCACCATAATCATTTTTCAAATCATCTCGATCTACTGAGGTGATAACCACATGTCTTAAATTCATTTTTTTAACAGCCATGGCTGCGCGAAACGGCTCCATAGGATCATCATAAACTGGTTTTCCCGTTTTTACAGAACAAAATCCACAGGCACGAGTACAAATATCACCCAAAATCATAATTGTAGCAGTCCGTCGATCCCAGCATTCATAAATATTCGGACACCGTGCTTCTTCACAAACGGTGTTGAGTTTATTGGATTGAACAACATCGTTTACAAATTTATACCCATCCGTTATTTGAAGACGAATTTTAGGTTTAAACGATTTTTTTATTATTTCAGACATCTTTCTTTTGAAATAAGTAAATCATATACTGGCGATACTTTCTGAATTGGTCACTGTCAATCAACTCCAATTGATTCAATTTTGATTCAATTTTTGGTGCAATCATTTTCTCTATTATTGCTGCAGTTTTGGGGTAATTCTTTTTTGAAGAATATATTCCATATTCCATGGCTGGATTAATAAACCTATCAATGAAGTATTTACCATAGTCTAACGTTGGCATGGTGTTTTCAGTCTGATCAAATTCTCGAATCAATTCAAATCCATGTGCTCTAGCACTATTAAGGTATTTTTCTTTATCATGAGATGACTTTAAATGGGGATTTTTAGTTCCATCTCTAAAATAAACAAAATAATCCGAAACTAATAAATATCCATCAGATTTTAGTGTCTCCCGTGCTTTTTCAAATCCATGATCTATTTTTATATAACAAGCACTTTCACTCTCTAAAATAAGGTCATATTCATTTAAAGGATTAAATTTTTCAAATTTGCAATGATGAAACGTCATAGCCCCATCGAATTTTTCTGCAATAACTGATTTTTGAAATTCATCCGGAGATAGTCCTTCCACTAAATATCCTATTTTCTGAAGATAATCTGCGTTCCCGCCAATGCCGCATCCTACATCTAAAATAGATTTAACATCTTCGGGAATAAAAGAAGCTAAATGTTCGATGTATCGATTTTGGGCATCTTTTATTTCTTGCAACGTGACTTTATCTAAATCAACAGACTCCGGGTGATCCCAAAACCCATAATGGAGATAAGGAGACTGGATCGTTTCAGAATAGAGTTTTAATACGTGGTCAATAGGCATTAAAGAACCTGTCTCAAGTCCATTGTTACTAAATAATGCCGAATCCGTTCTATAAATTTTGCACCACCGGCACCATCAATGAGACGATGATCAAATCCAAGAGATAACATCATCATACTTCGAATCGCTATGGCATCACCTTGGGGAGATTCCACAACAACAGCTTGTTTCTTAATGGCGCCAACTCCTAAAATTCCCACATTGGGTTGATTAATGATAGGTGTTCCGATTGTTACACCAAATACACCAAAATTTGAAATTGTAAATGTGGATCCTGTTAATTCATCAGCAGAAATTTGTTTATTTCGTGTTCGATTTGCTACATCATTCACGGTTCTACATAATCCCAAGAAATTCTTTTCTTCACAATTAAACATACTTGGAACCATGAGCCCATTTTCAATGGAAACCGCGAGTCCTATATTAATATTTTTATGATAGGTAACAGACGTTCCCAAAAGGGATGAATTCATTTCAGGGAAATCTTGAAGCGCTTTTACAACAGCATCAATCATAAAAGGTGTGTAAGTCAGTTTATACCCTTCTCTCGATAAAAAAGCATTTTCATTTTCATTAACAAAATCCACAATGGATGTCATATCCACTTCAGTCATCACATATACATGAGCTGATGTTTCAATACTTTTCTTCATATGATCTGCAATGAGTTTTCGCATATGATGCATTTCTTCTGTTCGCCCAGGCAGAAAAGATGAATTAGCAAGCGGATCAGATGAAGAAGTTGAAGTTTGCTCCACGCCTTGTGGTTGTATAGTCGTATAGTTTTCAATGTAATTTAGTACATCTTTTTTGGTTACACGCCCACCACGTCCTGATCCTGATATTTGTTCCAGTTCGTTCAATGGGATACCTTCCTGTGATGCTATTTTTAATACGACAGGTGTATAAAATTTCTTGCCTTTCTGTGATTCAGCCGAATCAACTTTTTTCTTTTTTCTAGATGGTGGTTGTTCCACTTTAATGGGTTTATTTATAGGTTCCGGTGCTTTCATCGGTTTTTTTGATGGTGGTGAAATATCAACTAAACTTTCATCCGTTTCGATCCTGGCAATGACAGTTCCAACATCAACCACATCATTTTCTAGCGCCAATATTTCTACAATAATCCCGGCTTCCAAACTAGGAATTTCCGAATCAACTTTATCTGTTCCAATTTCAAGAAATAATTCATCCTTTTCAACAGGATCGCCCACCTTTTTACGCCATTCAAGAATCGTTCCTTCAGTGATCGATTCACCCATCTTTGGCATTACTACATCTACTAACATTAATACTCCATTAAATTATTTAACGCTTCTATAATTTGATCTGTTTGTGGCAGAATTTCAACTTCAAGCACCGCACTATATGGAATATGACAATCCTTGGCAGCGACTCTTTTTATTGGACCATCCAGATTTTCAAATAGATCTTGAGAAACTTTTGCTGCAATTTCTGCACCCACTCCACCTGTTAATGTGTCTTCATGAACAATTAATAATTTTCCGGTTTTCTTAATGGAACTATAAATGGTTTCCCAATCAATTGGGTTAAGTGTTCGGATATCAATCAAATCAATTTGCCCTTGATCCAATTCGCTTATTCTAATCGCTTCAATGCATTTTTGAACCATAGCCCCCCATGTAACGATTGTTAATTCGTCTCCATCTTGAATCAACTTTGCTTTCCCAAAGGGTAAAATATAATTATTATCTGGTTCAGGGGATGATGCATATCCCTGACGATAAAGACCTTTATGCTCAAAAATCATTACTGGATCATCCATTCGGCAAGCTGCTTTTAATAATCCTTTGGCATCAGCGGCATTTGACGGATATGCCACCAAGATCCCTGGCATATGGAAAAAGTAACTATCGATAGATTGGCTATGGTAAGGCCCACCATGAATGTATCCGCCTACAGGAACTCGGATAACAACCGGGCAACTCCATTCATTATTTGATCGATATCGCATAGTAATCAATTCATTCTGAATTTGCATCATGGCTGTCCAGATATAATCACCGAATTGAATCTCAACCACCGGTTTATATCCCGTGACTGCCATGCCAATTGCCGTGCCCACTATGGACGATTCTGCTAAGGGTGAATTAAATACACGGTCCTTTCCAAAAGTGTCCGACAACCCTTTTGTTGCAGTGAATACACCCCCTTTTGGATCGGCAATATCTTGACCATAAATTACCATTTTATCATTCCGAGCCATTTCTTCTTTTAACGCGTGGTTCACTGCATCAACTATAACTACCTTATTCCCCATAGGGTTTAAATCTGGCTCATCCATGGACACTTTATGACTGTATATGTGATCTAATGCTTTATCCACATCAGGGTGTTCTTGGGATTCTGCCCATTTTGATTCCTCATCAACTTGCTTAGAAATTTGGTCTCGAATCTTTTCAAAATCTTGGGCAGAGAACATTTTTTCTTGGATACATTGATCTTCAAGAATGGTTAAAGGGTCGCGTTTTCTGTTTTCTTCCAGTTCTTCCTGGGTTCGGTATTTTCGCTGATCATCTGAACTGGAATGGGGTAATAGTCGAACAACATTTGAAACAATAACAGAAGGACCTTTCCCTTTACGTGCCCGGTCAATTGCTTGTTTAAATGCTAAATTGCTTTCAAAGAAATTTGTTCCATTCACTTCATAACGTGATAAATTTTTATAACCCGAAGCCATGGAAAAAACCGAGCTAGCGCTTTGCTCGGATTTGTGAGTAGAGATAGCATACTCATTATCCTGGACATGAAAAATGACAGGTGCTTTTGCATTACTGGCCCAATTTAATGCCTCGTGAAAATCTCCCTGACTTGTGGTCCCTTCACCTGAAGATACATAAACAACGTCTTTTGTTTTTTCCATTCGGCGAGCCAGTGCACATCCTACCGCCTGTAGATATTGTGTTCCCGTTGGACTCGATTGGCTCACAATTCTCAATTGTCTATCACTATAATGCTGTGGCATTTGACGACCACCTGAGTTAGGGTCTGCTTCCCGCGCCAGAAATCCCAGCAGTTGCGCCTTCGACGTCATCCCCAATCCTAAACAATAAGCACCATCACGATAGTAAGGATAAGACCAATCTACTCCACGCCTGATGGCGACGGCCGCTGCCAATTGCGAAGCTTCATGACCAGAACAACCCATATGAAAAAATGCTTTACCTTGCTTCAACATGATCATCATTTTAGTATCCAATTCCCGAGCAAGAACCATGGTCTTATAAATATCTAAAACCTGTTTTTTTGTAAATCCGTGGAGTCGAGCCACTAGCACTCTCCTTTTATAAAATATTTATTGAATTTTTCAATCACCATATTTTTGACATTGTCATTATTTTGCGTTTTCCCCAATAATTGTTCCATGGACGTAACACCATGATCAAAAATGCCACAGGGGATGATGCCATCATAAAATGAAAGATCGAGATTTACATTCAGGGCAAAACCGTGCATAGTCACCCAACGACTAATTCGAACGCCCAACGCAGCAATTTTTTCGTTCCCGACCCAAACACCTGTCAAGCCATCATTTCGTTGTGCAGTAATTTTGAATTCAATTAAAGTATCAATCAAAACTTGCTCCAAAGTCCGCATGTACCAGCTCACACTTTTTTTATAATTGGACAGATCCAAAATGGGATAAACCACCAACTGTCCCGGACCATGAAACGTAATATCGCCACCACGCTCAATATTGAAAACATCTATCGATTCATCTCGGCTCTGGAGTAAATGATCCTCGTTCGCATTTTTTCCTAAGGTGTAAACAGGATCATGCTCCACTAGGATTAATGTGTCATCAATCTCGCCTTTAATGCGCTGCTGCTGCATTTCTTTTTGGAGATCCCAAACAGCCTTGTATGATTTTCGTCCTATGTTTTGAACAAGGATTTGATCTGTTTGTGTTTCAATCATTTTTATTGGTGTATTGCCGATCCAAAAGCATCCAGTGCCGCTTCCATTATTGCTTCAGATAATGTTGGATGAGCATGAATCGTCGTTGCAATTTCTTTCCAGGTTGTTTCTAGAGATTTAGCCACGCCCAATTCAGCAATGAGTTCAGTAGCTTCAGAGCCCACAATATGGGCGCCGAGCAATTCACCATATTTTCCGTCAAAGACCAATTTCACAAATCCGGTCGTGTCCCCAATTGCCAAGGCCTTGCCACTGGCCTGGAATAAGAATTTCCCAATCTTTACATCATGTCCCGATTCTTTTGCTTGGGCTTCTGTCATTCCCAGTGATCCTACCTGTGGTTGACAATAGGTACAGCTGGGGATATTAGAATAATCCACCGGTTTGGGTGAATGACCCCCGATATAATCCGCCGCAACATGTCCCTGTGCTGATGCAACATGTGCCAGCCAAGGTGACCCGGACACGTCGCCAATCGCAAAAATATTCGGAATATTGGTTTGATTAAATTCGTTAATGGTAATGGTACCACCATTTGTTTCAATTCCCAATTCTTCCAGCCCAAGGTATTCAATATTCCCTGTAACGCCCACAGCTAATAATGCTAAATCACCTTTTAATATTTCTTTTTTCCCATTTCTCTCGGTATGAACTTTTACTTTCGTTTTCAAACTCTCAATTTTAGAAACTTTTGTTCCTGTTGAAATTTTTATGCTGGATTTTTTAAAACTTTTTTCCACTTCTTTAGAAACGTCAGCATCTTCGATTGGAAGAATCCTGTCCAGCATTTCGATCATATGTACTTCCGTTCCAAATTCATTATAATAATAGGCAAATTCACTCCCGATTGCACCTGACCCGATAATGATCATTTTTTTGGGTGGGGAATCAAGGAGCATGGCTTCTTTGAAACTAATAACACGATTCCCATCAAATTCCATCCCAGGAAATGATTTAGGTCTAGCACCCGTTGCAAGTATGATTTTATCCGCTTCAATGGTGTCTCTCTTTTGTTTATTCTTCACTTCAAGAGATGTTTTAGAAGTAAGTTTCCCGATACCTGTAATATGGGTGATCTTATTTTTTTTCATTAAAAATTCGATCCCCTTGCTCAAGCGATTAGATATATCACGGCTACGCTGAATATTCTTTTTAAAATCAACCGACACATTCTCAACTTTAATTCCATACGTGTCAGCATGTTTTATAGTATGATACACTTCTGCATTTTTCAAAAGTGCCTTCGTTGGGATACATCCCCAGTTTAAACAAATGCCACCCAACTTATCTTTATCAATAATACAGGTTTTAAGTCCGAGCTGGGCACCACGGATTGCTGCAACATAGCCCCCGGGACCTCCTCCTAAAATTGCAAGATCAAATTTTGCCATAGTCCTTTTTTAATTTTTCAATGCTGATATTTAAAAATGAATGAATAATAGGAAGTCTCGATATTTTTGGAATATTTATTTGCTGATAATGCTTAAAAATTCTGTTCTTGTTTCTGCAGATTTTCTGAACTGGCCCAGCATCGAACTTGTCGAAGCAAAACTGTTTTGTTTTTGTACACCTCTCATTTGCATGCACATGTGGACGCCCTCCATAACAACGGCAACCCCGATAGGATTCAACACATCCTGGAGTGCTTCTGCAATTTGATGAGTCAAGCGCTCCTGGACTTGGAGTCTTCGAGAAAACATATCAATGATCCGGGGAATCTTTGACAGGCCAATCACCTTTCCGTTTGGTATATATCCAACATGGACTTTCCCGAAAAAGGGAAGCAAGTGGTGTTCACATAACGAAAAAAATTCCACATCCCGTACAATGACCATATCCTTTGCATCTTCATGAAAAACCGCTTCATTGATAACTTCATCCAGACTTTCGTCATATCCTTTGGAAAAAAATTCCCAGGCTTTTGCCACTCGTGTTGGCGTTTTGATTAATCCTTCTCGCGCTGGGTCTTCACCAATCTCTTCTAATAATGATAAGGTGATTTTTTTGAGTTTATCGTAATTCTTCATTAGTCTAATCCTTCTTCATACGGTGCAATATCTATTTTGCCTTTTAGAGCATAGATTACCCCGTAGATGACGGGAGTATCCAATAAGGCTACCAGGACCTTAAACAAAAATCCGTTTTCCAATAGCAGCCAGAATTTATTCCATTCAATTACACCCGTTGAGCATAATAATATCAAGACAGCCGCAGTATCAACAAACTGGCTTATAATTGTTGAACCGTTATTTCGCAACCAAAGGTGTTTTCCCTTGGTCAGTTTTTTCCAGAAATGAAAAATCCTTACATCAATAAACTGAGCCGAGAGATAAGCAACCATGGACGCAAAAACAGCCATACCTTGAAGTCCAAAAACTTTTTGAAATAGTTCGTCATCAACTGGGGACCAAACTGTACTTGGGGCAGCATTTGCAATAAGAACAATAATCATAACAAAGACACTGGCGATTAATCCTGAAATCACAACCTGATCTGCTTTTTTCTTACCATAAAGTTCAGAAATTAGATCAGTCGCTAAAAATGTTATGGGATATGGTAGGATTCCAACGGATATTTCAAAGGTATAAATACCAAATGGTGTCCAGGTAAAAAACTTCTGAAAGATTAGATTACAACTGACCAAAGAAGCAATAAAGATCCCCGCTAAGATTAAATAAAATCGATCCTTGAAATTCATTATTGTTCCGGACCGTAATAATCCGTGAAAATCGAATGAGTTTCTACAAGTCTAAGCCGATGAAGTATACCCTGTTCCATCCTTGGGGCAATCTCATTCCATGCCCAAATCAAAATATTTTCGGAGGAAGGCTGTTTCCCCTTGAACCAGTCAATATCTTTTTCGATCTGAGTATGGTCTATGACATCCACAATTTTAGATCTTACTAGTACATTTAATTTTTGTAAATCAACTAACCATCCTGAATCTGGATCAATGGGCCCAGTCACTGATACTTCTAAAATATAATTGTGGCCATGATTGTTAAAATCTTTCCCAAAAACTTCATAATTTTTTTCTTCCGACCAATCCGAGTTTCCATATTTGTGAGAAGCGCAAAAATGATACTTTTTGGTTATAATTGGGTTTGACATATTTGTATATTGCAAATAATATTAGAATTCAAAATTACCGCCTTTTAATATCGGGAACAATGGATGAAAGTTAAATAGTACTACCTTTTTTTTAATATTAAATAGATGATGATGGACATAGATCCACTAGGGCGCAATCACCACATTGAGGTCGTCTTGCAATGCAAACTGCTCTTCCGTGATCAATAATCAAGTGTGTCAAATTCACCCAATCTTTTTCTTTAAATATTCCCATCATTTCTAATTCAATTTGTTTTGCATCTTTTGTTTTGGTGAATTTCAATAATCCCATTATTCTGATCATATGTGTATCAATAACCATAGATGGCACATTGTAAATTTCTCCTAACACACAATTGGCTGTTTTTCTCCCCACTCCAGGCAAGGCAACTAATTCATTTAAGCTACCTGGTACAATTTCATCATGTTCCTCAACTATTATTAAACTGGATCCTTGGATGCTTTTTGCTTTTTGATTATGATATCCACAAGAGTGAATATCTTTTGCCAAATCCGTCACAGAACAATATGCAAAATCAGTTGGTGTTCTATATTTTTGAAATAGGTCTTTCGTTACAATATTTACGCGATGATCTGTGCATTGGGCCGATAAGATTGTAGCCACTAAGAGTTCATGGGCAGACTTATAATTCAGGGAGCATTTTGACTCCGGATATAGAGCTCGAAGCCGGCTTACGATTTCCTCTGCGCGTTCCTGTTTTTTTACTTTTGATTCTCTCAAGTCAATAATTCGTCTAACAGATTTGGCATATTTTTTATGAGGCTGGAGCGCGGAATAATTACATCGCACCCAGCGGCCCGTAATTTGGATTGCTCGCGATTATTAATTTGTGCCATTGTTCCAATGACCTTCAATCCACGGCGTTTCAACTCTGAAACTAACCCTACTGAAGAAAAAACGGCTTCATCCATATCCACCACTGCAAGTTTTACAAGCTCAGGAAAAGAATCTGGATCGGTATTTTCATCAGAAAACTCCACATTTTTTCCCTTATCTACGCAGGCAGAAGACAAGCGTGACCCCAATTCAAAATCTTTAACAAATAATAGGATTTCCGGCATTTTTTACTCCAATGTAGGGACGACATCCCAATCAAATTCTGACGGATTATTCAATCCTTCATATGTGAGTCGCACCATTTCAATTTGATTCAATAATATTTTAATTTGGATTCCCCGTTGGACACCAGTGAATTCATTAAATTTTTCTTTACATTTTCTTAATAAGTTTTTCGCACCAATCATATTCCCATTTCCAATGTGCACAAAACTCACGGCCAGCTGAATCAATCCCTGAACAAATTTTCGGTCTTCCAAATAGTAATCAGACCAAAGATCTTCCCACGCTTCATGAGCTTCAAAATAATCCATGGCTTTGTATTGCTTCATCCCTTCCTGAAATAATTTTTCTTTTTCTTCTTCTTTATTCACTGATAATCACTGGATTTTTCATTTTAAAATGTTTTCCATCCTGATGAATAGTGCAGGCTTGAATATTGGGGTCGTGTTCAAAAAAGAGTACCCAGTTCTCATTAACTATTTTTGAAAGAAGTATCTCTTTTTCCTGAACAGTGACCACCGGATGAATATCATAAGCCATAACCCAGGGAACAGGAATATGCGCAACCATGGGGAAAATATCTGCACCATAAAAAATGGTTTGATTTACATCGGAGATTACTGGATGCATCAACCCTGTTGTGTGTCCATATGTCAAATATGGTTCAATACCATCAATGAATGATTCCTGGCCATCCACAATTTCTATCATTCCATTTTCAGCCAGAACTTTCCAATCAATTTCCATAAAACTACCAGAATCTTTTTGACTTGGATGGTTTGCCAAATTCCAATTCTCCTGGGAGACCCAATATTTGGCATTTGGGAATGTGGGTACAATCTTCCCATCTTCGATTTTTGTGTTTCCTCCAACGTGATCAAAATGTAGATGAGTACAAAACACATCTGTAATATCGGTGGCAGTAAATCCATACTTCGCCAATGAAAATTCTATGTTATAACGAGATGTATCAATGTTGTAAATCTTTTTATATTTTTCGTCCCACTTGGTGCCATTACCCGTATCAATTAGGATTTTTCGACTATCGCTTACCAATAATAAAGAACGGGTCACCATTCCGATTCTATTCATTTCATCAGCAGGTGACTCTTTCTCCCAAAGCGGTTTTGGAATAATCCCGAACATGGCACCGCCGTCCAATCCAAATTCGGATGTTTCTATACTATATAAGTTGTATTGTCCAATCTTCATCTTATGAGTTGGTCTAATCTTGCACCAAGGATTCCAAATTGTGTTGGAGAAGTTGTTTTATAAAGGCTTCTCACCGCCTCTAAAATTACCAATGCATTTGCTTTTTCTAATTGGGACTTTTGACTTTTAACAATGGTTTCTGCCTGATGGATAAATTTTCTCTTTTTATCTTTTATTAGCCAGTGGTTGAGACTTGGTTTAATATTCAGCGTGGTATAAAAGGCTTGAGAACACCAATGACTTACTTCTCTCTGATATCCTCGAATTCTGACATAATCACCCTCCCATAATCTTGAAACGGCACCCAATAATGAAAGGTCACCGGATTCAATCACTAAGTCATGGACTTCACTTGGAGATGAGTCTGCCTGGTCATGAGGTTGTGGCAATGCTTTTCCACGCAACCACTCCAAAATGCATTTTGTAAAAGCCCAATTATCTTCTTTTACTTCCTGAAATTGATAAGCACGTAATAAATGAAAAATGAAAATGGCACTTCTTTCACAATCTTGTAGTGCCAACTCTGCAAATACATCCATGGTACCACGAGATCGATCTGAAGCCATAAATGTTTTGGCGGTTAATTTCTGGAGATCTTCCCATTCCCCTTGCTGGCAGGCATCTTCCAGATCACCGAGGAATGCTGTAAGCCCAATGCCATCTCTAACCACATCATCTAATTGTGTTTCATCATCATCTCTGAATTCAAAACCACACAAATAATTCGAAGCAAATTCAAGGAGTAGTTTTGAAGGATTTTCCCGATCGTCTCCAATCAAATTCTTAATTGAGTTTAAAACACAAACGGGATGAAGATCTTGTATGGTAGATTGTTTTACAGATACACTGCAAAATAATAGATCATTTAGAATTTGAATAAGTTCAGTGCCCGAAATATTTTGAGAATAGAATTTTTGACAGGCTTGCATGTCTTGATTGATTACAGCAGACCGAAAGGATGAATCCGTCATTGGCTAATGGATTCTAAAAGTTATTTTTTCTTTTTTTTGGTTGGGCCCAAATACATAAAGAATTGAAGTGACATACCGGCTGCCCTGGAATATTCGGATGGTAATCCTTCATATTCATGTGGATATTTTTTATAACCATATCCATAGTCATTCACAATTGTTGTATCAGTTGGATCCCAATTTGATGTCATCACTTTCGAAAATGGCATTGATCTGAAATCATGAAAATAGCCCACTTCAAATCCCCATTTCGTACTAAGACGCCGACCGTAAAGCATTCCAAATCTCACACTTTGCCCACCGGAAACACCCTTGGGGATTAACATGCATCGATATCCTGTCCACGCTACTCCAAAAGGATTTTTCTTTGTAATCCGCTTAGCGCCCTTGAATTTATAATAGGTAAAATCAAAACTGGAATTGGGCGCCAAATTGTAAGCCACATTAAATACATCCCACTTTCGATCTCTTTTAAAGAGGACTCGATTTAGATCAATACCGGTGCCGGAAAAAGGAATACCAACCCGAATTCCAAGATCAGTATATTGTCCTAAGCCATGTCGAGCCCAAATAACGGGAATCAAATTTTCTACTGAGAAAGTAAACCCCATATTGGTTACGCCTTTCTCGGGCATTTGTGGGAAAACGGATGGGTGTGATGCGCAACCTGATCCCCAAAGGATGATTGCGATTAAAAAGATGATAAGATTTCGTTTCATCATATAAGCGAAAATACAGAAATCTCTTGAGAGAATAAAATGGAAAAGAAGGCCGTTATTTCAAATAGATCATTTTACGGCTAAAAATTGCCGGAGGTCTTTGATCAACCTGTGCCTGAATCGTGAAAAAGTAAATGCCCGTAGATCTCCCTTCCCCATTCCAATTATAATTGTACGTTCCTGAAGTCATGAATTCACCCTCCATAAATTTATTATGGACCCGTCCTGTGGCATCCGTGATATACAATGAGACCGTCGCATCTTCTAAAAGATCAAAAGTAATTTTTGTTTGCCCATTAAATGGATTGGGGAAATTTTGATAGAGTACAAATAATTCTGGAAGCAAGTCTGTTTCAAAGGAATTTCTAACGGGTTCGTTGGTAATACCCAAGGTAGTTGATTCTGTATAATACCACGGACCTCCATCTGGCATCCGACTGATTGCAACAGGGAGAGTGTCTAGTACAATAAACTCAAGGACTGAATACCCTTCCCCTTGATTTTTCATAAAAGAAATGAATGTTGGATATTCAATTTCTTCTTGCAGAATAATGGATGAATCTTGAAATTGATTCTCATAACCTGAAAACATTTCAACATCCCAAATCGATTCTCCCCTGAATCTAAATGAATAATGGTCTTCGTATTCTGGATTCCCTGCTACTTCAAGATGGAGATTTTTCGTATAAGGATTCCAAGTCAATTCATTAATCCACAAAGAAGATTCAGTTAACCCTACTCTAATGGTAACATGACCATTTTTTGGAATAAAATCACCATTCAAAGTAAAATAAATCGATTCATTAAATATAATTGGACAGGTTTGAATAAAAATATCATCCATCATTAGATCAACAGTGGTCCAATGATCCGGAATAATTACCTTGAATAATGGTTCGTTCTCATTTGAATATCCACTTAGGTTTACATATTCATCACCAGAAAGAAGAAATATTTCAGATGAACTGATTTGATTAGGGTGAAAAATGTAAAGTTCTAATTCCTTTTGATTTTCTTCAGTAATATTATAGCCAAGGATTCGAATTGGCGCAGTTGTTTCTAACATTTCAATTGCCTTATAATAATCTGAATATAAGAGATCCCATTGCCCTCTAACCAGAGAAGCAGCATTTTGAATTTCTTTTGCCCAATTGATAGGATTTATTAATAGATGATTACGGTAAATGGACTCCTGCGCTAAAACTAAATCTATCCATACTGAGTTTTGGATGATTTCTTCAATGATTTGAAGAGAATAATCTGCCATTTTAAGGTGTTCGAGGGGATAATTTTCAAACCAAGAATATTCAATTTTTTTTGTCAATTTAAATAAATCAATAATTGACCTGTAATCCCCATTTGAGCCATTATCCAATGCTTGCTTATATAACTGAGATATTACCAAATCCTGGGCTGTCCTAATTGTAGGATCAAATGCCATAGAGTCTTCAATGGTCAAGCAAGTACCAAATGCTGGCGTTTTAAAATCACTTGTAAAAATAGTCCCAAAGGCATCTTTTACTTCAATTTTATAAAAATATCTGGCATTCGACTCACATCGAAGATCGAGATAATTATTGTGCTCTGGAGTCAATTCTGTTAATAATTCAAAATTGGATTGACCGGATTCCTGAACGAAAATCCGAATTTGATTTGCCAGAATCGAATCGGGGTAGGACCATTCAATCATTAGGGATCCCTGACCATCATAAATAGAAACATCGACGGGGGAATCGTTCAATTTGATTGTTTGAGACTGTATAGTCCCAAGAATACAAAAGACAACAAGGGCTTTCAGTGAGATAAATTTGATTATGCTTTTCAATGTGAAATCTCTCAGGAGAGGCACAATTTCGAGGAATTATTTCACGGAGGCAAGGTATTCCTCTGCTAATGGGAAAATTATTTTAGGTAAGTTACCTTTTGAAATTGGGATTGACCCTTTAGAATAGAACGGATGACATAAATTCCATTTGGAATATTTTCAGGAGACCATATCATTTTTTGATTGGGTTGAAATACTGTTCCTGTGTAAACATTTGTGATAGATTTACCAGTTAAGGAAAATATATCCACCGTTAAGTATTCGCCTACTGCCCCAGAAACCTCAATTGTCAAGGATGGATTAAAAGGATTTGGGTAGGCATTTGTTACGTGGAATTCACTTGGTAAATCATATGGTCTATCAATTGCAACTGTGGCTTCATATTCTACGGCATCTGCAGCATTCATGATTCCATATCCATAAGAGTTATCTGGATTGCTCGATTGTGATGCTGTCATCAGGGTCGCTTCCCGCACTTGCATCGCACTCCAGTCTGGCTGCGCTTGTATGATTAAAGCAACTGCACCACCAACGAGAGGAGCTGATAAAGATGTCCCGTTGAGTTGTATATACTGTGTTGTACTATTAGGATTGATGCACCATGTATATACACCTCTGGCACAGACTTCTGGTTTGATCCTACCATCAAATGTTGGACCATGAGAACTCCAACTTGCAATTTCCCCGTACAAATTTACTGCACCTACAGATATCACAGAGTCCGCATCGGCAGGAGCAGCAATATAATACCAAGTGGCATTCCCTTCATTTGCAGCCGAATTCACACATACCAAACCTAAGCCAGAAGCAATATCAATCGCATTGGTCGTAACCGCTGTATTTCCATCCATATCCTCATAAGTATACCAATCCAAATAAGCGAGGCTACTTGTAACAACATCTGCCCCTAGAGCTTCACCCCATTCAAGCCCAGCAACATAATCATCTTCTTCCTGTTGTACTTCTTGGGTAACATCTTCTGTTTTGGCTAGGAGAAATTCCGCATCAAAAGCTACGCCCATGAATTCTCCAGGTGCGTTCGCGGCAATGGTGGATAAGATAGCTGTCCCATGATGATCCTGGCTATTGCTAATCTCGGCGGATGTTTCATTTGCTGTTTCACTGTCGTTATTAATCACATCCCATTGGGCGATCACATTAATATTGGCCAAAGCATTGTGTGTCAGGTTAAATCCAGTATCTATGACTAAAATAATAACACCTTCTCCAGTGTAGCCTGCATTATGCAATTCATGGACATTAATCTGCTCAATCTGAGCCAGGGCATTCCCATAATCAAAATCACGGGAATTGGAGAGGGAATCAGCAGCATATTCAATTTTTGATTTTTTATAACCAATCACCGGTTCAATTTTTTTTACACTTTTGAGTTTAGCTATTTTTTCGATATCAGACAAATTGCACACAACAGATACAGCATTGAGCCAGCGACTTTTATTTTCAATAGTAATACCCAATTCTAATATATCATTAATATAGATTTGGGAGACTTCCAAGTCATACCAAAGATGGTTCGATTGCACATCACTTTTTGCTCTACGATCTATTGCCTTTTGGGAAATATGACACATTTCAGATCCGGCTTTATCATAAAAATATATCCAAGCCCGATAAAAATTGTCTCGTTTCCCAAGAGTTATTAATTCTGAATTGAATTTTTCTCCAAAAACGATAGTGATTGATAGAAGTATTAGAATTTTTTTCATTTTATTAAAATTTAAGAATGATGTTTATTAGAAGTAAAATATCGACGGTGTCAATGTCACCGCTTTCATTTATATCACAGAAAAATAGTTGTAAATCAGTGGAATTTTCATCTGATATAATGAGATCAGCCATACCAAATACATCCATAATATCGACAGAATGATCCAAATTAAAATCTCCAATTTGGAATGCGGGCATCCCTAGTATTGAAAAATCATCAACAATGAATCCATCTTCCTCTACAGCATTATCAGATGTCTGTATGAATCTAAAACCATAAATAATCGCATCTCCTAATTGATCCAATTGAATTCTTTCTTCAACCCATACTTCCTGTGTTCCATCATAACCAGGTTCGCCTGCTGGTTGCGCCAGTTGGCCTGAGCCCGGTTCAGTATATAATCCTTCCAGACTGACCCAGCCATCTCCTTCTACATCTGCCTGAAGTCGAACAAAATCATAGTTGGATTCAATTTCCCATTTTGCAATGAATTCCACTACAGAACTAGAATATAAAGAAAGGTCTAAATCAATTTCAAATTCTGCAAAAGATTCTTGATCTTCATCATAATTACCATTCGGACTATCCGACAATGCATTACTTCCTGTTCCAGCTTCATCGGTCAAACCCCAATCACCTGTTACATACCAATTTACAAGTCCATTCTCAAATCCGTCAAAAAATAATGTTTCTGGTTGTCCCACTAAAAACTGAACCGTGTCCTGCCTTGGATAGCTAGATTCATTTTCAATTGAGAAAATAACACCAACGAATGTACCATTTGGTGTTTCAGCAGAGACTATAATATCGATTGAAAATTCTTCTGAATCCCGGGCATCTAATCCGGTTAAGGTAACAGAATTATTACTAAGAGTTGTCCATTCATTCATAGGTGAAAAATTAATTTGAATTTCATCATTCAAATCTGTCAATCCACGGTTTTTGATTTCCATTTCTATTGCCAATTCAACACCAGGGTTGACTTCTTCCAGTGATAGGTTTGAGTAATTGAACACTAAATCGGGGCCTGCCACAAAAGAAAATACTTTATTGGGATGTACCTGATCTTCACAAAGAGGTAATACATCATTCTCAGATGGCCAAAATCCCTGAGTGTAAGAGCCAACTTCCGGTGTAAACGCTACTAACCCCTGATCACCATAGGTCCAGTCTACTGCATCTCCATTCACTGTATATCCAATTAACTCATACCCTGTCCCGACTGGGTATCCATTAAACCGTGCCATTTCATTTCCTATTTCCCGATGGGTGGTTAAGTCCGGTTCGTCTGGGAATGTTGCATTTCCAAAGGCATGGATATATACATTAGAATATGTATGATAATGGATGACATTCATAAATTCTCTGTCTAATATAAAATCCCTGACGGCCTGAGTTTCAGGCTCTGAAAATGCTGATTCTCCTCTATACGTTGTTGTGCATGGATCTGGAGATGATCCAGTATTATTTGCACCCCATCCGAACCCATAATTTCTATTTAGATCTACCCCCCGATTGGTACCATTGCCACAATTAGTATTTAATCGGTTTTTTCGGTGCATTCCACCGCCATTAGGCTGAATGGATTCATTATAGACGTATCCATCAGGGTTTACGACTGGCAAGAACCAAATTTCACGTTCGTTCACGAGATACGTTAATTCAGGATCAGTTCCATACTCTTCTGCAAGAAGTTGAACGAAATAAATTAAATTCATCATGCCTACGGGCTCACGAGCATGTGTTAATGCTGTAAACAAAACTTCAGGCTCTTCTTCATCTTCTTCAGGTGTGTCAGATACTTTAAATGCCCAAATATCACGTCCTTCAACAGATTCCCCCAGAATAACTCGTTCGGAAATTATATTGGGGTATTCTGCCTGTAGTTCATCAAAGCGACTATTCAATTCATCCCAAGTGTAGTTCCCTTGCATGGATCCCAAGGGAAAATCCCGGGAGTTATCAGGGATATTTCTGGATAAATAATGTTCAGTAAGGTCAGGTATTAATATATCAATATCCAAACCTAATGAGATCAACTCAATCGTTTGATCTTGGGACGCAGTAACATCAATATAAATACCTTTTTTCCCTGATATATGATCCAATGGAATTCCAGCCTGAGCGATAATTTTGATTATTTCAGGTGTTGGATTGAAAACTCGGATAGATTGATATACATCATTCCCAAAAATGAAATGGATCAAAAAGATTGATCTCAAGAGAAATCCGATGATTTTTTTCATAAAATTTATACGGTTTTTCTTATCCAATCGGTAGTCACCGATTTTGGGCGAGTAATTGGAATGCCCAAGGCTCGTTCCCAAACCATTTGGGAAATCATTCCCATAGTTCGTGAAATACTGAACAAGACTGTATAAAAATTGAACTCCCTTAATCCATAATAATATAGTAATGATCCTGAAGCCGCATCTACGTTCGGCCAAGGATTTTTTGCTTTACCCTGCTCCTTTAACACATCCGGAACCACATTAAGTGGGATCCTCTAGAGTCGACCTG
>JGI24919J38490_100194_pt1 | contig 38451 bp, 22 predicted proteins | sample LinPFosmplate7_FD_38490 | JGI IMG/M metagenome (IMG submission 38490) | reverse complement strand
CGAGCTCGGTACCCGGGGATCCCACGCTTGGTAGGTTTTCGCCTGCTTGACATTGTGCGCGTGAAGATGTTTTCGAAGTGCATTGGGTAGATCAGGCTTGTTCAAAAATAGACGCGGTGACTTCGGTGCAATGCCCCATTCTGCTCTTAGCGGTATTTTCTTTCCGGAAAATGTGTTCACTGTCTGGAGTTTCGCGGGACGAATAATGCCGCGCTGGGAGAGTAGGCTCAGAAATGTGTTTTGCTGGGTTGGTGTTAAATTCTCCAATAATTGCTCTAAACCGCAGTCCTGTAGACCAAGGATGACATTTTTGCAGCCGCGCGAATCTAAGGCTGCAAGATCCTCCAGTGACTGAGCTACGTTGGTCCTATCTAATCCAGCTTTCAGACGGGTTTGGATATCGCGAAATACACGTATATCCTTGTGCTTTTCCTGGCCTGGCGAACGGGCCACAGAGACTGATGCATTCGTATTTAATAGTGACTTACGGGTTTCAGTGGGCGAATGTGACACGGACTGATCGCTCTGAGAGACGTGCGATTTCCTGGACTTTGTTGTTTTCAAGGTGCTTATTCCTGGCATGGTCGTTTCCTTTCGTTATCAGCATGGTTAATGCAACCACCGGGCCAATTGTAACCCCTTGAGTTTTATGAGCTTTAATATTGATGAGGATAGACCCTGTTTCATTTGAAACAACTGTGTTTCATAGGAGAAACGTGGCTTAGGTTTCAGCGATTTTGGGACTAAAGGCACACAGCGGTGGCTGGAGCAAACCTGCGGACTGCATGGAGGAACATATGCGCGCTCAAGTGATTGTTCGTTTGAAGAATGGAGTGCTGGACCCTCAAGGCGAAGCTGTTATGGCATCGCTCGGGTCGCTCGGCTTCGAAGGTGTGAACGGCGTACGTATTGCCAAGCTAATTGAAATCGACCTCGATGCCTCCGATTACGATTTGGCCAAGCAAAATGTCATGGAGATGGCAGATAAGTTGTTGGCCAATCCCGTTATAGAATCCTTTGAAGTTGAGGTTCTAAAATGACAGTAGCGGTGATTACATTTCCGGGCAGTAATTGCGATCGGGATTGCGTCACAGTGATGAACAATGTCGTTGGAGTGGCCGCGTGTCGCGTTTGGCACGGTGATACTTCCTTACCCGCTGAAACCCGGGCGGTCATCTTACCGGGAGGGTTTTCCTATGGCGACTATTTAAGGGCAGGTGCCATGGCCAGACTAAGCCCCATCATGTCCGCGGTGCACTCGTTTGCACAAAATGGTGGTCCCGTATTAGGGATCTGCAACGGCTTTCAGATTTTGTGCGAGGTAGGCTTGTTGCCAGGTGCATTGTTGCCCAATCGTTCGGGGCGATTCGTTTGCCGCCATGTGAGGCTAAAAGTGGGTTCCGCGCCGAAAGGTCTTCTTGCCGCATTTAAGCCAGGCGAAGAGCTGACCCTACCCATTGCGCATGGCGAGGGGAACTACTTTGCAGATGAGGCAACGTTGGGCGCCTTGGAAGACGAGGATAAAATCGCTTTTACGTACATAGATGCCGATGAGAGCGGGAACGCAATGGTGAATGGGTCTCGTCGTTCAATTGCCGGATTAGTCGGGGGCCCGACGCATAATGTTGTTGGGCTGATGCCCCATCCAGAGCGTCGTTCTGAGGAACGATTGGGTGGAATAGATGGCTTGCCGCTTATGCAGGCGTTGGTTGGTGGAGGACTGTCATGACGCAGGTTGCTTGTCTGAAAGACACAGATGTCACCGATATGGAATGCGGGCTTGAGCTTGGCTTAAGTGAAGACGAGTATCATCGTGCATGCGAAATTTTGGGACGCACACCCAATAAGGTTGAGCTAGGTTGTTTCTCTGCCATGTGGAGCGAGCATTGTTCATACAAATCGAGCCGCTTGCATTTGCGCAAGTTACCTTCAACCGGAGACCGGGTCATTGTCGGACCGGGAGAAAATGCAGGGGTTGTCGATATCGGAGACGGAGAAGGGGTTTGTTTTAAGGTTGAGAGTCATAACCACCCGAGTTTTATTGAACCATATCAAGGGGCGGCCACTGGGGTGGGCGGAATCCTGCGAGATGTCTTCACAATGGGAGCGCGGCCAATCGCTGCTGGAAATCTCCTGCGTTTTGGAGCAACAAACCATAAGAAGACACCTCATCTTTTAGCCGGTGTGGTGAAAGGGATTGGTGACTATGGAAATTGTTTTGGCGTCCCGACCGTCTACAGTGATGTACAGTTTCATCCATCCTACAATGGAAACATCCTCGTCAACGCTTTCGCGCTTGGGATCGTCAAGAACAATAAGATATTTAAGGGTGTCGCCCAGGGTGTTGGGAATCCGATTTATTATCTCGGAGCGAAGACGGGTCGAGATGGAATACACGGTGCGACAATGGCATCGGATTCCTTCAGTGAGAATGAAGAGGCGGATCGACCCACCGTACAGGTGGGTGACCCATTTAAAGAAAAGCTCCTGCTGGAAACCTGCCTCGCGTGCTTTGAAACGGATATTCTTGTCGGCATTCAAGACATGGGTGCTGCAGGGCTGACATCATCTAGTTTTGAAATGGCCAGCCGGACAGGAGCGGGCATTGTGCTGGATCTGGATAGAATCCCGGTTCGCGAGGAAGGGATGACGGCATATGAAAAAATGCTTTCTGAAAGTCAGGAAAGAATGCTTCTTGTTGCGAAAAAAGGGATGGAGAATGAGCTCGAAGCCATATGCAGTCGATGGGGGCTCGATTGCGTAAAAGTCGGTGTCGTGGCCGACGATGGTATGGTTCGTTTGACATCCAATGGGGAACAAGTTGCGGTAATGCCTGCGCGTGAACTTGCGGATGAGGCGCCTCAATATGACCGACCCCATAATGCCCGGCCGACAGCCGATGTGGACGAGAGAATCACGGCCATCAAGCGTAAAAAGATTGAAGATGTTTTGCATACGTTGTTACAAGGTTTGACCTTAGCAGACCGGAGTTGGATTTATGACCAATATGATCGAGAAGTCCTCATCGCTACTTTAGCTGATGGGCAGAAGTCACCAGCTTCGGTCGTGCAAATACCTGACAGCGAAAAGGCGATATCTCTTTGCCTGGTTGCAAATGATTGGCTCTGCTCTATTGATTCGTACGAAGGCGCAGTACGCACAGTAGGGGAGGCCGCTTTGCGAACGGTTTCTACTGGAGCTGTTCCCATTGGGGTGTCTGATTGTCTCAATTATGGCAATCCAGAAAACCCTGAAGTCATGCATGACTTTGTTCAGGGTGTAGAAGGTTTGGCTGCAGCGTGTCGGGCGTTATCCATCCCAGTTGTTTCTGGAAATGTCAGTTTATATAACGAAACAGATCAGCGAAGTGTGCATCCAACTCCAACAATAGCCATGGTCGGGCTGCTCTCTTCATCCAAAAAGCGAACTTCTGGTTGCCTCAAAGAAGGGGACCTTATTTTTCGCCTTGGGCCGCGGTCCGACTCATTAGAGGGGGCCCGCATTTTAGAGCAAGTATCCTTGGAAAACGTGCGTGCGACTCTGCACCCCTGGGACTTTCAAGAGTTGCGAGATTTGATCAAGCTGATGGGGACATTAACGAATTTGGGTTTCGTTCGTTCCGCAATTCCTATTACTGCGGGTGGCACCGCCGCTGCCTGCATTCAATTGTGCCGAATGACAGGGCGGGGGATAAATATTGAACTTCTTGGGCCTGATGTCATGACTGCTTTTTTCGCGGAGGATAAACCAGGCATACTGATTGCAATCCCGCGAGAAAAAGAAGATGCCTTTTTGGGGAATTGCGACAAGGTGTTGACTGAGAAGCTGGGTGTTGCCGGCTCGGACCAACTGAATATCCGCCATGAGAGCGCAACGATTTCCTATGGAGTGCAAGACCTGATTCGCTTCGGTGAAACGCAGGTAGAGCGTTTGGTTGCAAGAAAAGAAAGTCGAGAGGCCATATGACGACTCTTCGTGTACTTGATTTTGAGCAAGATCGCTTTCGAGACCAATGTGGTATCGTCGGTTTGTACGGTATAGAAGAATCGGCAAATCTTGCTTATCTTGCGTTATTTGCGCAACAACATCGAGGTCAGGAATCGGCTGGTATTGTTGCTGCCGATGGAGAAGATATCTCACGCCGTGTTGGAGTTGGTCGTGTCGCGGAGGTTTTCTCTGAAGAACACTTCAGTGCACTCCCGGGGACTTCAGCGGTAGGGCATGTGCGCTATGCAACTGCGGGAGATCATTCTGAACACCTTAGAGATGCACAGCCCCTCTTGGTGCGGTGCCAAATCGGCCCAATTGCCATCGCGCATAATGGGAATTTGGTGAATGCGGCCGAATTGCGTACTCGGCTAGAAGGAGAAGGTTCCATTTTTCAAACCACCTCGGATACCGAAGTGATCTGTCACTTAATGGCAAGAGCAAAAGGGACGATACTGGATCGCCTCAAAAGCGCCTTATCCGAGATTCGTGGTGCGTATAGTCTTTGTGTGATGGGCGAAGGTTGCCTTTATGGAGTCAGAGACAGCGTGGGTGTCCGGCCGCTGGTGCTTGGTCGTTTTCGCAACGGATATGTTTTGGCCTCTGAAACCTGCGCTTTTGATCTTATCGGTGCAGAATTCTTGCGCCCGGTGGCAAGAGGCGAGCTCATTGCCATCGATGACGATGGGATTACAAGTCATAAAATAGACTCACCAAATGGTGATTTCCCAGCACAGTGTATTTTTGAGCACGTATATTTCGCCCGTCCAGATAGTGTTGTTTTTGGGGTGCCTGTGCATTCGGCTCGCCATTCCATGGGGAGAGTCCTTGCGAAGGAAGCCCCAGCGGATTGTGATATCGTGATTCCGGTTCCCGATAGCGGCTTTTATGCTGCATTGGGCTATGCGCGGGAGAGCAATATACCCTTTGATATGGGGCTTGTGAGAAACCATTATGTGGGAAGGACCTTTATTGAACCTGAACAGCGCATCAGGAATTTTGGAGTGCGTCTTAAGCTTAATCCGGCGAAGGCGATCCTGGAAAAGAAGCGCGTAGTGGTAGTGGATGATAGCATTGTGAGAGGCACCACCAGCCGGAAGATAGTGGACACCATTCGATCTGTGGGAGCACTCGAAGTCCATGTGCGCATTTCGGCTCCCCCTACTACAAACCCTTGCTATTACGGGGTCGACACGCCTTCGCAAAAAGAGCTTATTGCGGCCCATCGAAATCTGGATGAAATCCGTTCTTATATCGGTGCGGACTCTCTTGCTTACCTGAGCCTGGAGGGACTACATCGCTCCATGGAAGAAGCGAGAAATAGCCTTGGCATCAAGCTAGCGGAGGATGGCTACTGCGATGCCTGCTTCTCTGGTAACTACCCGATAGCGCTTGGAAAACATGAGGCGAGGCGTTAGGTCGTCTACCGCGTGCATCTATTGAAATTGACACCGGTTGGCTTCTTTGGGCTGCGGAAGCCGATGGCTGTGGCGAAAAACGTGAAAAGCCTGATATGGATTTCCGGAAAGGCAACATGCGTCTTGAAGTCAGAGCGTTCCTAGATAAGGAGAGGTCTCGCGGGGGCACCTGTGGGCCAAATGACGACTCGGCATCAGGAACAGCCCTATACGGAAAGGTACCCGGATCCGTAAATCGCGCCAGCGATTCCTAGAATAGCCAGGCAGAGTAAGACAACAATCGCGACCAGCAGTCCACCGATCAATATGTTCGGATTTTCATTGATCCAGCTTGTCATTTTCGGCTGCAATCGACGCCCCCGAATCAGATGGCGTCCGAGGAACCATACAGAGGCAGCAATGAAGAGGAGGACGAGTACGAATAGATTCATCACAAAGCCATTAATCCCTCTCTCGGCGCCTGAAAACGGCACAACCCCCCGGAGCTCTCAAGAATCCGCTAGGGAACGCAACTGCAGGTTCTATCATATTGTATGAAAAGAAAAAGATGACGCAAAAGTGGCAGAACGGGTCATTTGAGCGCAGTTTGGCGATGGACTGAGGCTGCACCAAGAATAACAGCGCCGCATTCCCTAGGGCAGGTAAATAGCTACAGGCAAGAAAGAAACCGGAAATTCGAATTCGGGAATTTCGTGGGCGCTTTTACGATTCGATGCTAGGTTTGGAGCATGGTTCGTGACGACGGTCCCCCTACAGATGATCACAATGCTGGCTCAGATTTTAGGTCGGGCGCGAGTGCGCTTGATGTACTGCCGGAGAACCTGGATTCCCAAGAATCCGCGCTGGGTCAAGAAGACGAAGGCCTGCGTTTTGATTTGCGTTTTGAAAAAGGCGATGCCCTACTTGGACTTGACGATACCGAAGTCGTGGAGGGTTTTCGAATCGAAAAAGCGCTGTTCTCTGTGCCAGACGTGGAATTTCCACTGGATGTAACGCAGGGACCGGAGTTGTTCCGCAATCGTCGATTGCGCGCAAGAGCGCTTGACGTTGAATTCAATTATGAGTTGTTGTTTTCCACAGAAAAATTGAGAGCGGCAGGTCTGACTCTCATACGCCACCGCGCACGAAGTGGCGGGATTGAGTTTCTGTTTTCCATAGAAGGTCCAAGTGCGCCGGTTACATTACGCGCGCGTGGTATTTTTTCGCCAGCAGGAAACGCCGAAATCGCGTTTATTCTTCATGAGGTCATTCCATTCGGGCGCGCACCAAAATCTCGGATTGACTTGGCGCGAGATCTTTTAGATGCGTTGGACTTACCAGGTGGAAGACCAGCGTACGGGATGGTTCGTAAAGCCGATTGTTTTCGTTGGGCACTAGGGAGGCTTCTGCCGAAGTACGGTTGGAAAATTCCACGCTTTTCCGACCTCCAATTACAAGAGGTCATATGCGAAAAGAATAAAGTGAGACTGCGTGCCTGGACGGAGAAGGAACCAGAGGGCTGGGTTCGGGCTGATTCGTTAGACAAATCGCCAATAGATGACGCAGTTGGTATCGCAATTTTTGTGGAACAAATGGAGTCGTCTGCCCCTGACAAGAACCCCGTGGAGGCAGTGGACGCGATACTGGATGAAGGTGACCCGCCGGCAACAGTGGCGCCTTTTGCGGCCGAGATTCTTCGCGCCGACCCTCGTCGACGATTTGAAGGAGACGAGATTGTAACGCGTGGTCTTGAACGCCATCCGACTAATTTGGGATTGCTATCGGCTCATGTTGAAGAATCTAATGTGGACCTGGCTGTCTGGCGCAAGAGATTGTGTCGGCTCGCTTCTGTCGCTTTGGGAAGTGACGAACATTGGGTCGCTGTGGGCGCGTATTTGGCGGCTGCGAAGAGCGCGGCTGCAGAAAACAAAATACCTGAAGCCATCGAGGCCGCGACAAATGCGTGGTACGCAGATCCAGCGCAAGGCGAATGTGGCATGTTCCTTTCGCGACTCCATCATCAGCAGCAAGACTGGAGTGAGGCTTTACGGATTGGAAGAGAGGCGCTTCCGCATATCGTTGACCAAGAGGACGCATCTCAGTTTGCGGTGCAACTAGCCGGGTGTGCATTGAGCCTCGGTGAAGTGCACCGAGCACGTCGATTATATCGACGCTCTTTGCGGAAAATAGAGAATATTGATGCGTTATTAGGCCTGACCGACCTAGAGCTTTCTGATGGAAAAGCAAAGGCCGCTGCGGCATTACTGACACGACTTCTGGCGTTAGATACGGAGGACCGACCGGTGCCCGTTCGTTGTGAAATACAGGTGCTCGCCGGAAAATTGGCGGCTGCAACTTCTCAACAGGAAACCGCACTTTTTCATTGGGGCCAGGCCCGAAATATTGCTCCCAGAAATGAAAAGGTGGCGCGGCTCTTTGCTGAGGCACATCACGATGCTGGTCAGGTCAATAAAGCGATAGATGTTCTGCGGCCTTTCGTGACTACGGACCCTCCGTTGTTCGAGTCCATTCAATTGATGGCTCGATTGTATTTGTCGCGTGCAGAGGTGGGTGATGCAGAGCAATGCAGGGGTTTACTGAAAAGGATAGGTGATGATGCTTGGAACGACGAAACCCGCCTCATCGATGCTAAGGCCTCATATGCATTAGGGGATGCATTGCCATTGGCGCAAGTCATGTTTGAAGAAGCCTCTCGCGAAAGCGATGCCAATGAACAACTCGCTTTGTTTTTGCGGGCACTGCGTTTGGCCCAAGATGTTGGAGAACCGGATCTGATAGCGAAGGGATTAGTTGGTTTATCGCGATGTCGCATCGATGCAACAACAGATGTCTTGGACTATTTTTTGCGGCAGGAAGAGCAGAGCGCGGAACTGCGTGCGTATGTGCGTTTGATAAAATCAGCAGATGTGAAGACGTCACGAATATCGATCCTTGGAACTGGACTGGCAGCGGAAAAGCGCTACAGAGATGCGCACGACGTGTTGTCTTCCCTGCATGACCTCGACTCTCGGCTTGAGCGCGCGGATCTGGCCGGCCGCGCCGGATTGTACCGGACCGAATTAGAGGAAAGAAAAGATCTGGTCCTTCTTCTTGGGGAGGACACAGAAGAAATCGCCTCCGCCTTAACGCGGGCCCAGTATATTCGAATAGCCGAATTGCACCTGACTGATGTGGGTGAAGGTGCCGGGGCTGCAGCTATGGCCTACGCTGCAGCAGCGCATCGCGGGGAACCGATAGGTAAAGAATGGCTTGCCGCGGCAGTCCAGAGTGGTCATCCTCGCCGCATCTTCGAAGTCTTAAGGTTTGATTCCAGTCTGTTGTCAGTTGTCGATGTGGATGTCCTCCGAACCGTTTGTGGCGTCCAAGAGATTTTCCATGTCGATGATGAAGTGCAATTTCGAATCAAAATGCGACGCGAACTGGCAGAGCGAACAGGTTTCATAGATGATGTGGAAAACTACCTTCAAGACATTCGAAAGAATGTAGACGCCATCTTGGCTGCGCAAATCTTTCGCGAAATGGCCCTTGCTCACCTTCAGCCAAATTGGCTGGTCGAGGCTGCGCAGACATTCGTTGTCTTGGGTGAGCCAGAACGGGGGCTCTCGACTATTGTACAGGAGTTGAGCGGACCGCTTGGCCGCGAAGTTTTGGTGGCCGAAAGCGCCTTTGCTCTTGCTAAAGAATACGGAAATATCGATTCGGTGTGGCGGACCTCTACCCATCTTTTAGCCGTTCTAGATATCGATCCCGTCTTTCGAAATGCCATACATTCGGATCGCTCTAATGTTTTATTGAAACGAGAACCTGCCGAAGGAGCCCGGGCCCTCCAAAGCTGGTTGAAAGACGATCCTGGTGCGTCAAAGGCACTGCAGCTTTTGGTCCCCCATCTCCTGCAGTTGAAACTTTTCGAACAAGCGTTGAACCACTTGGAACAAGCGATTGAAACGGGAAATGTGTCAGCAGAAATTGAAGAAGTTGCTGCGGCGCTAGTAGACGCCGCAAGGCTAGATGAGAATTGGAAGACAGAAATAGCTGCGCAGGAGCTAAGACTGCGATGCAGCATTCACGAAGATGGGGATGGTAGAGCCGAGGTCTTGAAGCGTTTATTGGAGTTGCATGAGAAAACAGATGACACAGAGAGCACCGTAAAGACTTTGCTGCGGTTGACTGAATGCGACCTGGCTGGGTTGCTGCGCGCAAACTATTTTCGTCGGGTCGCAGAACTTTCCATCGATGTTTTGGGTGATCGACGATTGGCGGTAGACGCATGGAAGGGGACGTTGCAGTTTGCGCCGAACGATGGACCTGCATCGCAAAAATTGCGTGCGGCACTAACCGAAAATATGGCCTGGTCCGAACTCATTGAAGAACTCGAGCGTGCCGCGGGCGTGGCCGAATCTGGAGTTGAGAAAATCGCCCTGTATTTGAAAGCAGGGGATGTGGCCGCATCAGAATTGGACGATCATGTAAGCGGTAAATCGTTCTGGTTTAAAGCTTTGCGGATTCAACCGTTCGCTGAGGGCAGTCTTGAACGCCTTTTGAATGAGAGCCGTGACGGGAATGTCCACTCCCTTCGAGTACGGGCTTATGTGACTGCTTTGAGAACCGTTGGAACGGGAACGTTGGCGGGACAATTTGGCTGCGAGGCTGCCGCGATACTTGCAGGTGTGATGGAGAAACCCCGACTGGCTATTCTTGTATATGAACGGGCGTTTCAGGCTGATAACACCTCTAAAGAGGCTCTCTATGCACTAATAGAACTTTACAGAAGTTTGCACGATGCGCACGGTGCACTGCGTAGCGTGGAGCATCTGATGGAGCGATTAGACGGTCCGGATTATGCGTTTGCCTTGGAAATCCGAGCGGACATCTATGAGGATCTGTTTAACGATCCAGAGATGGCTGCAGGTTCAAGACGAGAAGCGCTCCGATTGAATCCTCTGCAGCGAGTCTCCGCTTTGGCGCTTGAAAGATACTATCGCCAAACGAAGGATATCCGTAAGGCCATTGTGGTTCGACGTGAACTGGCGGACCAAAGTGTGAGCGCAGAAGACAGAGCACAAACGTATTCATTTTTGTCGCAAAGTGCCGCTGACGAGCTTGACGATTTCGAATTGGCAGAGGGATTAGCTAAAGAGGCGCTTCACTTGCAACCACGGTTGCAACATGTGCGTTTGAGCCGCATTCGGTATCTCGAGCACTTAAACATGCATCAAGCGATGATCGAAGAGATCCATATTCTGCTGGAAACTGGTGTACTGGAGCCAACCGAGCGGAATGTTTTGGTTCGTCGCAAAGCGGCCATTGAAAGAGACGTTTTCCGCGATTTCGGAGGAGCCAGCCAGACATTGAAAAGGGAACTTGGCCGCGCATTTAAAGATCGCATTGGCTGGGATGTTCTTCTGAAAGAACTCGTTGATGCACAGGAGCAAAATGGTGATTGGTTGGACGGATACGAAAATCTCAAGACATTCATCAAGATAGTGCCACACGGCAACGAAGCATGGGGTTCACGTCGGAAACTCCTGCAGAGACTTGCGGAATTTGCAGAAAATTGCGGAGAAACAGAAGAGAGCATCGCTCATATAAAAGAAGCGAGGGCTTTAGGCAATCTAAGTCGGGCGTCATGGTTACGCTGGGCGAGACTTGCTGAAGCAAAAGAAGATTTTTCGGATGCTGTTGTTCCCTTGCGTGCGGTTGTTGCAGATGAAAATCTAGACTTAGAGGACCTCATTGCGGCTCTTGGAAGGCAGGGCAGGGCCGAAGAAGAAGCCGGCTTTCTGGATGAGGCCCTGGCTGCCTGGCGACTTCGGGCAGAGCGTCGTCCAGGCGAGTTGGAATCGCATTTGCATATTGAGCGTATCTCCAAGGTCCTAGACGTTCCGGAAGTGACCCGTGCCTCGTGCGAAATATTGAATCGGCTACAGACAGGTAACGATAGCGAACGCTTTGTTCGCTTGTTGTGGCTTGCAAGAGACACATTGCAGCGCAAAGGAAACCCTGCTGCCGCTTTAGACCTGTATGAGAAAGCGAGAGCAATTTTTGATGAAAAGGGGATTCGGCGGGAAATGCTAGATTGTGCTGAAGCGGCCGCTGATGACACAACATCGTTGGCGCTTCTCGAAAGGATGCAGCAGGCTGGAGATTCTCTGAAACGCGCAGACTGGTTGAGGTTGGCGGAAACGCGTGCATTTGTGGAAAACCGGTACAAAGAAGCGTTCGATAATCTATATGATGGATTAGGCGATGAAGACATCCTGAATCCTCGCGAGGAGATGCTTCTTTCAGTTATTTGCGAAAATGATGCATCCATCGTTGCGGAAGCGCTCATCGCTGAGACGGAACCTGCCCAAGGCCATCTAGCGCTAGAACGTTCACCAAAGCTTCGCGCATTGTTTGATGCCTTATCGGTAACGGCCAGCCTTCCTCCAGAAGCGCTTCTGCCCATCGCAGATCGATTTAGAGATAATCCCCATTTTGTAATGGCCGCTGCTGCTGATGAGCGAAAAACGCATCCGTTGAAAGCAGTAGACCGCTTGATTGATTTTTCGGATGCAAACTCGACGGATGGTGTCGTCTTAACCGAAAAAGCACTTGAGATCGCGGCAGATATCTTATGCCAAGAAGATGTGACAAATAATGAGATATTAGAACGACTCGATTCCATATGGGATTATGTGGCAGCGAAACCGGTGAATCGAAGCGTAATTCTTCGTGTATTAAGAGACGCTGAAGCGTGGGAAAAAGTCGCCCAACTTTTCGAAGCATCCATTCAATATGAAGAAGAGAGGGAAAGAGAAATTCGGTTGGAGCTCGCGTACGTGTATAGAGAGATGCTGGAGAATCCCGAAATTGCCTTGGAACATCTAGATGGCATCCTCCTGGTGAATGAGGAAGATCGTGAGGCGTGGGGAGAGGTGTTCGAGTGTCTTGAAGATTTGGGAGATCCTCGACGTCTTGTGGAACGGGTTGAAAGAAGGATACAGCTTGTATCCGGCTTGGAGCGAAGAGAACTGGTGCGGAAGCGAACCCGCTTGCTCATTGACCTGGGGCAAGGGCCACAGGCCTTAAACTTGCTTACCGAAGCGCGCAACGAAGCTCCTCAGGATTCTGAATTGCGCGACTTCGAGTGGCAAATTCATGAAAGTCAAGGCCTCGAAGAGTTCGCTCGGTTTCTGCAACGCGAAATAGCAGTAACGATAGAAGGCGATACCAGAATCGCTGAAGCCATCCTTTCATTAGAGGATTCTGTTGTTTCCGTCGGAGCGCGCGCGGCTGCGAATCAGATATTACTCGCGCAAAATGAGAAGACTCTGAAGAGCATTGTGCTGGAAATATTTAGACGGAAGCGACCGGCTGAAGAGAAGGCAGAAGAGCTGTGTGTTTTTCTTCGAACTGTCGATGGGGATACAAGAACCAATGCTATTTCTATTGTCGCCAGATGTATCAGGGTTATTGGGGCGTCTATCAGTTTGACGATCATAGACCACCTTCGACAGGCTGGCATTGATGAAATTGACCATCAACTAGGTCTTTTCGTGCCTGCGTTGCGTGTTGCAGTTGAAAATTCCCGAGTTGCCAGGAAGGATTTCTATGTGCTGTCGCAACTGGGCGCTTTGGATGCGGATGGCCTGATCGCGGAACTGCATTGCGCACTGAGAGCCCGCGATAAAGATTGGATTCGGGCGTCTTCAAATGCAGGGCATCTGTCTGAAAAGCAGAAGATCGATTTGCATTTGGCATTGCAAGATACCAAGAGTGCCGATTGGAGAAAGAGCAGTCTCCGCAATGCAAAAAGAGCGGTTGAGAAAGCGAGCCAAGAAATCTCAGGCATCCTTTTTGCGGTTCGGATGGGTCGTAGAGGTATGGTGGAAACACGTATCCAAACAAACACGCAATCGACTCTTTCCGCAGCAGCAGAACAATCCCTAAATCTACGCATCACGAACGAGCGTCTTTCTACCCTGATCCTTTTGGTCCCCTATCTTGATGATGTAGCGAAACGAAAACGATTGCGTATTTTAGTTTCGAAAGCGACTGAAGCGGGGGATATGCGTGTAGAGCTGTCCTGCTTGCATCAATTGGCCGACCTGGGCGATCTGTCAAATGATGAGAAACGCCTGCGAGCAGCGAACGCGATACAGCTGAATGAAACCAATGCAGTCGCGCATTGTGTGGAGGCTGCAGAAAGCGAAGTTGATCTTGAGAAAAGAGATAGCCTGTGTCGTCAAGCGCTGAGCCTTATTGCAAAGAAAAACGGGACTTCTCGTGATGAAAAACAGAATTGTCTCATTTCGCTTGCATTTTTAGCGGAGGGCAATGGAAGTCTACTGCATGCGATAATCGATCGTGCGAGTGAAGAGTCGTTTCTTGAGATAGAAGACTATTGTCTTGAACGGATTGTTGAGTCTGAGCCTTCTCAATTGAAGAAGCTAACTGAACTGCGTCGCTGGTCACATTTTCGCTTGGCCGACATGAATGATGCACAAGGTGCGTTTGCGGTACTTGAAAAGGCGCATCAGTTATATCCGAAGTCCGATTTTGGTGAAGAAGCCTATTGGTTGGCGGTTGAGCATGGATTATTGGAAGAACAAATTCGCGTTATTGGAGACCCTTTTGCGGCGGCCGGACTATGTGCTGCCCAGAAGGATTTTGTAAGAGCCAGGTCATTTCTAACTGAGGATAATGAAACGTTAACCGCCATCGCTGCTCAATATTTGCTGGCAGACATAGAGTATGCGGAAGGACTGCTGGAGCAAGGGGACCGAATCTTAATGGGGCTGCGCGATAACGCCAAGGCTGGGTCTGAAGTATGGCGAAAGCTTTTCTTTTCAAAGAAAACGCAGGCAGCTTTTGGTGCTGCGATTGAATTGGCGGCAGAAGGGCTGGAGAAATTCGGCAATATACTCTATTTCGAAGAAGCTTTATTGGAGTGTCACGCTGAGGTCCCCGTGTCACTTCAAGTGGCGTTTCTACAAAAACTTGCGCATCTTAATAGGATGGGCAGGTTCGCATTTTCCGAATTGCCTGAAGATGAGATTGTTAATTGGCTGAAGCGTTCCGAAAAGATTAATGTAATTGAATTTTCAGTGATTGCTGCCCGGGAACTAGCTGAAAGATGGGATGATGACGCGTCCTGGGGGAAATACCTCTCCTTCCTTGCGGCGCATGTCAGCCCAGACGAGTTCTGGGCAGAGTTTGAGCATCATTATAGACGCCAAGAAGTGTGGAGGGTCTTAAGAGAATCTTGCCCAGATGCGTTTTCGGATGCACTTGATATCCCTATGCAGCGTGGTGATGTGAAGGAGATGATGCCCTTTTTGTGGATTGAGCAAACGCGAAGGCCGCTCCAATGGTCGCTTCGATATCGGCTGTCAGTCGCCCTGGAAGCAGGTGGGCACAATCAAGAGGCAGCGGAAATCCTATCTGACTGCTCTCCTGAAAATCCCGCAGACAAGCCCAGTCACCAGCTCAGAATGGCTGGATTGTGGGCACGGTCCGAAAACTTTGCCGCTGCGGTCGATGCGCTGATGCGTTTACCTCTATCTGCATTTGATGATGACGCCCGGCGCGTGACCCTACTGTTGGCGCATCATATCGGGGCGGTAGCTTTGCCCGCTGTCGTCAGGATGGCTACTGCGCTAGGGCATACTCCGAACGATGTAGACGAAGTCTTTCATGTTCTAGAGAAGAATACTGACTCTGATCTTGCAGTGTCTGTTTCAAAGTGGAGGCTCGCCGAGAACCCAATGGACCAAAGAGCTTGGGAACTGGTGAAAGAACACGGTGACGCATCATCTTGTGCTTTCTTTGGTGAACATGCTGCGATTTATGGTGAATCCATTTGGCCAGCGCAGCTGAGTTTACAAGCTGCATTGGTTCGCGCATTTAGGAAAAGAGAGATTGCGATAGAGAGACCTGCTCCGGCTTCAGACACGCTAGGGAAAGCCAGATGGGGTGACAAGGATGTGAAAACCCAGTCCTGGCGGCGACTCGCGGAAGCAGCGCAGGAGGAAAAACGGTTTGCCGATTCTGCTCGATTCCTGGCTCGATCTGGTGTCCCATTGCACGACCAGCCGATAGAAATTCGCTTAGCAGCGGATCCAGTATTGGCTGATCCGATTATGCGCGTCGATGCAGTTGTTGGTGAAATTATGGAGTTGGACTCTGATGCGCACGTTCAGAAAAATCGATTGGTCGATCTATTTACGCAGATGAATGAACAGGGATGGGTTGGTGCTACACATCGTTTGCGCGTCGGTGCTAAAATCGGGGGGACCTCTGCTAGGCCATCGTTGATTGATGCATATGATCAGGGAAAAAATATACAAATAGCGAGGACAATCAAGAAGATGAATCGAGCCGCAACTGCGGAAGAGAGAACCGTATTGGCAGCACTGGCGATCAAGAGCGGAAAACCGCGGTGGGCGTTTTTCTTGAATCCAATGCTACAATCGTATCAAATCATCCGAACGCCCAAAAGTTATGCCAAGGAATTGCAAACGCGGGCTGAAACAGCGCAGGCAAAGGGTGCCTATAGTGATGCTTTGATGCTCTACCGAGCGGCACTTCCCGTGTTGGGCACCAGCATCGCGATGGAGACGAAAATCCAGGAGATGGGAACCTTAACCGATAATTGGACACTGTTGGCTGAAAGTATGTTGCGAGAGATTTGTCAGCATGAAAATGTAGAACGCCGCTTTGAGCGTCTTATGGAACTGCTGAATGTAGTCGAAAACCAGATAGAGGATGACGTTCAGGCCCTTCGACTTTGTCGAGCTGCTGCAAGGGAGTTCGATGGAAAGGCCGAGTTGGGCCGATACTGGTTGGCGTTGGCAGAGAAGACGAAAAACGGAATCGAGGTCCTTGCCGCACTCCGGTATTTTGACAGCTTCGAATTCGAAGTAGAGGATCGTTCGCGCAGGCATGTACGCTGCTCTAAGATTATGCGGTATGATTACCAATCTCCAGAAATCGCGCTTAGAATGATTTCATCGTCCATTGATGAATTAGGGCCACAACCCGTACTAAAAATGGAGCAGGTCCTTTGTTTTTCAGCATTGGGTAGAATGGAAGAAGCGGGCGAAACGTGTATGGAAGTGCTGGAAGGCCTGGTGCCGACGCACCTGTACCGACATCAGGTTCGTCGAGATGCGTCACGCTTTTTTCAAAGTATTGGGGATAATATGATGGCTGGGGACCTGTTGCTCCTTAGCGCGCGTGAAGGAGACCGTGAGTCTTTGCGGCTGGCAAGAGACCTTGCTGTCGAGGTAAATGATTGGGAACGCTTAGAACACGTGTATCGCTATTGGGACTCTTATGAGGGTAACCCGGAGACTCTTCGTCAACTCTGCCTGGAACGTGCGCAGTTTTATGAAAAGCGACTCGACAACCCTGGCGAGGCGATCCGCGTCCTTGAATCACAAGTTTTGAGAGATGAGAATGATTATGATTGCATCAACAAACTCGCGGGGCTTTATTTGCAAGAGCATCGGGTACTAGATGCAGGGCTTGCGTATGAGTCCGCTGGCGCAATCGAGGGCAGGGCGGAAGATGAGCGGGCGGTTGCGCTGAGAGAGGCGGCCTGTTTGTTGGCTGGAATTGGAGAGCTTGAGCGCGCTGGCCCGTTGGCAGAGCGCGCTCTTAGTTTAGGTGCGGAAGACATGATGCTTCTGACCATTCTTTCTGGATGGTACCGCTCCCAAGAAAGATATACAGAGTTGGATGAGATTCTGGGTAAAGAAGGAGACCTTCTGGAAAAGATCCAGGATGCCACCTATCCGTGGATGGAACGCGCGCTATTGAGACGTGATGTTTTGATGGACGCAGCTGGAGCGCGAGAGGCCTTATATCGAATCCTTGATATTCAACCGAACCACACCAAAGCACTCGAGGCTTTGACGCTTGATGCACAGCGCTCTGGAGAATACACCAATCTCATTTCGGCTTTGGATACCGCAATCGCATTTTCGGAAAATGCGGCATTTAAGCACGAACGATTGGAGCAAATCGCTGAGATCCAAGCAGACGTTCTTTCGGATTACCGTGCTGCGCTCCAAACGATTCAACGATTCAACGATGACGAGATTAAAGAACCAAGAGTCATTATCAAGAGAGCACTTTATTCATTGGCGCTTGGGGATCGGCCAGCTGCTTTGAAGCTGGCCAGTGAACTGTTTTTGATTGATCATGAACAATTGCCAGGTTCTCTTCATTTGCTGCTGGCGGAGGATGCAAGAGCTGCAGGAAATATGGCTGAAGCGGTGCACAGATGTCGTCTCTCGCTATCGGAGAATGAATGCGAACGAGAAGCGGAAACGCTTTTATTGGATATCGCCGATGAGATGCCGTTTGGCCATGACCCGAAAGAACTTATTGCGACCCTTGCTGAAGTCGCGAGCAGGGCGAAACCAGATATCGATGGAGAGCGCGCAGCTCGAATTTACTGTGTGGCGGCCAGATATGAATTGGCCCAGGAGGATGCGGATGCTGCAGCAAAATGGGCTTCTAAGGCAGTGGCCGCGGATCCCAGTTTGATGGAAGCATTGGACCTTGCTGCCGATTCATTTGAGCGGACGGGGCGCTTTGCAGAGAGTGAGTTATACCTTCGTCGATTGGGGGCGATGGGAACGCCTGAGGATCAGCTTGCCATACTCGTAAGGCGAGCAGGCTTGTTGGAGCAGGCCAATAAGCGTAAGGAGGCCCTTAGGTTGTATTTGCGGATCGTTGAGGAAGATGCTTCAGAGGAACATCGTAAACACGCGGTTGATCTTGCGGTATCGCTCGGGGCTCGCGATGTCCTGAGCCGCTTGGGTGTTTTGCATCAAGATTCCTCTGAAGAAGATGGGAACAATCAGCTTGAATACATACGAGACCTCGTGATTCACGGCAAGTACGCGGAAGCAATCGAAACGTTGAAGGAAGTTTACCGAGTGGGTAGGGGCAACGGCGAGTTTGCATTACAGGGTGTGCTCGCCTCTCGGGGAGCAAACGCGGCGGAGGAATTCCTTCTCTTTGCTGAAAGGCGCATTAAGGATGCCGATGGTGCGGATGAAATCGAGGACTTATATCGCGAAGCCGGAAGAATCGCACGCGACCAATTGAAGGACCATGATCGGGCCGTGAAATACTTGTATCGAGCCCACCAAGTTGCACCAGATGACATTGAACTCCAGTTGGAGGTGGCCGATCTCTACACGCGAATACCACACTTGCATGAGCATGCGCAGGTCGGATTGGAGCAGCTCTCTGCAAAGATACCTGGAGACCACCGTCTATATATGATCGCACGCATTTTGGCCGAACATGTTGAAGAACACGATAAATGTCGTGCAATGCAGGATGCGATTGACTTGTTGCTGGGAACAGCAATTCCTGCACGACCCACAGCCTATACTGAATTGTTGCGGGAGAACCCCCACGCTGACGAAATAGAAACGGCTCACATTGTTCAGGCACTCACTGGACGCGAAACGCCACCTCAGTGGCATATCCTTTTAGAGAATATCGGAGGAGTGATTGAATCGCGATTGGTTCGCCATGATGTCGACCCTTCGCCGATTCGGCCGTTGCAGAGTTGTGGGTATGAATATGTCCAGATGGCAGAGCACCTGGATAAGCAGTTGGCTGGCCGACCTTTGGAATTTGTCGTGGGATCTGGAATCCATACAAGATATGAACCGGGGGCCACTACAAAAGTGATCTTGCCTGAGAAGATCTTTTCAGCGGGTCCTGAATTTGTGTATCCCGCTATGGCACGAGCGGTCTTTGTGGTTCGTGCAGGATTTGTTTTAGGAGAAACTTTGGCTGATGAAGATATTCAGGATTTTCTTGAGCATCTTAAGTTCTTGATGGGTGAAGAAGGCGCATATGGTTTAACATGTCTTTCGCAGGCTGGGCTTTCCTCTGAATTAGCCGGTGATCTTATTGCCGATGCACAAGCGGCGTCCGCGAAAAACATCCTTCTTCGATGGCGTCGTATGACAAAGAAAACTTCAGATCGATACGCATTGATCGCATCTGGATCAATAATGGGTAGCCTTGTGGCCGGACCTTACCCGGATGCGTTGGAGGAGGCGCCACTGATGATTGCTGCCGGGTTAAAAAACCACACGCGTGCGCTTGATTTATGTGCCTACGCGCTATCAAAAGAGGGTTGGCGACTTCGTTCTAGCTGGGGATTTTCTTCCGCACGCTAGGGTCGCTCTAGATTGGCTTTGATTTACCGAAATCACCACCACTCCATTGAGTGGCCCTAAGGCTCCAGAATTGTATCATTTTCCACTGTGGGACGGATGGCTTCTCCGCGTTGCCGGGACCAGACGGTCGTGCTAGCGACCTAGCTGAATTTTGTCTTTTTCAAGTATCCGCTATCCAGCTTTCGTGGATGAGCGCGGGACAACGAGGTGTAGAATGCGTGAAGTCGTGATTGTTTCAGCGGTGCGTACGCCCATAGGCGCTTTTCAAGGTTCTCTGTCCAATCTGAGTGCACCCCAGTTGGGTTCGCTTGTGGTATCTGCTGCACTCGAAAAGGCGAGTATACAAGGCACGGACGTAAACGAAGTGATCATGGGCCAAGTCTTATCTGCAGGGGCAGGTCAAGCGCCAGCTAGGCAAGCATCACTCGGGGCCGGCATCCCAGCTTCCGTGCCATGTCTTACGATTAACAAGGTATGTGGCTCCGGCCTAAAAGCGGTTATGCTGGGGCGGCAGTCCATTCAGCTGGGAGATGCAGAAATCGTGGTCGCGGGTGGAATGGAATCGATGTCTAACGCACCATATCTTCTCCCAACCGCGCGAAGTGGGATGCGGATGGGGGACCAAAAAGCGGTTGATGCGATGATCCATGATGGATTGTGGGATCCGTATGGTGATTCCCATATGGGGAACTTTGGCGACCTTTGTGCGCGTGAACATTCGTTTTCCCGAGAAGACCAAGATGCCTTTTCTCAAACGAGCTACGAACGTGCTATCGATGCACAAAAGAATGGTTTATTCGAGGACGAACTTGTTCCAGTCGAAATAAAGACCCGAAAAAATACGGTTGTAATCGATAAAGACGAAGAGCCAGGCCGATATAACCCGGAACGCATGCCCGGTTTGCGGCCTGCCTTTGCGAAAGAAGGAACCATTACGGCGGCAAACGCGTCAAAGATTGATGATGGTGCTGCGTGCGTTGTAATGATGAGCAGAGAGGAAGCAGAGAAGCGAGGGTGCACAGTGCTGGCCACGATTGCGTCGGACGGTACGTTTGCCCAAGAACCAGAATGGTTTACCACCGCTCCCGCGGGAGCCATTACCCGAGCGGCAGAAAAAGCTGGAATAGCCCCGGCTGATATCGATTTATATGAAATCAATGAGGCTTTCGCTGTGGTTACCATGGTCACAATGAAAGAACTCGCCTTAGAACACGAAAAAGTGAACGTGCGGGGAGGAGCTGTGTCGTTGGGGCATCCCATCGGGTGCTCCGGAGCCCGGATTCTGGTGACCCTGCTGCATGCCATGAAGGATAGAAACGCCAAAACGGGATGTGCCTCTCTTTGCATTGGTGGAGGCGAAGCTGTCGCCCTGATCGTGAACCGATGACCGAAACAAGAAAGATTGAGATTTTGATACCAAGGCGTTTCAAATCCATCGCCCCGATTTTTCTCTTAACTCTGATCGCCTGCTCTCCTGTGGGAGATAATGAACGACTGTGGATGACAGGTGAATTGGAAAGAGAAGGGGTCTACGACAATGACACGACAGCGGTTCCGGTGGACTATTTATCGGAAACCAGCCGCGGCGAATGGTGGCCCTGTGACTTGCGGGTGACGGCGGCGGGATGCGTTGGAGAGCATCATGTGAATGTCTACGTGGGATTGCCACATATTGTTGAGTTAGAAGGATTGGGACGCGCTGAGTGTGTCGCTGACGAGATACCCTACGGCGTTTATGAACTCTTTGATTCTAACGCTGGCGGAAAATACTCTCTAGGGAGTGAAATCGCGGTATTTACTATTGTCGCTTCGGATGTTGTAGATGATGTCCCGGGAGCCAACCTGGAAGACGATTCTGAAACAACTGCAGCATCGCGTTTTGCGAGCGGAGAACTTACCGTGACAGAATTCGGAGGGGTGGACGACAAATTCGCCTTCATATTGGACGGAGCCACAACCCACGGACAAGAAGCCAGGATTGAGTATCATGGTCCCATGAGCACTCCGGGAGTGGTTCCGACGCTGGAAGGACCGAACACCTGTGTGGACGGGGCACTCATAGAGCAATAAAGACTTCAAGAGAAAGGTGTGAGGAGATGGATAATTCTTCGACGGATACAGTTCGAGTGATTGGCGTTGTAGGGGCAGGGCAAATGGGCGCTGGTATTGCACAAGTGGCTTCCCAGGCAGGATACGATGTAATTTGTACGGACATCCACGAAGAGGCTCTGGCAAAGGGGAGAGCAGCCGTAGAGAAAAGCCTGGCCCGTTTGGTGAAAAAAGAGAAATTGACCGAAGCCGCCGCAGCGGCCGTGTTATCTCGAATCCATTGGAAGCCGGACATCAGTGCGCAGGCGGAATCGGATCTCGTGATCGAGGCAGTCACAGAAAATGAAGAGCTTAAGAAAAAAATATTCCAAACTTTAGACACCCAATGTCGAAGTGGTGTGATTCTAGCATCGAACACATCTTCTATTTCCATTACGCGCATTGCGTCAGTCACGAAAAGACCTGAGCGTGTGATCGGGATGCATTTTATGAATCCGGTTCCCATTATGAAACTTGTAGAAGTCATAAGAGGAATCGCGACGTCTGAGGAAACGACGCAACTGGTGCATGGAGTGGTGGAGACCATGGGGAAGGTGACAACGACCAGTCGTGATTATCCCGGTTTTATCGCAAACCGTATTTTAATGCCGATGATCAATGAGGCATTTTACGCTTTGATGGAGGATGTGGGAACTGCCGAAGATATTGACACGACCCTGAAACTTGGCGCGAATCAACCCATGGGACCGTTGACGCTTGCCGACTTTATCGGTTTGGATACCTGTCTCGCCATTATGGAGGTTCTGCACGATGGGCTAGGTGATGCCAAATATCGCCCTTGTCCTCTTTTGCGACAGCATGTGGATGCCGGCTGGTTGGGCAGAAAGTCTGGACGCGGCATTTTCTTATATGATGGATAGTTTTTAAAGAGTTTAAATAAAGGAAAAAAATAATGGCGTACGAAAATCTGATTGTAATTGATCGTGGACCGGTAAGAACCATTACCATTAACCGACCTGATGTTCTGAATGCTTTGAACCAAAATGTCTTAGGTGAACTGGAGGCGGTGCTGGATGATTTGGAAAAGTCGGATGCCACCCGGGCTGTTATTTTAACTGGAGCGGGTGAAAAGAGTTTTGTTGCCGGCGCAGATATCTCTGAACTGAAAAAGTTTTCTCCAAAGGATGCGGAAGGGGCTTCAGCTAGAGGACAAAAGGTATTTCAGCGGTTTGAAAACCTCCATATCCCCGTGATCGCTGCAGTGAATGGCTTTGCATTGGGTGGAGGGCTCGAGCTGGCGCTGGCATGCGACTTTATCTATGCATCAGAGAATGCAAAGTTAGGCTTGGTAGAAGCCAACTTGGGTCTGATACCCGGTTACGGTGGGGTCGGTCGTTTATGCCGACGGGTCGGGGTCGCCCTTGCGAAGGAATTGATTTTTAGCGCAAAAATCTGCAAAGCAGAAGAGGCCCTTCGCATTGGTCTAGTGAATAAGCTTGTAGCGCCAGGAGAGGTCGTTGACGCAGCAATGAAAACAGCGACAATTATATCGGAAAAAGGTCCATACGCTGTCGAGTTGGTAAAAAGACTGGTTACCGATGGTCAAGACGCGGACTTGCGGACTGCAAACCGGCTGGAACAGCATAGTTTTGGTCTTGTGTTTTCTTCTCAAGATGCGCAGGAAGGTATCACAGCGTTCTTGGAGAAGCGCCAAGCGCAATTTGTTGGAAATTAGAGATAGCCAATTGCGTGCCCGAATGCTCGATGTTGACTTGTGCGAGACCCAAATTTTGTAAGATAGAGGTGATTGATGTTTTCGCTATCAGAGACCCATGAAATGCTACGAAAAACTTGCCGAGAGTTTGCGGATAAGGACTTGATGCCGATTGCGGCAGAGGTGGATAAAGAGCACAGATATCCCAAAGAACAAGTGGACCAATTGAGGGACTTGGGACTCATGGGTGTCGCAATTTCGGAGGCAGAGGGAGGGACAGGTCTTGATAATCTCGCATATGCGCTTGCGATGGAAGAGATTAGTCGAGGCTGTGCATCCACTGGCGTGATCATGAGCGTGAATAATTCTTTGTACTGTGATCCGGTGAGTAAATTTGCGAACGCGGAACAAAAAGAAGTTTGGTTAAAGCCTTTTGCTGGAGGGCAAAAGTTAGGTTGCTTCGCATTGTCAGAACCGGGAAATGGTTCTGATGCGGGTGCGGCCAAATGTACCGCAGAGCCAGATGGGGACCATTGGATCCTTAATGGAACGAAAGCATGGATAACGAACGGTTATGAGGCCGATGCAGCCATTGTGATGGCGACGACAGACCGCGCGGCAAAACACAAGGGGATCAGCTCATTTTTAGTGCCTATGCCAACCGAAGGACTTTCTCTTGGTAAGAAAGAGGATAAAATGGGAATTCGAGCATCCTCAACATGCAATTTGATTTTTGAAGACTGTCGTATTCCAAAAGATAATATCCTGGGTGACCTTGGTGCTGGCTTCAAAATTGCGATGAGCACGCTGGATGGCGGGCGAATCGGAATCGCAGCTCAAGCACTTGGCATTGCGCAAGCCGCGCTAGAGGCAGCCGTTTTATATGCCAAAGAGCGGCAAGCATTTGGAGCGCCTATCGCCAATTTGCAAGCCATTCAATTTAAGATTGCTGATATGTCCACCCGGATAGAAGCTGCGCGTCTTTTAACATGGCGAGCTGCAACAATGAAAGATCAAGGTTTACGGTTCACCAAGGAGGCGGCAATGGCCAAATTGGCAGCATCTGAGACAGCGACATTTGTGGCGCACCAGGCGATACAGATCTTTGGCGGAAATGGTTACGTCACAGAATATCCTGTAGAACGGCACTATCGCGATGCGCGGATCACCGAGATCTATGAAGGGACCAGCGAGATTCAGAGATTGGTGATTGCAGGGCAGACAATAAAGTCGTTTGAGTAATATCAAGTACCACACGACGTAAAGAAATAGCGAGGGAGTGATATGGTTCCATTTGGATGGGATTTAACGGAAGAGCAAGAACTCATTTGGCAAACTGCCCGCTCATTCGCAAAAGAAAAAGTAGCAGCAACGGCTGCATCGCGCGATGCAAAGCATGAATTTCCGCATGCTATCGTAAAGGCGATGGGGGAGTTGGGATTACTCGGCATTAAAATACCATCAGAATGGGGCGGGGCTGACGCAGACCATATCTCCTACGTGTTAGCCATGTCCGCCATCTCGGAAGCGTGTGCGTCCACCGGGGTCACGTTGGCTGTATGCAATTTATTTGCGGATGTGCTTTCCAAATTCGGGAGCGAAGAGCAAAAGGATCGCGTCCTGCGACCCTATTTGCGAGGGGAGTGCGGCCCTGGTGCATTCTGCTTGAGTGAGCCGGAGGCCGGGTCTGATCCTGCAGCGATGCGAACCACGGCCCGCCAAGACGGAGATTCATTTATCCTGAATGGTGCAAAACAGTGGATCACCAACGGAACCCATGCGCCGTTTTATTTGGTGTTTGCAGTGACCGATGAATCTCTCGGGCGAAAAGGAATGAGTTGTTTTCTAATCGAGAAAGGGACCCCAGGACTGGTGATTGGAGCCCCAGAGAAGAAAATGGGTCTTCGCAGTTCAGACACTGTACCTCTGACCTTTGATTCCTGTCGCGTTTCTAAAGCCACCTTAATTGGTGAGTGTGGGCAAGGGTATTCGATTGCCTTAAGTGGTCTCGATGGTGGCCGTATCGGAATTGCAGCACAATGTATTGGCATTAGCGAGGCTGCACTAGCCGAGGGCATTCGTTATGCGAAAGACCGTAAAGCATTTGGTCAGACGGTGGCTTCGTTTCAGGCATCCCAAATGGCGATCGCTGATAGCAAAACGGAATTAGATCAGGGGTGGCTTCTCACAATGCGCGCTGCGTACGTGCGCGACACGGGCAAGAGGAGCGCACGGGAGTCGAGTATGGCGAAATTGCACGCATCTGAGGCCTGTGGGCGGATTGTAGATCGAATGTTGCAACTGCATGGCGGATACGGATACGTGGAAGAGTTTCCCATTGAGCGGCTGTATCGAGATGCCCGGGTAACAAGGATCTATGAGGGGGCAAGTGAAATTCAGCGTATGGTGATTGCCCGCGAAATCTTAAAGGCATGAGAAGAAAATCTTAGTCTATGTCTTTTGCGCCTTGGTCCGTCCCATCTGCCTGCCAGGCAGCAATGCGGCGTGCCAATGTATTTCGGCCTATGCCCAGCCGTCGAGCGGCTTCGCTTTGATTGTTCTGAGATGCCTCAAGGATCGCGCGTATATGCGCATCTTCGACTTCTGATAAGGTAGAATTGAAGTCTCCTATCTTGATTTCTCCCATATGCGTTGTCGTTTGTTCTACCGGTTTTCGAGGAAGCGGCAGGTCTTTCTCCTCGATAATAGTGTTGTCGCACATCACCACTGCAGATTCGATGCAATTTTCGAGTTCTCGAATGTTTCCGGGGTATTTGTAACGCCGCAGACGTTGCATGGCTTCGTCACTAACCTCTGAAATAGGTTGCTGATGCCGCCGGGAAAACTTGTCTACAAAATGGTGGATCAAACGGAGCAGGTCTTCTTCGCCGCGTTCCCGCAACGGCGGAATTCGAACTGGGATCACCCGAATGCGGTAATAGAGGTCCTCTCTAAATCCTCCTTTCTTGACCATGGCCTCAAGGTCACGATGGGTTGCACATACAATCCGTATATCCGTCTTGATGGTGTTTGTCCCACCAACACGTTCGAATTCGCGATCCTGAATGATGCGCAAGAGTTTACCTTGTACACGCAAAGGCAGCTCGCCGAGTTCATCAATGAAAAGCGTTCCCCCATCAGCAACTTCAAACTTACCAAGTTTCTTATCATCCGCACCGGTAAACGCCCCCTTTTCATGCCCGAAGAGCTCATTCTCTATCAGCGATTCAGGTAAGGTCGTGCAGTCTACCTTGACAAAGGGTTGGGCTCGTCTCGTGCTGTTAACGTGAATCGCTCTGGCGATCAGTTCTTTACCAGTGCCGGATTCACCGTTCAGCAGGACCGTCGCATTTGTGCGAGCCGCTTTTTCTACATATCGATAGACTTCCTGCATCACTTCGGATTCCCCGACGATGTGGTTATATCGAAACGCGAGATGCTGGCGGTCGTCTTTCTTGATAGGGGCATTTTGTTTTAGGTTTGTGTAAATGCTCGTGCATTCAAGTACCTTTCCTGCCTCTTTGGCTAAATCTAATGCGGCAGCTTCATGCACTCCGGTAAACGCGCCTTCGCTGGAGTTCAGCAATTGTAAAACACCGATGGTCTCGGCTTGCGAGTCTTTCACTGGGACAGCAAGCAAAGAATGCGTACTGTAGCCCGTCTGCTGGTCTATACTTGAATCGAATCGAGGGTCAGAATCTGCCGAGGATACATTGAGTATTTCGGAATGCTGTGCAACCCAGCCCGCGATGCCTTTCCCTATATCCAGTGATATGTTCTCCAACTCAGGCAGGTGGGCAATCGTTGAGTTTAGCTTTTGATTGGCGCCATCAATCAAATAGAGCGTTCCACGATCCGCACCCACAGTTTGCACGACAGTATCGACCAATGCGCCCAGAAGATCATTCAGCGGTACGCCTCGCGTAATATAACCTGAAGCAGCCGCGGCGATGGATTGCGAGAAATCTGTTAGCTCATCGGGGTCTGTATCGAGTGACATCTTGAAATCGTAACACGTTTTTGCTTTGCGGGGGTATGTGTCGCTGATCACAGTATGATTTGTGGCGGGCATAAGACCTCCCGTCTCGCTCGAAGACGTGCATGCGCATTAAATAAGATGGATTTTGGCTGGTGCCATGCCAGTGGAAATATGACCCGTGCCATAGCGCATCAAATGGTAATCTTCATTCCCTCGCGAGCGACAACACTCCTGCTGAAAGCACTCTTTGCGGTTTTCTCAAGTGCGTCCATGAATTTGTCATCGTGAGACGGATCGTGATGAAAAAGGCAATATTGGGCAACGTTGGCTCGAGCTGCGATGGCCGCGCCGACTTCAAATGTACTATGTCCCCAACCTACGCGCGATGGACCAGATTCCCCATGGTATTCCTCCGGGGTGTACATCGAATCAAAGATGAAAACATCTGTTCCTTTAGCGAATTCGATTAAGTCAAGCTTGGCGTTCTGATCGTGCGGTTCTAAGTCAGTCGCGTAGACAATTGACTTCTTTCCGGATTCAAATCTGTAGGCAACACAGCCATTGGGATGGTCTACTTCAAGGTGTTTAACGCGCGTGTTTTTCAAAGAGACCTGTTCACCAAGCTGAAGATCTACAAAGCGCATGTCCGCTTGCATGGCGTCCAAGCCCACAGGAAAAAAAGGTGCTTTCATTTGTTTGTTAAACACTTCTTTTACAGAGATTGTAGCATCTGTGTTTTGCACACCATAAATGGATAAAGCGTTTTGTGGTGCGTACCCAGGCCCAAAGAATGGGAAGCCTTGGATGTGGTCCCAATGGCAGTGAGAGAGAAAAAGATGTGCGTTCACTTTTTGGCCAGACAGCTCACTGCCAAGCTGCGTAATCCCCGTCCCCGCATCACATATAATAAAATCGTCTCCGGATCGAATTGCCACGCATGAGGTGTTACCACCGACTCCACTGGTTTCTGCCCGGGCTGTTGCAACAGATCCTCTTACACCGTAGAATTGGACTTCCATTGGAGTTCTCCTTTTGTTGTTGGCTCACCCACCTCTCAATTCCTTCTGGAAAGTATAGTAGGGACGGATGGATGCCCGGTTGATATATTTGTAAACTTCAAGAGCCATGCCAATTGACAAGATGCGCTTAAACCGTTGATTATTGGTCTGGCGTAGTGTGATGTGGAGCGAATCGATGCACCATAAAAGACCAAATATGCACCTGAATAGAGCAGTTGCTGATCCAGAGTTGGTGACATTGCGGAGACGACTCCTCCAACCATTATTCAATGCTCTGGATAAGACACTTTTGCCGTATCTAGACAGCGGACTGCTAATAGCTGTGAGTGGTGGTCCTGATAGCCGAACATTGATGGAGGCCCTGGCCCGTTGGCAACATAGAGAGCAAGGCAATATTTGTATCGGGACCATCGATCATGGAATTAGGCGTGCATCTTTAAATGAAGTACATGCCGTGGTAGCGCGCGCGCGCGTGCTGGGTTTCGAAGCAGACTATCTTCGTGTGTTTTCACACAAGGTAGGTGAAGGCGACCTACGTCACAGACGCTACCGCGCGCTTTTCCAAATGGCGGCCACAAATCAATGTGTATATGTGGTGACCGCCCATCATGGCACCGATCAGGCGGAAGGCTTGGTGATGGATTTGCTCGGGACTGGAGGAGGGCGCCATGGTGCTGGAATGAAGAGTCGGACGGATTTCGCAGGTGGGAGCGTTTTACGACCATTCCTGCACCTGACTAAAAGAGATCTTGAATCTGCGCGTACCGCCATAGGGGTTCACGATGTTGTGACTGACCCAATGGATATCCGGGGGCAGAACATGCGAGCTCGTGTTCGGCTAGGTCTGATGGCAGCCATAGAAAGAAACCGACCGGGGACCGAAGCAAGACTAATCCGTAAGAGCAAGCTGCGCCGTGAAGAGGAAGATGCATTTAGCGAGCTCGCTGGTGAGGTGCCGCGGCAGTTCCATGAAAATGGCGTTTTCATTCCATTAGATCGGAAATATCCTCATGCCTTGATACGGCGGGTTATTATGGATGAATCTTCCCGATTGACCGACCGGGATCCACGGCGCAGCGCCCCAAGTCTTGATGCCTTAATGGACGCGTTGTACAAGCCAGGTTTAGCTCGATCCTATTCATTTGCGGGGGTGACGGCACGGCTAGATACGCAAGGGATACACCTGGAAAAGGCAAGCCAGGAGAGAAGGTCATCCCCCCGAGAAATAAAACCTCTTAAAAACAGTTAGATATGGAGAATGTATCGAATGTTTCACGGGAGGGGTGCCCGAGGGACAGACGGTGCTGCACTTTCGGCTGTTTTAGGCGGAATCCCCGAAAGGGGAGTGGTGTGAACCGAAAAATTTCGGTAGGAAGATCTGATGGGGTCCCTTGCCGAACGCGCTCGGGATGCGCATGATAAAATAGTGCATCAAGAAACACCTGATGTAAAATACTGTTTGGGCCGAATGGCTCGCTGTAAGTGCTGCGACTTGTCCATTTCTGTAGACAAAGAGATGGTTTGGGTTGCTGAGGAGTTCGATTCGTGAAGCCGCATCAAAAAACGATTCTACTTTGGCTTTTGCTATTTTTGGTTTTTGTCGTCCTCTACAATGTGGTGGATCGTGCCGGTGGGCCTGGAACTGAAAAAAACTTTGGCGAGCTTCTTTCCGCCCTTGAGAAGGGGGAAGTCCAGGAAATCCGCATTCGCGAGACAGGAAAAGGCCACGAGTTTACCGGTAAGTTTTCGGAATCCGGTCTGGAGTTCACTTCGCTGGGTATGATGAGCGACAATGTTCTCGAGGTTCTGAATAAGGCATACCGTGATCACAACACGACTTACACCATCGAAGCCCGGGAAACCGGCGGGATGTGGATTTACATCCTTCAATGGTTGCCCATGCTGCTCATCATAGGCGTGTTTCTTCTCTTTATGCGACAACTTCAGAGTGGGAACGGGCGGGCCATGTCATTTGGAAAAAGCCGAGCCCGTTTAGTGAACGAAAACCAGAAGAAAGTCACATTTGCTGACGTTGCTGGAGTGGATGAGAGCAAAGCAGAACTTGAGGAAATCGTTCATTTCCTGAAAGACCCAAAGAAGTTTACCCGGCTTGGAGGCCGAATTCCCAAGGGCGTCATGTTGATGGGCGCCCCAGGTACAGGCAAAACCTTGTTGGCCCGTGCCATCGCAGGCGAAGCGGGCGTTCCCTTTTTCAGCATTGCTGGTTCAGACTTTGTTGAAATGTTTGTGGGGGTAGGTGCAAGCCGCGTGCGAGACCTATTTGAGCAGGGCAAGAAAAACGCGCCATGTATCATTTTCATAGATGAAATCGATGCTGTCGGCCGGCACCGCGGTGCGGGTATGGGCGGAGGCCACGACGAGCGAGAACAAACATTGAATCAGCTCCTTGTTGAGATGGACGGCTTCGAATCAAATGAAGGCGTGATAATAATTGCCGCCACCAATCGGCCAGATGTACTGGACCCAGCCATTCTACGGCCAGGCCGGTTCGATCGGCGCGTCACCGTTCCATTGCCGGATTTGGTTGGCCGTGAGCAGATCCTTCGTGTGCACTCTCGTCGTGTCCCCCTTTCAGTTGATGTGGATGTGGAGATTATCGCAAGGGCGTCTCCAGGTATGAGCGGTGCAGATATCGAAAACTTGGTGAATGAAGCGGCATTGATTGCAGCCAGTGCTGATAAGACTAAGGTCAACATGGTGGATTTTGAAGTGGCAAGAGATAAGATCCTAATGGGCAGTGAGCGCCGTTCCATGATTATGACGACAAAGGACTTGGAACGAACGTCCTATCATGAGTCGGGTCATACTTTGGTGGGCTCTTTGCTCGATTCGGACGTGGACCCGGTTCACAAAGTGACGATCATCCCCAGAGGCCGCGCCCTTGGGTTAACAATGCGGCTGCCCGACGACAGGACGAACTACAGCAAATCATATACTGAGAACCTTGTGGCCATATTAATGGGCGGCAGAATCGCGGAAGAAATTATCTTTGATGAGTATAACACTGGTGCTTCCGATGATATTGATAAGGCAACGGATTTGGCAAGGCGCATGGTATGCGAATGGGGCATGTCAGAGAAAATGGGCCCTCTTGCTTATGGCAAAAAAGAGGGAGAGGTTTTCCTCGGACGAGATTTTGCGCAGACAAAAGACTTTTCTGAAGAAACGGCACGGGGTATCGATGCTGAGGTCCGAAAAATCGTTACCGAACAATATCAACGCGCAAAGATTATTATACAGAATAATATAGAGACACTTCATTGTATGGCTAAATTATTGCTCGAGTATGAAACTCTTGGCACCGATGACATAATGAAGATCATGGCTGGCGAAGAAATCACACGTGATAAACCAACGACGCGTATCCGGACGCGGGAACAACTTGAAGAAGAACGCAGAGTGAAAAGGGACGAACCGAGCGAGGAAGAAAAGCCGCCCATTATCGGAGGTCCGTTACCTGAACCTGGGTCCGCATAATATCGCCGAAAAGCACCGCCTATTATTGATTGACACACCTAAGGGTTGCCTTCTGAGCAGACGACCCTTGGGCTAGAAAGACATAGCCATCCAAGAGAGCTAGCAAAGGTTTGGTGCAAGATGCGACTGCCGGTCATTGCCATAGTAGGCCGCCCTAATGTGGGAAAGAGTACGCTTTTCAACCGGCTGGCACGGAAAAGGATGAGTATCGTCGAGAATACGCCTGGGGTTACGCGCGACAGATTGTATGCTGAAACCGAATTCGATGGGATGACATACGTCCTAATCGATACGGGTGGCTTTGAAGCAGATCCTAAAACTCAGCTCTTTCAGGAAATCCGCAACCAAAGTAATTTGGCAATGGAGGAAGCTGATGTAGTTGTTTTCGTCGTCGATGCTCGCGCAGGAGCGACACCAGCGGATAAAGAGGTGGCTCAATTGTTGCGCAGAAGCGGGCGCCCACTCTTTATCGCAGCAAATAAATGTGATTCTCCCAAGCAGGCTGATTTTTCGGCTGAGTTCTATGAAATGGGAGTGCATGCCATTTTCCCCATTTCAGCCGAGCACGGGTTAGGGATAGAGTCGCTGATGGAGGGCCTGGTTGAGGCTCTCCCTGCCGAGGTAAAGAAATTTGGAGAAGACGTCTACGATGAACGGCTCAGAGAAGATGACGACGGTCTAGACGGGGACGCCATGGATGAGGCCTTGTTGAAGGCTGAGGCAGAACTCGAAGCGGAATTCGGCGAGGTCGATGGAGAAGGCGGAGAAGGCGGAGAAGGCGGAGAAGGCGGAGAAGGCGGAGAAGGCGGAGAAGGCGGAGAAGGCGGAGAAGGCGACACGTCGTTGGCAACTGCTCTAAATGAAGATGCCGAACCTGCTGTGGCCGTTCCCGAGATTTTGCGGGTCGCCGTGATTGGCAAACCCAACGCCGGAAAATCCAGCCTCTGCAATAAGCTTCTAGGCGAGGACCGCAATGTTGTATCCGAGCTTCCCGGAACAACCATGGACGCTGTAGACTCGTTGTTCTCATATGGGGGCCAAGATTACCGCCTTATTGATACTGCAGGGATTCGGCGCAAGCGCAGCATCTCACGCACAATGGAAAAATATGCGGTGGTGGCGGCACTGAAAGGGCTTGACCGATGTGACATCGCATTGCTGATGCTTGACAGTACTGAAGGGCTGACCGAACAAGATATGAAGGTTGCTGCATTTGCCCACGACAAGGGAAAAGCACTCATCATTCTGGTGAATAAATGGGACTTAGCAAAGGAAAATGACCTGAGCGCGGAGTCTTTCCGTCAAGAATTGCGAGATCGGATGCCTTTTGTAAGCTACGCTCCCATTCGCTTTATTTCTGCTAAGACCGGTCGAAGGGTATTTGATATCTTGGATACGGTTCGGATGGTTGCAGAGAGCTATTTCTCCCGCGTCAAGACTTCCAAGGTCAACCAGGTACTTCAGGCGGCGACTGCTGCACATCAGCCACCCATCCACCAGGGACGAAGGGTGAAACTTTATTTTGCCACTCAAGTGACCGTGGCCCCACCCACATTTGTTTTTGCCACCAATGAGCCAAAAGGTATTCATTTTAGCTACCGGCGTTTTTTGTTGAACCGTTTACGTGAGACATTCTCCTATGAAGGTGCGCCGATTCGACTGTTTTTTAGGCCACGAAGCGACCAGCAAGGACGTCGGAAGAATATCGAAGCGCGGAAACGCCGCAAGGCAAGAGATCGTCGAAGCGGCACGAAACACCGGAAACCCCGGAGACGGTAGAACAAATAGGGGCGAGCCTTGTGACTTGGCTTATTTGAATGTCTTCTTACCGATGATGGCAGATTTTGTGGTGCTTCTTACCGTGGCAATGCAGATGGGCTGTAGAATGCTGACCATTCTGGTGTTTGACAGAGAAATGCCCGTGTGAATGGCGTGCGTTCGTGTGAATCGTGCATGCTGAAAACAATGTGCCGACGCCCCAAATAAGAGTTGAAAAGAGTATGACTTTCATTTTGGCCTCCTGAGCCATTCTGTCGAATTTGTTGTGTTTATCTTTAGACACATGACCGAGGCTATTTCTAAAGTGTTGCTCACCAGGTTGTGCTCTTACGCACAAGATTTGCGGCAGGACCGGGAAAACAAAGGAGAAGTTACCCACATAGAAAGGGGACAGCCGCGACAAGGACGATCGGATTTCCGCCTGCGACTTGCATCTCTAGCCAATGTATGTTGCCATGAGCGTTCAATGGAGCGAGGTGGATTTCTGCGCCGATGTCATTCTGTGCGTGGCTGAAGGGTGGTTTCTTGATTGCGCTGAAGGACAAGATTCAGGAATGCCAAACGGTTATTCGCCATCATCCTTTCTGGGGCGAGATATACGAGGCCATAGACGGCACATTTGGAGATTTTGTCCGCGACCACGGATTAATTTATGCGGCTGCGGTTGCATTCTATACGCTCCTGTCATTGATTCCGCTCTTGGTTTTATTTGCCTCAGCCGCCGGATTTGCCTTGATTATTTACGGAGACGGCTCCACGCAAGCTCTCGAAGAGATTTTGTCTCAAGTGATGGTGCACCTGAAGAAAATAATGCCCTTTATTGGCCCGGGCTTCGAAGAAGATTTAAAGCAATTGGTTCACAACCGTGGCGGACTTGGCCTATTTGGTTTTCTGACGTTACTGCTGTCATCCAGCCAGATGTTTCGTGCCTTAGAGTTTAGTTTTGTACGGATTTTTGAGAACTCTGGATACGAAGAGGCGCGAGGGCAGAAGAGACCAACAAATATTTTTGTATCAAAGCTGATCTTCGCAGTCTTTATTACGTCACTGATTATTGGTTACATCACTTTTCGCCTATGCCTAAACGTGCTTGTACCACTTGCAGATGATTTGCCTTTTGACCTTGGTGCTGTGGTTCATCTTTTTGTTGGTGATTCATCCTTTGCAACAGATTTCCTGTCATCTTTGGGCGTCATCTTTGGATTTGCAATTATTTTGAAGTTCTTCTCATATAATCGGGTGAAGTTTCGCTTTTCCTGTGTGGGAGGATTGGTCTTTTATTTGGCGTGGCAAGTCACAAGAATAGTTTATGAGTATTACTTGAACCAATGGACAGATTTGGGGGCGCTGTATGGAAGTTTTGCAGTGTTGATGGCCAGTGTCTTATGGATTTTTATTTCTTCTATTTTGGTGATTATGTGTGGGTACTTCGTACGCACACTACAGCGTCGATGGATGCACGGAACCCATTGGGCTGGCAAACCAATCCCTGGTCAAGAAGCGGTTGCATCGGTGGCCTCCGGCAAGTCGGACGGTTAAGGCATCGTGTTTAATGCGCATCGCATAACTGCAAATACGCCTACTCTGATATTGCACACGGGAATGCTTGGGCGCGCACAAATATCAGGGCGTCTAACGCAGATTCTGGATTTGGCAATCCATGCAAGGCGACCCAGCGGTATACAATACGTCCGTCGGAATTGCGTCGGTCTAAGCGCTCTTTTAGCACTAACGATGCGGATGAACCGCGTCGCCGCGCGATGGAGGGAGCATTACAAGACCCAACAGGCCACTTGGTGGTTCGTGTTTTCGACGGGAGGTGGAGCATTTTATACACATTCTGGTCTGTAATTACGATGGACGAACTCCTCCGGTGCATCTCGCTCAGGAGCGGCCAAATCAATAATAGGAGCGAGAAAAAGAGAAAGAGAATGCAACCAAGGATTAGACCAATGAAGAGAGCTGCCTGCACCATTCCAAAGTGCGAATCATTGAAACGTTCAATACTTTCACCAAGAGCGCCAATGCTTGCTGGAAGGTAAAATGCTCCCGCGGCCATGATCAACCAAACCCCAATACCGCCAGCACGCCTAATCGGGTTCGCGGCATAATAGATGGTTTCATCGTCCGTCAGTTCGTCCAAAACTGCAGGGGACAGCGATTGGCGGTCTATTGCGGCAACGTGTCCAGCGGGTCGCGGGTCGGATTCTCCACTAATGTCGACAGGAGGGTCTTGTGCTGAAGAGTGCTGGCCTTCAGGGTTATCGCTCATGTCTTTGCAGTCTCTCCAGAATGAAGAAGGACGGGGAACGTATGAAACCCGCGCGAAAATAGGCCTTGCCCAGTAATAAGTCTTCATTGCCAGGCGACACTTTTACCAAATAATCTTCAATGGTCTTTCCCGTGAAGAAATTATTAACCGGGAGATTGTAGTCTAAAAACACTGCGTGGGGATATTCGTCAAAAGGTTCACGGTGTCGCTTCGGGTGCACGCGGTAGTGACCAATCCGATCAGGTTTTTCGTCTCCGGGATTGCAAGTCCAGGGTTCATTGAGGCCCCCTCGCTTTACTTTCAGATTGTAACCGTGGATGTGCTCTGCCTCGCTGATTGGCGGGTCTCCTTCTTTTTGGAAGAAGCACTTTATGAAGCGCACGTTGCTGAGTAGCCACATCACAAAATGAGCCGGGCCTGGTAGTACGTTGTAGCCTCGAAACTCATACCCGGCGATAGACTCTAAAGATGGGGCGGTTCCGTTTTCCAGAACCTGATCCAGTTCACTCGGTTTCATGGATGCGAGTTTTTCGTACGTCAATTCTTCCATTTTCTTTCCCTCGACAGCGTGCGTCATGTGGTAATTTGCCGCTGCAGGAAAGTAATTTGTGTATAGTAGCGGTTTTGTAAATAGGACCATCGACACCCTCACGTTGGGGAGAATGGCGAAGATATGCAGAGTCGACGACAGCAATGGCGCAAAAGCTGGGTTGCTTTCCCTTTGTTCTTAGGTATTTGGGGCTGTGCTGCCGGGAAATCTGAAATCCGGACAGATTCGGCTGGTTCAGTCCCGAAGCAAGCAGCTGAGGTTCCATTGGTGCAGCTATCTGACGCAGAATTTCAGACCGTGGGCGATCGGATCGTCTATTTGGATGGGAAAACGGGAAAAAGGGTCTCTGAGCAAGCGTTGTGGCAGCGGCTGAGCGAAAGTGATTTCGTACTTGTGGGCGAGTCACATGACCAGGCTTCTCACCACCGTCTGCAGGTCAGAATCATCAGAAAAATGCAAGAGCTTAAATCCGAGACTTGGGAAAAGACGGGCGTGTCCCAAGTCATCGTTGGAATGGAAATGGTTTCCTGGGACAGGCAGCAGGCACTTGACGTGTATCAAAAAGAAGAAGTTGATGAGCAGGGCCTACAGGCCGCATTGGAATGGGAGACAAGTTGGGGCTATGATTTTGGACTGTATGAAGATGTTTTTAAACAAGCACTAAAGGGAGGCTCGAAACTGATTGGGATCAATGCGCCTCGGTCATTGGTGCGGGCTGTGGCCAAGCAAGGTATCGAAGACTTAAATGCCGAGCAGAAAAGTCAACTGCCAGAAATGGACCTTTCCAATGTAAACCATAAGGAAATAATCCGAGATGTCTTTGAACATCACCATCCGTCTACCGCTTCCGGAAATGCATTCGACCGCTTTTATACCGCGCAAGTTTTATGGGATGAAACCATGGCCGAAAAGTCGGTCGATGCCTATGTATCTGCTGCCGCCGAAAACGCAGTTGTGGTGGTATTAGCCGGCAATGGGCACGTGGCTGGTTATGATGGGATCCCAAATCGAATTAAGCGGCGCCTTCCCACAAGCAAAATGATCACCATCGTTCCGCTGCTCTTGGAGACCGGAGATGACCCGAGCGCTGTAGCCACGGAAGCCGTGCAATCGCGCATTGCGGATGTGGTGATGTTGGAGCTGCCGCCCATTCGTCTAGAGATGTGAAGGTTTTAGGTCGCAATAAGAGCGAATTTCTCATCTGATTCTGTGCAAGGCTAAAATGTGACCAAAGGCACGCACTGTAGGTCCACGTGGTAGCCCATCAGACATCTGACCGATAAATTATCTGGCCGCATGACGAATCGCAGGGGAGGTACTTCCAACGCACCTGTCACGCTTCATATCGCGGTTAGAGGGGTTTCTTTGACAACCATTCATCGAGCAACCTTTAGAAAGCAGCTGAAAAACGGAATTTCACTGAAGGACGTACACTTAAATGCGGAGTTAAAGAAAGCAGGTGTATCCAAAGCGGACTTGCAAAAGCTGGATACCAACAAGGATGGGGTAATTAAGGGGCGAGAACTGAACGCCGCCTTTGAATTTGTGGACGGCTTCGACAAAAACGGAAGCGGTCACAGTTATTTGAATTCGGGTGCGGCCGGCGCACTCTATGGCGCATTTCGCGGAGCTGGAAAATCCAGTCCGTCCATTGATGTGGATGCCATGAAGAAGCGCCGCACAAACGAAAAGCGCGGGAATTTGCGTAAATCCCTGCGTGAAACCATCGACAGATATAATGAATCGGCCAAAGGCTTGATCCAGAGCATGAATCGCTAATCCGGGCGTTTATGAGGTTACGCTCTGTGGCAGGGCATCCAAATATTTTTTGGAGCATTCCTCAAAGAGGGACCTCATGGCATTGATAACTGAATGCGATATTGTTCTGAGGTAGGACAATGTAGCAACGTATCGGACAGTTGACCGATAACAGTACTCTCAGGCAAGAAGATTTCTAACTGTTTTGCGTGGGATCCTCTAGAGTCGAC
>JGI24919J38490_100131_pt1 | contig 38472 bp, 37 predicted proteins | sample LinPFosmplate7_FD_38490 | JGI IMG/M metagenome (IMG submission 38490) | reverse complement strand
TGCAGGTCGACTCTAGAGGATCCCACTGATTCGGGTAGAGTTCTTCGGGGCGACTAAGTCGGGCGCAGCCCTTCTAATAATCTTGTTCCGATAATGATCGGTCTCCTGCTGAGTCGAACCACCGAACGCTGCATTCACGATACCAAGGTACCGTTCGTGTGCGCGCGTGTGGTAGTCCGTGTGCGTCGGATTCTCCTTTTGCCAGGCGGGCAGAGCCACCACATTCTGATGAGCCACGTGCTTGACCACACGATGCATCTTGTCGCCAGACGCGTTGTCTTTTTCCCAGATATCATTATCCTTGATGTAGAACGACTCGCGTTTCACATCCGTACAATGGATGGGGCGCTGACATACATCCAGCTTGCGCAGTCCATCCATCATCATACGACTGACACCCTCCACGTAGCCCACGTCCGCGAGCCGTTCCAGATCGTCAGGAGTCACTTTGATCATCTTGACGAAGTCCATCACATTCATCGCATCCTTGCAGTCAGAATTCAAAAAGACGTTCAGATTGAACTTGTTGGTGTTGTTGTTGATCGTAGTGATGTTGTTCGTGATGTTCGGATTGTTATCGGTCTTGCTACTCGCCACCATCTCCGCTAACTGCTTTCCTTGCTGATCCAACATCTCTTTCAACTCGTCGTTGCGCTTCGTCTGCTCGCCGAGGAGAGCGACCACCATGCTGTTGAGCGACAGGTCTTGTACAGGCTCTTGCACCTGAACAGGCGGCTCTTGTACATGAACAGGCGGCTCTTGCGCCTCATGAACAGGCGGCTCTGATGGACAAAGGAACTGGTCGCACTTTCGGCGATGCTTGCACAGCGACGACAGGTGGCGATACGCCTTTCCACACACGCATCCAAACATGGTGGTACTATTGTCATCAAATGTGGTAGTAGTCATCGTATCATTGGAAGGCGAGTTGATAACTTTGATAACTGCAGACGTTGTACTACTAGGCTTTCTATAGCGAGGACTGGGAACCACCAATAAGGGAGGAGGCGCATTCCCCAGTCCCACCACACTAGACTGAGACGCCCGCTTATGCTTCTGTGTGGAAAAGTGTTTATGAAGATCGTTCCGACGGGCACAGCGGTAGTTGCACTTGGTACATGTGAACCCGAAGAAGGTATAGTCGACTGGATCATCAGTCTGCATCTGCATAACAAGGTAAGTGATTGACACGAGTCTAGTACTATATACCGATATTTTCTTTCTATATCTACTTTGGCTAATTGCGAGTTTCGTTAGCCACTCATAAAAACGCTCGCAGAGTGTTATAGAGTCTTTAACCAGCTAACACATATGACATATTGTCGCATACACATGTCATATCGTAACAAATAGTTGTTAGCCTGTATAACCATTCTAACCCGCTGTATGCGAGTTTTTGGCTAATGAGATTAGCTCGCATTAGCCCATTTGGGAGGGGGCTAACGAAGCGTTGGCGAACGGGTTTTTCGCTTATGGTAACAAACTGAAGAATGAATATACAGTTTGTTACCATAAGGTTTTATTTTACACGTTTTTCACAGACCTAGCGGGTTTCTCATTTTTGGACATTCTTAGACAGCCATAAATGTCCTTTTTTGAAAATCGGGGTACCTTTTGAGTTTTTCTACGTTTTATATGACAGACAGGGACGGATAACATGTAGTGAAAATGACATATATACATATATATGTATGTAAAATGAGAGCATACTTCTAGCGACTTTTGAGTCGTGTGTTGAAAATAAACATTTTAAAGAGTAATCCAACAGACAGGGTCGCATTATGAGACTGACAATAAACGACTAAGATAGTTAAGGATCAGTGTAGAGATGACTGGAAGGAATCCGAAGAATTGATTCAATCATCATGATTATCTAATGAATCATCACAAATACACAGAACATAACAACAACAATGACAGAACCAATGACAGAACCAATGACAGAACCCGTAATTAAATCAGGAGAGATGACCATGACACATCTCGTTTCGATCGTACAACACCTTGCGAACAAGGTTGACTATTTAGAGAAACAGTTGGAAAAGACGAACCTTAACATTAGCGCTAATAGACGATGGACAAGCAGTAGCAGTAGCACCACTACGACAGGGTCACGGAAACAATCTGTATTGATGCGACTGAACGGACTCAGCGATAGCAGCAGTGAAGGAGGGGCTAGGGGAGTCGTTGTTCCGTCTATGAACATAGACACGTTCATCACGTATTTAGCCAATATGCCATGCGACATGGAAAGAGTAGTGGATAAGAACTCAGCCGAAGTGATTGCAGACATGGTGTCTGCGGGATTTCATCATCTACTTATTAAACAGCAACAAAAAGGATTCGTGGCACCCATTGCCAGCTTCACCGACCACCCTGGTGCACTGTATATGTTTGGATCCAATGAAGAGAGCCCCCCGACATCGAACTGGACCGTATGCACACCAGATATGTTTAGTCGGTTCGCTGCCCGCGTTCACGCATGCGTCGTAATACAGTGCAACCGTTGGCGCGAGAAGAACGTCGGACCGCCGCGACCCCTGTTCGAATCTGAAACCAACTCCAATGGAACCGAAAAAATAGGAAGGGAGCCACGAGATCCACAAATCATGGCCAAGTACCAGAAAATGAGCGTCAAAATATATTCAATAAATCTGGATTCTGTTGGACTAATGACACGAACCAAGAAACTCGTGTGCGGAATCTGCAACGAACAGACATTGTCTTAACGACAATACATCGCCATCGCATCCATAACATAGTTCCGATGGTGTTTTATACAATGTCATATTATCCGATTATCCATTTATTTTTCGTCGCAAAATAATAATAATAGGTATTAGTATAACTAGAACATGTCAACTGCACCGCTTGATACAAACACGTTCGCTTCCGTGACTGCTGATGCGATAGCCGCTGGTAGTAATGATACTCGTCTTACTGTTACCACTGGTGGGAGTGGTAAGGTCGGATTTTCTTTGGCTCACGTCAAAGACGGCGCCGCTGAGACCTCGGAAGGTGCGGATGACGCGACAGTGGCCGTGACAGACACCAGTAATGCTGCCAGAGAGTACCGCGTAATGTATACCGATTCATCCTTATACACTTCCACCTACTCCGCGCAAAACGGAGTGTTCCTCAAGAAGTTCAAGATCAACAACCTAAAACTCTTCTCCGCCGACGCTGTCTTCAGTGACTTGTCAATGGTAACTGATTCTGGTGAAATCACTGGTTCCATCAATGGTTTGAGAAACGGAGCTGGATATGGTTTCAAGTTCTCCGACATTACCACCCCCACCAGCCCCGTAGTTTCCCAAGTGGGTATTGGTAATGTTGGTCGTGTGATTGTTCACAATGGTCCCATTGCTCCTGCCGATAACTTCAAAGTTGTCATCAAGCCCGTTGCTAATGATGCAACGAATCTGCTGGCTCTTGTCACCATCAACCTTGCCAATTCTGCTGGAGTCGCTCACAGCACGGGTAGAAGTTCTGACGTCGAAAAGGTCAATCTCGTTGTCACCAACATGAACACATTGGAGTCCGCTATGCTCACTTTCACTCTTGATGCTGCACAACAGCTTCTAGGCGGTCCTATCGTACTAGAATCAGAACAAACCTTCCCTAGCAATGTCAAGTTGTCCGCATTTGAATATGCACTGGCCACCATCGACAAAACTGATATGATCTCCGAATATGCATCCACCATCCACGCCAGTTCTGTCTCCACCCGTGCATCAAACGTGCAAGACATCCTCCTTGATGGTTCCAGTAACTCTGGAACTGAGATGAAAATCACTTGGAAAGCTCCCGCATTTTCTGGCGCTCCCATCACTGGATACAGAGTGTATTACCAGGAACAACCTGCTAATAAGGCTGACTGGAACGCAGCTGATGTCAGTGGTGTGACTACTGCAGGTGACAAACATTGGTACTGGAACATTGACAGAGCTACCCAAGGAGCCACCGTCCTCGCTGGCGCAACGAAAGAGGCAACCATCACAGGACTTACAAATCAATCCAAATACATGGCATGGGTCCGCGCCGTGCATCCCACAATTGATTCTGTCACGGGTGTTACCATGTTGGGTAACATCGGTAACGCCGATTTGTTCGCCGCACCCACTGTCAGTTCCACCCAGGACGGAACTTGGGGTGGATACTTCCCTGATCTCAGTCTGGACGACAACTCCGTATATAATGCTGATAACTATTTCACATTCACCCAACCTACCACTGCGATTGATCATAAGGCTGCTGATGGAACCACCTCAACAACCCAAGAGTTCACCGATATCTTGCGTGGCAAGCCTCGTGCAATCAATATTGCCACCAATACTCGCATGACTCTCCATAGCGGTATTGATATCTCAAGCGGTACCCCTACCTCCGCTGATATGCGCAAGGGTCTTGCCATCAAGTGGAGTGATGATGATCTTGATTTCGGTGGAGATAATACTGGTAAGAATTTGATGTACTTCATCACACATGACGGAGAGTTCACGGAGACTGAGTTGGCCAACGTCCCCGATGCATCTTTCAATGCTATTACTCTTGCTACTGGTTCTGCTATTGGTTCAGGTAATTTTGCTGGCGATGACACCACAAGATATGTCTTGTTTAACGGAACTAATGCTGCTGGTACTTCTGTTAGATCCACTGTTAATCCCGTTCTTTACGCTAAGGACGCCACCACTGGTGCGCACTCGTCTACTACCAAGGCCGCTGGTGTTGGTCTTGATCTCGGTGAGAAGTACACATTCATTGTTGCCTTGAAGAACACGACCGGTCTTGGTGCTCGCACGCGTCTTGGTGCCGACGGCAAGAAGGTCGTCGGTCCTCCATTGACGCAGAAATTCAATATCCCGTGGTCCATTGCGGACAGAGATGATACTGCTTTGGATGCAGATTATGGACTTGATCTTGGTGCTTCTCGGGATATGTCCAATTGTCTTTTTGACGTTGCTTCACAGTCTTTCCAGATCACGATCGCTGATGATCTTTCTGGTAACCAGAAGGATATTCAGGCCACTGGTGCCATGGATGATGTGTCCTACGAGGTGAAGGTGGTTCCCAATTTTGGCGACATGACAACTATTGCAAAGACTGATCTTTGTCTTAATGCTGTGGGTGATATTAGTGATGCATTCTTCCCATTGGTCAAGAACATCAACTCCGATGGAAGTATTAGATTGTCCTTTGATAGCGTGCAGACCAAGAATTCGGCTGATTCCTTCACTGACCAAACAAACAATAGTTATCCATTCGTGACGCGCAAGATTTCTACGATGAAGGGTATGAAATACACTATCACTATCCGTGCAAAGAACTCCAACGGACCCGATACTTCTTCTGGTACATCTGATTCAGTTGTGGCATCTGCACGTCAAGTGTTCGGCACCAAGGCCGCATACGAACTTCTTGTGCCCAAGGTTGATATTTCATTAAGTGGCACCGAGACAGATGATGTCCTCTTTGACGCGACGACCAAGGACGCAACAATTATGTTCTCCATGCGTGATCTTTCTGGTGCTGAAGCAGGAGGTCGTCGTGTAGATGAGGTTCGCTATAAAATATACCAGACATTGAACAACGGTACAGAAAATATACTCCTGGAAGACAAGTTTGATCGCACCGATGCATTGACTGGTGCTCTTATGACACAGAACATTGATTCTACAGAGGTGACAGGTGGTGTCACAATGAAGATCCCTGCAAGCGACTACGAATATGGTTACCCCATCAAGGCAGAGATCAGATATGCGTCCCTGGCAGCTGCTGACCTCGCCGTTACCCCTGCCGCTGCAGGAGCTTTGAGTAAGTCGGCCGAGGAATACCAGACCGCGATCAAGCACCTTACCTTCGCCAAGATTCCTGAGGATACCCACGACGAAGTCGGAAGCATGGGAGTTACCGAAGGTGACAAGAAGATCACTGTTTACTGGAGCAGACCCGGAGACAGGTATAACAACTTGTTGACTGGATACCATGTGGCTCTCTACGATATCTCATCTGGCACTGTTACTCACACTAATGTCACTAACTATTCTTCTCCAGCCACCGTCATACATGCACCTCATCTTGATACTTCCAAAACCTCTTACGAGTTCACTGGTCTTGAGAACGGTAAGACTTACATGCCTGTTGTCCACACATTGACTACCCAGGGAACTGTATCAGTGAAGTCTAGTGGTCGCTCGCTTAAGACTAAAATTGATAATGCAGAGGTGATCAGACAAGGATATAATGCCGATTTTGGTCAGTATGTGTATTTCGGTACACTCGTGGGTGCAGCTAATGCAGTGAATGTCTTTGATCCTACAGCATGTGCCAAGCCTTACGGTATTCCTTTGGTGACTGCCAACGTTGCCAATCAAGAGTTGAAGATTGACACCAACGGAGCCACTATCCTTTACGGAGCCATGATCCAGGTGCAGACTGCTGCCACGACCACCACCCTGGCCCGTGCCTCTCAGACGGGTGGCGTTGCCACCCCCAACACCAACGTCTTCTTCTTGGACTTATCTCTTTCTGGTGTCGCAGGCGCCCACTCTGCTTACAAGAGCGGAGACGAGGTTTATCCCAACCGCCTTACCTACTCTATCCAAAAGACCTTTTTGGGAGAGGGTTGGACCAAGGAAACCAACTACGTCTTCGTGTCCAATAAAGCTGGTACAACGGCTGGTAAGATTGAGAGTCAAGTACACACTACCCTAACACACTCTCCTCTATAATGTGATGGGTGGTAGTGAAGTAGACATTTATAGTCTTGGTTTCGTCTAACATTGAATGGATTTTGATGTAAATTTTGTATAGTATAGGCGTAGTAGCCTGACAGTATAATCAGGCAAATATAAATTATTTTATGATATATTTCTATCATAAAATATTGATTACTGTAAATGGGTAAATGGGGCGGATATTACTCTGTTGGTATTTTCGTCGTCTCTTTGGCACTAGTTTGTTCCCACGTGGGTATATTGGCGTGTTCAACTGTTCCTGTTGCACCAACTTCGCTCTGAGCTATTGTATATATCTTGGCCGGATTCTTCCGTTGTTGACGTAATTTCTCAATATGGGCCAACCCCTTCTCATATTCCTGCTTTTCCCTTTCCTTCTGCGCCAGTACTTTCTGCTCCTGTTCCAGTTTATATTGTATTTTTTTCTGCTCCTGTTCCGCCTCTGCCTTCGCTATCGCTATCGCTCTCGCCTTCTGATCCGCTTCTGCCTTCACCCTCGCCTCTGCCTTCGCTCTCGCCTTCTGTTCCGCCTCTGCATTCGCCCTTGCCTTCTGCTCCGCCTCTGCCTTCTGATCCGCCACCACCTTCGCTTTCGCCTTCTGTTCCGCCTCTGCATTCGCCCTTGCATTCTTCTCCGCCTCTGCCTTCGCTTTCGCCTTCTGTTCCGTCTCTGCCTTCGCCATTGCCTTCTGCTCCGCCTCTGCCTTCGCTCTTATCTTCTGCTCGGCTTCTGCCTTCGCTCTCGCTTTTTGATCCACCACTGCCTTCGCTCTCGCCTCTGTCTCTGCCTTCGCCTTCTGATCCGCCACCACCTTCGCTCTCGCCTCTGTCTCTGCCTTCGCCTTCTGTTCCGCCTCTGTCTTCGCTTTCGCCTTCTGTTCCGCCTCTGTCTTCGCTTTCGCCTTCTGTTCCGCCTCTGTCTTCGCCATTGCATTCTTCTCCGCCTCTGTCTTCGCTTTCGTTTTCGCCTCCTGTTGTTGTTTCACGGCGACCGCATCCATATCAGAGATTGAATAATTCGTCATAGTAGGAATATTGGTGATAGACGAGTAAGTCGACGGAAGATTATGTGGCATTGAGAAGTTTATCATATATGGATTCGTTTGTAAGGGGGGTATTGTGCGCATATCGTCCAAACGTAATCGCTCCTGTATTCGCTCGTTCGTGGGTACCGTCGCAAACACATTATCATACATCCTCGGTGTACCAGGTTGGGTGATAGGTCGCGAGTTTGATCTACTTACAGTACTCGAGAACAATGGCGTATGTGGAATGTAGAGGGTTCGGGATGAGGATGTGTATGGTTGACGACGCACTGGAGTACTTGTCCCACTGAGTTGCATACTCCTAAAATTGCGACGCGAGCTTGTCATGATGGGAGGAGGGTAAGAAAACGATTGACCCTGCGACATGATATACAATACTCGTATATTTTATATATAGATTTTTACCACATTACATCTGTTTTCATTGTTGTATCAGAGACAGAGTTAGTTGTATCTGCGTAGTACTCAATGAAGTTGGTTATATAGAGGTACACCTCAAAAGATGTTGTAATGTGTGTGAGGTATGCACCTGAACGGGTAGGGAGAGGAACTGTAATCCAGAATCCCAAATCACCTGTTGTGCTACTGGTTCTGTTGTTGTTGTCAGGTCGGATACAAATCTGGTCGTAATCAGTACCTCTTTTACAGAACGTCATCGCACCCGAACAGGTGCTGTCGTTCGGTGGTGATGGAACAATAATCCAGTTCTCTTCTAAAAGAACAGAGCACAGGTCGGCAATATGGTCCTCCTCGCATATGGACATAGTATGTGTGTGGATATGGATCTTATCTGTACATACTATGTCTGTTGCGCTCTAAGCCGATGACCTTGTCATAGAATGTATCATAATACACTTTGGATATATTACCAATATTTAGAGTTAGAGAGAGTGTGTGTATAATGAGTACGAAGATGCAGAACGAGTCTGATACAGTATCATCACCACCACCAACGCCACCACCGCTATCCGAGGCAACAAAACCTGATACACGTCCCCAAGACAATGATCATCAAGGCAAGTCATTGTTAGTAGACGTCCCAGTGGACAGTCATAATGCAGCGCTCAATCTGATGATTGCATTTCTGTCGGTCGCACAGAAGCGTGGTACATTCAACATGCAAGAATCGGCCAAGCTATGGGAATGTATCAATCAGTTTACTGGACCCCAAGACCCTCCCCCATCTCAACAAATAGATAAGAATGCTGGGTCCAATACTACCTCATAAAATAGTAGAATTAATATGTGGAGATGTGTTTGTCGCGCGTAATTTGATCACTCAATGATCCATTGCGACCAAAGAAGTACTGCAAATTGCGGAAAAAAGGATGCGTATTTATCGCCACGGACCATTTTATTTCCATGAGGGAGATAATGGCATAAGAGAACAACAATATCTTCATCGGTTTATCGATGCAGTATTTCTGGTTGCGTGGATAGAAAATTACAATCATCAACCCACATATGATAAGTTTAAATAATTCGTTAGTAATGTCTTTGAGTTTGATCATCTTCTTGGTAAAGGGACTGGTCTCGTTACCACGACTCGTTTCGTAAAAACTGACGATGGCACAAATAAGAAACACGACTTTTATCATTATGGCAACGGATAATATGATATGATACTTAGTATCAAATCTCAAATCTTTCGACATACTATGAACGATGTTCAGTGTCATATGTATGTATATATATAGTAGTATGTGATTACAATAGTTTGGTGTAGCTCCTATAGCTCAGTTGGTTAGAGCATCGGTCTTATGAGCCGAAGGTCCGCGGTTCGAGCCCGCGTTTGAGCAGGTTGTTGGAAAGTGGTCGTATCCATACCAACAACAAACTTAATCCAACTAAATATAAAGATACTGACTCATATAGTATGACCAGGTGAGCTGGTTCTCGCTCTTATAGCTCAGTCGGTAGAGCGCACGACTGTTAATCGTGATGTCGTAGGTTCAATCCCTACTGGGAGCGTTTGGTGGAGGGTGGAGGGAGGAGAGTAAATAAGTTATGTGTATGTTCATCTATAGAGACATACACCTACCGCTAAAGAATTGAAACGATCCGTGACCCAACGGTGTGAGACATATACATCACACGTACCATGTTTAGTACCAGTACCAGTAAAAATAACACCATTGTTCATGCTTCTTCGTCTAGTAATCTATCTGCTATGGATAGTCCTGGTCCAAATATTTTATCCCTTCTCCACCCCGATACTATCCCACCTATCGGTACAAGAGGATGCGGACAACCAGAGCAAGACCTGTCCGATTTATTATGCACCATCGGATATGTTTCGCCCCCTCCCAGCAGCAGCAGTAGTAGCAGCAGCCCAACCACTCTACTTGCATCTACAAATGCAGTTGATTCGTCCAGTTCCGAATCAGGAGTTGATCTTACCTGTTCTGACGAATCAGACCAGCAATCAGACCAGCAATCAGACCAGCAATCAGACCAGCAATCAGACCAGCCACAACATACTCCTTCTCAACTTCACTACTACCGCAACCGCGAGAAGATACTAGCCTACGCCAAGCTGCGCTACAAGAATAATCGCGATCGCCTCCTGGCCTACTCAAAGCAGTATCAGCACGAACGCAAGGACGTCGTGAAGGATCGCAACGTCACCTACTACGAGCGCAACCGCGATCGTTTGTTGAAAGACCGCGCCATCAAAATAACATGCGAGTGTGGTAAGAAACTGACCAAAGGTTCATTGTCGGGTCACCTCCAGACAAAGTATCATACGAGCCGAGTTGGCTGCCATGTTAGTAATCATATTGACAGTCAGGATGGAAGCAATACAGTTGAGGTAGTCACCCCAGAACAAGTATAAAACAAATAAAAACAAATAAAAACAAATAAAAATAACGGTATCTCATCGTTTTTTACCCTCCGTCCAAAAATTGAATGCGATTACCAACCCCTCTATATAAGCATCAACCAGACAGTCACTTATTAAATAAAGTACTACTACAACAACAGACAGATATGGTACGCAATATCACAGGAGGAAGCCACGCAAAGAGCCAAGCACGCAAGAATGTCGTTCCGCGCGGAGGCGGGTCGGGAACGCTCAGAGTAGCACAAGAAGAAGGCGAGATTTTCGCACAGGTTGAGAGGATGCTTGGTGGTTCGAATTGTCATGTGATATGCACAGATGGTGTGGTCAGACTATGTGTTATCAGAGGCAAGTTCCGCGGTCGCGGCAAGCGTGACAATGTGCTCGCTGTTGGGTCCTTAGTCATGGTGGGCATGCGTGACTACGAGAGTTCCAAAGGAAAAGACAAGATGGAGAACTGTGATTTATTAGAAGTGTATCGCGAAGTGGACAAGGTACGCATCCGTTCCATGGTGAAGATTAACTGGTCCAATTTGCCAGCAATTGGATGTACTGGTACTGTTAGTAAGGCTAGTAGTGCTGGTGGTGCTGCTGGTGGTGGTGCTACAGAGAATCCTATAGATAATATCGTATTCATAACCGATGAACAGCTAGAACTGGAACGACTCACCTTGGAACAGGAGGCGAATATCGCCGCACGCACATTGATTACTAAAACCAACTCCACTGAGTCGGAAAAAATCAATGCATCCGCCAGTTCTCCAGGACCAGACATTGATACCTTGTTCGGAGATGACGACGACGATGTGGATGTCGATGATATTTAGAAAAATACAAAATACAAAATACATACAAAAAAAGAAGGAATGGGGTCCTTCTTTTTTTGTATTCAACCTCTTCCGAACAACTACACACAATAAACCGCTTAGAGCATACCCACATATTACATGTAGTTAGCTGTTGTAAAAAACAATTTGGTACTTATATTTATAGACTATGCGTTCGTATCAATCACAATTTCGGTCTAGGGCTCTGGTGAAAAAGAATCCTACAATTGATTTAGGTAACACCGATGCGTTCCCCGAACTTGGGGCGAGTAAGGTTGGTCCGATTGGTCCGATTGGTCCGATTGATCCCGTCACATTATGGAAAACAACAACAATAATAAACGAACCACTAGCCACCCCAAACACGCTCGCCAACAAAAACTGGTCCAGAGAGGTAGTTGATACTACCTTCACAGAATCTCCTGGTTGGATTGTCTTGACCTCCGCCGACACATATAATCGGTCTGTGAAGAAAGGGCGCCCATGTACTACTACTTGTGGCACGGGTTTCTGGCATAAGAAGGATGAAGAAGGAGAAGAGGATACACACGAATCCATTCATGCAGGGTTTCAGCGAGTGGTCAATATACACAAACGATATGTTGCCGAGTTCATTGAGACCCATGGATACGAGTATTACGCACAAAATTATCTATCAAATGACGCGGGATATCGTATAGAACCAAACAAGAGATTTGTCAGTGGGGATGATGAGTGTAACGATACTGCATACGATGATGATGACGATTCATGTGACGAAGATTGGTAATAATATAATACGTCCATGATATTACTTTGTTTTCTATTCACATTGTCTCCATGTACGCTATTCCTCACACATTATTGTATTTTTTCATGATAGAGCAACAGACACACACTACTCTATCACGAAATGAACCTGTCTCACGAAGAAACAGACTTGGATTTAGATATGGATTTAGATATGGATTTAGATATGGATTTAGACTTGGACAAATCATGGTTGACCGACGCGGAAACGTGTCTCACCGACTATGCATCATTTTACAAGACGGATACAACACGACTGGTAGTGGTGCGCGTATACATTGGACGCGATGGATCGATCGCACGCGTTTCGCGCGACGATGTGACCACGCTAGACAAACCCAATCTACTGACAGTGAGACACTTGTGCGAACTAACAGAACAAGGCGTTCGTATCGCATCACCGCTCACGGTGCGCATCTGGAAGAAATACCTATGCACCATGACCATCGATGAGGATGATGTGGATAAATTCGTAGGAGACAACAATGACACGGATGATACTGTTCCAGGGTTTTTCCGTGACATTACTGGCACGGTACAAGACATTACTATAGAACGAACTATTGAACATTTCCATGATGTCAATACACTATACATGTTGTTTAAAGAAAAGGAGAAGGTGGCACACAATACACCCATCGTCCTCCTCACGCGGAAGAACCGACCCCCTACGAACAACCTTATTGGGAATAGTCCTCAAGGAAAGACCACACGACGTAAATATTAAATGCACGTACGTACGCGAATGTGGCAAAATTGAAAGGTTCCTATACGTGATGCACCCACCAACAAACAATCAAATAATCAGAATCAGTATCGGAACGAGCCTACTTACGATATACAGGTTATCAAGTAATGGACGTACACACATCGGACGAATCTATTATTGGGGATGCGGTCGCTGTTCGCCACGACCCACCCTACACAGTTACCCTTTTATCCTCCCGCTTTAGCAATGATACATGGAAAGAGAACGAACTGTATCGTACCAAACATAATACGATAGGCTGTATATACGGTTGTCCTTTACGTATCTCGTCCAAGGCGCTCCACATCAATGCGTCGGCCTACGTTCTGGAGATGAACAATACCACAAATCGCATCGAGGGAGTGGGCGTGATCCGTAACTACGCCAACTTCGATCAACCATCATGGATATACAATGAGAACAACTACAACAGATACATATATGCAGGCAAGTATCGCATGGACCGTGATGAACTGATCCGATACAATATGGATCTGGTAGATGCCATTGAAGCTATCTGTTTCAAAGGGAAAACGCATCTAAAACGCGGAGCAGGTCTGACTGTTGTTCCAAAGAAACTTCTTATTGCTTCTGCTTCTGCTTCTGCTAAGCATGGTGGCGTACGCATCGCATACGAACTGCGAACCATATTCCACACACATTTCCACGATGAGGTGGAGACCACTGTAGAGGAGGAGTGTGATGACGGAGTAACATCACTACCACCTGTCCTGTAGAAATTAGATTTAGTAAGATATTCGCAATGTAATGTATACACATAATAGCATGACCAGTATGTCCGGATTTGACTACAACGTTGATAATTATACCCTTGCCGAACTGAAACAGATTGTAGGGATTCCAAAAGAGGAACAACTTACTCCTGAAATAATATATGTCACGATGACCAAACACTTTAATAGCGCAGCAAATAACGAGCCATTGTTTCGGTTTTTTAACCAACTCAAAGACAGATTAACAACTAGTTTATCGGATCAAGGTGTAGACGATGAAGACGATGAAGACGATGAAGACGATGAAGACGATGAAGACGATGAAGACAATGAAGACAATGAAGACAATGAAGACGATGAAGACAATGAAGACGATATCGTGTCGGATGAGACAGAGCGCAAGGTGTTTCTCCAAAAGAATCTCATACATAACCCACCTGGACCCGTCGTACAGGCACAGATATTTGACGGAGTTCCAGTCGGGTCCATGAATCCGTTAGACAGAACCACCGTATCCAAGGTCATATGTATCGACTCCGTCTTCCGCAACGCACCAGAAACCACCCCTGCAGAATCGTTTGTAATGAATCTACCTGGCAACTTGGACCGCGTCATCTCTCTATCCCTAACATCCATCAACCTTCCCAACACCTGGTACAACATATCGTCTGATCCCAAACTGAACACGTTCTACGTGAAGACAATCAATGTTCAAAATATGACTGATACGACACATACAGTGACCGTACCCGCAGGAAACTACGACGCCACACAGATGATGAATACATTGAACAATATATTTAGTAACACTAATGGGCTTCGTTTCGTCCATGTGGAGATAAACCCAGTCACGCTAAAAACGACTTTCCGCGCGAAGACGTCGAATGAATCTGGACCAGCCTTCTACGCATTTGACACGACCTCGCTTAACCTATCTCCAGATTTTGGATTCGATCTACACTTTCAATCCGTCGTAACCGAGGCTGATGCGATAGACTGTGATCCGTTGTCAGGATTTAAACTGTCGCTCGCACACGACAGTATCGGATACATTTTAGGCTTCAGGAAACCGACATATACTGTGAATAAGGAGCCAGTATATACTGATATGATATCATTCTTGGGTAGGACAGTAAATCACTACTGTATTTTGCAGAGCGAGGGTATATTTGATGTAAATATTTTGGATTACGTGTTCTTAGAGCTGGACGACTTCAATAATAACTTTGTCACGAACACTGTGGTATCCAAGACACAAAGCGATTATATCGGGAGAAATATCATTGCACGAGTCCCAGTGTACTCCGCCTCGCAACAGGCCGCGGGGGTCATATATCCTGGGAACCATACCATGTTCAAGACACGCGATTACTTCGGACCCGTCAGGATAGAGAAACTGTCGGTGCGACTCCTGAACAAGTACGGGGCCCTCATCGATATGCACGGGAATAATTTCTCCTTTTCAATGGAAGTGGTACTGCAGTACTCGTAAAATAAAATACAAAAATACAATTATGTCACCACTACCTATAATAATAATAATCATAATACATCTATCTACCCAATATGTATGGGTTTATTACCGAACAGTCCTAAAACCTTATCCAACATCAGGTTCAGGAACCCCGTCCCCGTTTCGAAGGGACATATCATGAGGGGTGTATGCGAGATTTGTTTCGTTCCATATGTGTCTATGTACCATGCCTCCTCCGTCTCATTCGCCTCATTCGTCTCGTAGATAATATTTAGTTCTGTAGAGCTTGATTCTGAACGCATCATTCGTGACGGTTTTGTGGTACGATGTCTGTTATTATATAACGATGTATTTGAGATGTAACGGGTTTCAATGTCCACGAACTGACCCCAATGTCCCAACTCATTATGAAAAGTATTCAATTGTTTATCAGTGTGTACGCCTGTGTAAACCATTATGAAATGGCTTACGATGTTGTTGTTGATAGTGTACACGTACATACAGAATAAGATTTCAATTCTTATTTTACCCCATTTATTATATTATGTGATGTACAGCAACGAACATCACATAGAATCATGTCCCTCCCACGTCCTCGTCAGTCAATCAGGCCTAACTTGTCAGTTGACGTTAGTCTTCCGCTTATACCTGGGACTACTACTACTACTACTATAAACAGAGAAGAACCTGGTGACAATAATATATTGATATCACCACAACCAATCCCACCACCACCACCAACATCTCCCATTGAATATCGCGACCCACTTGGAGAAGTGGACGGGACGATGGATATAGTAGGCGTGGAACAGACGCATGTACAAGCACAAGCACAAACACAAGCACAAACACAAACACAAGAGCCAATCAGAACATTCATGAACGCAAGCGCGAGCGATTTAAGCGATACGAATAGCGACGAATCGTCTGTAGACGATAATTATGTCATTGATAATGAGAACAATGTGGTGATCAACAACAATATGTTCCATCGTCGCTCCTCAACAGGGGACACAACGACTCCACGACAACGACGACAACAACGACAACAACGACAACGACAACAACCAGTCTTCAAGAAACTGGGATTCCAAGATGTGGAAAGGAAGATTGAGAAGTACTACAACACTCCCAACCACCGCTACTCGTCCGCGCTCGATATTCTGGCCAGCTACCTGAAGGGTCATAAAATCATCTACATGGAATCCAAGGCCCATACATCGTCACAGTTGAACATGCTGATGCTCCCAGCCATCGCCCTTTCCGCCATCGCCACCGTGCTCGCGGGCGCAGCCGACAGACACGAATGGGGATCCATCGGACTCGCCATACTCAACGCCTTCATCGGGTTCCTACTAGGTATTGTCAACTACTTGAAACTGGACGCGGCGACAGAGGCGCACACCATGTCATGCCACCAATACGACAAATTACAGTCTAGTATGGAGTTCGCGTCGGGATCGGTACTCCTGTTCCATGACTTTGATGAGGGCGATCCATCCAACTCACAGACGATGGAGGCGCACTGCAGGGATCTGACCGCAGAGATGGCCCAGAAGATGGCGGGCGTCGACAAGAAGATTATGGAGATCAAGGAGATGAACAGATTTATTATTCCAGAGGCCGTGCGGCTGCGATACCCTGTGATCTACCACACAAACATCTTCTCTATCATCAAGAAGATTGAGGACCGTCGCAAGTGCGTCACCACGGTGCTAAAAAATGTGAAGAACGAGATCAGGTACATCAACTACCGAAACGATATGGATCGCCTAGCTACTGGTACTGGTACTGGTACTGGTACTGGTACTGTAGTACCACCAATCATGCTTGACCAATCACAACCCCGAGCGGCACACCTAGTCACCCTCTTCGCTCTGAAGAAGACGTACATGCACGATATACTCGCACTCAAGTCGGCCTTCTCGGTGATAGACCAGATGTTCTACCAAGAGATCCGCAACGCCGAGATTAAAAGCCGACGAATGCTCCCATTCTGGATATGCAAGGACCGTTCTGTCGTCATCAACCCTCATAAGATAAACAAATTCGTAGAGGATCTCATGGATCCATTCAAGACAACGAAATAGTCAAATGCATACATGTAAGCTAAAATATATATTAGTTATGACGCCATATGAGAACACATGGTGTCATATTTCCAGATTATCGGAATTGAACCAATGACCGCCCGATAACTACATTTCCGATAGGAGAACTACTACAGTCAGGCGCTCTACCAACTGAGCTAAATCTGGATATAAAGACAGAGGGATTTCACTCCTCCAAATACATTATACCGAATGCGTTTAAACTGTTTTGTTTTGTTTTGTTTTGTTTTTGTTGCAACGACAATGATAGTAGACATCCACACAACAACAATGGACATGTCATAATTTATTTGTGCGCAGTATACATACATACATACATAGATAGGTGTAGATAGATAGTAGATAGCACATGTCCATTCACATTCTAAAGAAAAAGACTGACGCAAAATCGCACACCAACGGTAGTGCCAACTTTACAATCAATGGAGGATCAAGGAACCTATCCTATATAGGGAAATCCATGCGAAACTCATCTGTGAGAACACCCTTTCGTGGCGTAACACCCATGGGGTTTAACGGGAACAACTCGGATAACACCATCGTCATGGCATTCCCGCACATAAAAGCCGAACTGGGACAGGCACCCGTCAATGTGCCACAAATGTCGGTGCGCAGCACCAAATCCATGATCGCCACCAAGTACAAGTGGATCAAAGGACAGTATCCCAACGTATGGGTACAGCCCAGCACGAACCAGTCGTCCTCCGATCGCACCGCAGTAGCTAGCATGGCCATATTACGAACAGGCATTGGATGCGATGGTGAGGTAGAACAACAACAACAACAACAACAGATATGTTGCGACAAACACATCACCGAATATCCCCTATTGGGGAACCGCAAGACATCAAGCCAATCTATTATTAATCGGCTCATTGGAAACAACACATCGGGATCCGATATACAACCATCAGTCGGATTTAGCGATTATATGACCCGACTACAAGCCGCGAGCGTGATACAATCTGGCGCGAACAAACCATTTCCATACTACGTAAACAAAGTGGTCAAGTCATGTGGGTGCGCGGGACGGGGTGAAGAGATGCCTATATACCATGTCGCACCCGAATGGTACAAGATTGTTGGCACGGGTACTCAGGCAGAGAATGAACGATGTGTTGCGACCACACTAACTGAGGCAAAAACCATTGCACTGAGCGCGATGAAAGAAGCCGACGACAGTCTGACTGTGTGGTACGAGTCCCAAGCGGGACTCGCGACCGCGACGAATCTCGGAGCGAGCCTCGACGTGATTAACCAGATCAGAATAGAGACGGACGAGGCAGAGTCGGTGGCATTGGTACTGGCGATTGTTGCTAGAGACGCATATATTGCCGTTGTGGATGCAGCTCTTGCCGTGTATAACCTCGGTATAAAATACAATGCTGCAAACTCAACCACCCTTCTAGAAGCTTACCAGAGAGAGATCACAATACTAGAGGAACTAGAGAGCGCAGTAGTTACGTTATCGGAATAAATAGATGACACTACCTTACTTACGTAAAAAGTCATATGTAAATCATATCTGTGTATTATATACAAATACAGATAGGATGCCTCGCAGTATATCTATGCAGTTCTCGGGATCGGATGGAGGTAGTAGTAATAGAACAAATATCAATCGTACTACTCCTGCTGCTGCTGCTGCAACCCCACACGCACACGCACAACAACCACAACATCAACAAACACATATTCTATTATACTCCACCATGAACGACATGTTCTATAAACATACCCAAGGCATCGGGTGTTCCAGTTGTGGAGGAAAAAGAAATACATAGAATAATGTTTGTTTGTTAAGTAGATTATGTCAGAATATATAATTATTTTCATTAGCACCCATGCAGTCATAGTTCATTCACCATTGTTTCTCGTGTATATTTTAACCTGTCTCTTTTTGTTCTTCCTCTACTTCGTCTTCCTCTACTACTACGTCCATCTCGTCATTGGTATCCGAGTCCAGTTCCAATTCCAAGTCCGAAGACATGTGATAGAATACGGTGTCTATTGACATGTTTGGATTTGGTATGTAGGGAGAGGTGGAAGAACCATACGAAGATTCTGACCGCGAGAGTAATGGTGGCGCGACACATGACATCGAACGCATTAGTGGTGGAGGGGTGATGGCACTTGACATCGAACGCATTAGTGGTGGAGGGGTGATGGCACTTGACATCGAACGCATTAGTGGTGGAGGGGTGATGGCAATTGAATCCGAACGCATTAGTGGTGGAGGGGTGATGGCAATTGAATCCGAACGCATTAGTAGTGGTCGCGGGGCTGCTGCACCCATCATCGGTTGCGAGTGTAATGAGGGGACCATTACATTATCACGCATTATCATTGCATTTGCATACAACTCCAACCCATCACAGTGTACTGGTTCCACTGTTGTTGTTGCAATATTGCTGTGCGCGATATCAGGAGATTGTATCGGGTATATATTGTCACTGCACATGATGGGTAGTACATCTTCCATAGACTGTTCCTGTTCCTGTTCCTGTTCCTGTTCCTGTTCCTGTTCCTGTTCCTGTGGAATATTGTTGACGGGCACGTTGTCAATGTTATCCATGTTGTTGATGTTGGTATTCGTATTCATCTGAGGTTATGCTGTATGCAAGGTAATTCGTAAAAGATAATACAATTATACATCCCTCACTGTTATTCAATTCTTTTAGATGCGTATAGTATACCGTTTCGTACGTTCCGTATATAGGTAGCGATAACCCACACGTAACATACATATCAGATGACAACTATATATGCAGTACCAAAGAAACGATCACCATCGCAATCATTTTCTGTAGTGATTGTTAAATCACCCAACAATACAACAAACAGCAATACATATCCTAACCCTACTATGCTGTTTAACAATCCACACACACGAAGACGACGAAGAAGAAGAAGAAACTCACCATCTACATCCTCTTCCACCCAAAAATGCACACGTAATGCACCTATACTACTACCCGTACCCGTTGACATCAATGATCCATCTATACATGGATACCCCGCACTACTTTATGATAAGACTACGCATGCAGTGAGCTTTATTAAGGGTGACCGCTCCGTCCCAGCGGTAACTAGTCTTAGCGAGAAGAGAACAAAGAAAAAGAAGAGAACAAAGAAAAAGAAGAAGAGGACGAAGAAGAAAAGAGAGAGAGGAAATAACGGACCGACACCGTTACACGAATACATTAAGAGTTTCAGTATGAGCGACTGATAGATGATAGACATGAAATGAATTAGAGACAACTCTTGTAATATAGTATCTCAGTCACCCGAAATTGGGAATGAGATCCGTCATGGGTCAAGGAATTACGTGACGATACATTGCCGCTTTAGCTCAGTGGTAGAGCAACACCTTAGTAAGGTGTAGGTCGCGAGTTCGAACCTCGTAGGTGGCTTAGGGTGTTTATTTGTTTTTTTGTAACGATTGTCATATTGTGGTCCATGTCATGCTGCCATTTTAGCTCAGGGGTAGAGCAACACCTTCGTAAGGTGTAGGTCGCGAGTTCGAATCTCGTAAGTGGCTACATATTGCTTGTGTTTTGGTTTGTTTTGTCAATAACCCGCCGCTTTAGCTCAGGGGTAGAGCGACACCCTTGTAAGGTGTAGGCCACGAGTTCAAATCTCGTAAGTGGCTAAGATAATAATAACAATAAGCTATCTGAATCAGATGGACTTCTTCAGTAGAGTAATATAGGCGCTTTATTATGTGTATAGTTAGTATACGTACATACATAATGACATCATTCAAGCAGTTCGGAGGTCTTGCGTATAACAGCAAACAAAATATTACGAACGCAGCGCACTCCGTACATACAGACCAGATCATCACAGGATACGAAGGTGCAACGAACACGCGAACCATCATAAATAGTCATGTAGATCTATCAGGAAGTTCCATCATGCAGGTCGGAGGAATCTACTTTGCAGATGGGTCGGTGTTACAAACAGCACAAACTAATGGTAGCATATACAATGATGGTGTGACCAACAACTCATGTGTCAGACACACACACCCCATTGATCCCACTTGGGAACACCTGCTAGGCCCAGAGGGTCCATCAGGTGTTGATGGGATGGACGGAAAAGACGGAATCAACTCCTCACATGTCACAGACGCATTGGAAAACACATCAGTCGGCTCCGACAACCTGTTATACGTGACGGATACGGCCAAGTACAATGTTGCCACAGGAAGACGTGTACTCATGAAAACAAAAACGGGATACGCGAACAGCGGCTTTGGATACGAAACGCTCATCAATAACGTACATGGAAACTACAACACAGCGATCGGACTGCAAGCGCTCGCATACAATGTGACTGGTTCTCATAACACAGCAGTTGGCGCAGGCGCCGACGTCACGAATCCATCCATTGTCAATGCAACCGCTATAGGCGCAGGTGCACGCGTCAATAAGTCAAATGTAATCGTTTTGGGAAACAGTTACGTCACCGATGTAATCACCTCAGGCATCATCACAGGAAAAGCAAAGAACTTCACCATTGAACACCCTTTGAAAGAAATGAAAGAACAGGGATACGTTCTCAAACACGCGAGCGTGGAGGCGCCACGACTGGACCTGCTTTACCGCGACACAGTCACATTGGTCGCGGGATGCGCACGTATCAATATTGATGAATTGTTCCACATGACAGAAGGCACCTTTGCTAGCCTGTGCACAAACCCATCCATATTCACCACCAATGAGAGCGACTGGGACCCAGTACGAGGAAAAATGGAGGTCGGAACCAATATACTTCACATCACATGCAAGAACGAACAATCGTGTGCAAATGTATCCTTCCTCGTGATCGCAGAGAGAAAAGATGAATCAATGATGGACGCAAAGATCACCGATGACACAGGAAGGTTCATTCCTGAACATAAAAAAGATTGAAACGGATAGTTAGTATATGTAGGATATTTGGTTACATACTAGGTTAAGGAGTACTTGCGTTAAGGACCATAACAGTTCAAAGAATTGAATGGGATAAGAACAGATAACGCTTAGACATAAACACAATATATGCATATATTCGTCACGGACTCAACAATATGACACATCAACTACCTATATTCGTCGACGTACTCAAGAAGCGCAACGCACATGAAAGAGACACCTACCTCCGATTCGAAGAAAAGTGGCACAAATATACCATCACCAACGATCCAAGATCCACCTATATCAGCGTCACCAAATGGAACCACTCACACTTCCCTGCATTCGACGGCGACCTCATCATCAGGAAGATGATGGCGGGGAGAAACTGGAACGAGGACAACAAGTACTGGGGAATGACCCCAGCACAAATCAAGAAGCTATGGAAAGACAATGGTGCAGTCGCGAGCAGTGAAGGCACCAAACTGCACGCCGACATTGAATGCTTCATGAACCAACACCTCGTGGATGAAGACGATAATCTCGTTTCAACCGACCATCAAATACTATATGAATCCTACATGGAAGACAAGGCCGATGGCGACTGCGTTATCAACAACAATACAGTGGAGTGGGACTACTTCCTCCGATTCGTTTTGGAACAGTGCGCCAAGAAAACACCATTCCGCACAGAATGGATGATCTATGACAACGACCTGAAACTGGCAGGTTCCATTGACATGGTATATGAAAACAATGACGGAACAGTAGATATATACGACTGGAAACGCGCCAAAGAGATCGTACGCACCAACAACTTTGGTGACGTGGCATCCACCGAATGCATCCAACACGTCCCTAATACCAACTTCTGGCACTACAGTCTCCAACTGAATACATACAAGTACATTTTGGAGCGCAAATATGGAAAGATCGTGCGCAACATGCGGCTAGTGGTGCTCCACCCCGACACGCCATGCGGTAGCTACGAGATCATCGACTGCGCCGACATGGCGAACGAAATAGAACAATTGATGAGCATGCGTGCGCGCATGGTCTAACTAACTAACTAACACAAACACAAATAAACAGTAAAGATGGGCTACCCATTTTTACTGTTTTTGGAATGACATAATTATAGTACAACAACACAGTTTAGATGGAGTATTCAATAGTAATACAGTATACTACGTTCCTCGTTTGTTCACACAACAACAACAACAACAACAACAGTTTCATGGATAAAGATAATTCAATGCATCATCCTTTTATACAAGGCATATTATTCTCGTTTTTTCCCTTCATGTTCGTGTTCCAGGCGATAGGGCAAATAGAGGACACCGTCGTACATTTTGCAAGTCGGACCCGACTTGGTGGTACTAGTACTGATGATACAACAGTTCAATCAGAAACTCAAACGTTTCAATATCAGCCAGAGAGTTGGTTAAGATGGTCTACCCGCTTAGTATGCAGCGCGATACTACAATTATGGTCTCAATCTGTTCATCGGGTTCCATGGATCATCGATGACATCATTCTCCCACCAACGATCCTACCACTGACGCTACTGGAATTGTATGAAACGAAATACGCAGACAAACTCGCAAAGATTTCCAGCAGTAGTCATACTCATAGTCGCATTCTATCAAACAATATCGTAATGGAACTCACTCCGAGAGGCTGGGTAGCGATGCGATACGACTCGGATCGCAGCGCATTCACGTACTACGCAAACAACTCCATTCCCACCAACCTATTACATACCGTAGCCAGGAAGTTCGCGGTACAATTTCATGCACCGCATCTCATGGAACATGCACCAATACCAGACGTCGCCACAGAATCATCGGGAAAAGACAAAACAAGTAAGACTGGTGCTGGACTACACAGTGGCAAAAACAGCGCAATGTTCGCCAAGTTTACACAGGCAAAAACGGACGTGAAGAAGGGTACTGTGACTAGTACTAGTAATAGTAGTACTATAACAACTACCTCCCCAACAAAGGTAACGGTAAATGTTGGACCACGATTCATTCGGATCGGTAGGATGTCAGACCTCGTCGTTCTACGCAACACACCTACTAAGAATACCGACAATATCAGTGACACTGAACATGAAATGGGAGAGGGAGAGGGAGAGGGAGAAACAACATCAGCACCAGCACCAGCACCAGTACCTAGATCGGTTCATAAAAATGTCAGCTTTGCTGAGTACAAAAAACAACAACAACAACAACAACAACAACAACTCCTTCAGGTATCAATATAATGATGATTGCATCGCATAGAAAGCATGTCAAATCTTATGTTGCCATACTATAACCATATCCACATATACAATTTATGCGGGTCCGAAACAGGAACCGAACCAGAAACAGAAAAACGGATATAACTGGACAAGGTAGAAACATTAAGAATAATATGACCAAAACCAAGCGCACATTAACCCGCAAACAATCAGACCAGACAGGAGGTAAGCTAGGGGGGGAAGTGGTATCTACCAAAGAATACTTCGCGGCGAACCGAGTAGGCTTCACTGATCTAGTGGGAATGGTCAGCGGAAACATTGTCAAAAATACCATCGGGATGGCCGCGGTGGGCGCCGCATCCCTCGCGGGACTCAAACCTGCAAATAGTAGTGGTAGTTTAGCAGATTCCTCTTCTGATGGTTCAGTAACCTCCGAGATACACGACAAAATAGATAACGCCACTGTACTCTACACCAGCATCACAGACCCGTTGCTCAAACTCGCAAAGGTTCCATTATCCGTCTCGGGTGCCATCATATCGTCATACCTAAAAGTATTTAACATGCAAGCGCAAGTATTCGCACCTCAACTACAGGCTGGGATTCTTTCTACTGTCGTCATTCTCAAAGAACAACTCGCTATCGCGTCAAAGACTGTAGAGGCAGCCAACCTTATAGAACCGCTCAAAAAGGTTCTTGAAGAGATAAGCAACATGTCTGACGACCTCGCCGCACAAGCCGAACCCGTCATGGAACGCGTACTGCCGAAACTCGCACCCGTGCTGACCAAAGCACTAGACACTATTCTTCATTCCATGTTGATCGCAAGCACGAGCGTACTGTCAGCCGTACCCATTATCGGGACGGCCTTCGCAGCAGTCACATCCCTCGATGCGCTCGTTAAGATGGCCATGGCAACGACACAGGCGGGCGCGGCCACGGCGGAGGCGTTCTTGGACGGATACTCAGAGACCATCCTGAAACTCAAACACAAGGTACCACTCCCTCCTCCTGTAACAACACCATCAAATCAATCTGGGGGAGAGAGGAGAGGACGACAACATACACATAATTCTTCATCTTCGTCTCTCGTTGTCGTCCCCTTTTCCAAGATTGTGCGGACTCGTTAGAAGAAATGACGCATCTCTTTTTTATCTCACGTACATGTATACACATACATCATGGGAAAGAGTCTGTGCAAAGGAAAAACCGCACGTAAGTGTCGCAAAATTAGGGGTTGTCGCACCGTCAAGAGAAATAATGTGCGCGGATACTGTCGCAAAAATAGAATGCATACTCGCCGACGCAAGTCGCGTTCTTATCGCAAAAGATCGTAAGTAAAGTAAGTAGATTTGATTAGTACTATCAATACATTCACTCTTTATGAAAAATAAAACAGAATCGGTTTATTTTTCATCCATATACATAGAATATTATTAATTAGAGCATGTACTCCACAAATCCTACACTTTTTTCCAAACAGAATGATGTTCCTAGATGCTCACTCGCAATGGCCATGACGGAACGGTCGCGGTCGGTTAATGTGATCAGGTACTGATCCATGGATTTGGGCTCAGATTCAGGTGAAACAACAGCTTCAATAACAGGTACAGTAACAGGTACAGCAAGAGGTACATCTAGTTGAACCACATTCTTCTTTGGCACCATTCGCTTCACAACTACCACCTTCTTCTTCTTTGTAGGTTCAATTACTTGTTCTGGGACTGGGACTGGGACTGGGACTGGACGCTTCTTCACAATCAGTCTCGGAGGCATACTGAATATGTCGGACGAATGGATAACGGATATATATATTATATAGAGTTGGGATTAGATAATACTCGTACACTCCGCCACTCATTTCTTTTCAATTTTGTACTAGGATCATATTTGGCCAATGTTGATGTAACACACCAACCTAGACGCATTACCAGATCCAATTCCATTTCCAGATCCAATTCCATTTCCAGATCCATTTCCAGGTACACCTATACCCAACATCAGCTGCGTTACCTGCGCATCCACCCGGTACCCACATTGACCCAGGAACGAGATTAAAGAGGGGATCTCGCTCGTATCCATATGGACGCTGTACCTACCCCCACCCCCAAACCTATGCGGACTTAGCGACATCAACGCATACACACACGAACATGAACTCCCTCCTCTACCCACATTTAAACTACCCCCGTACCCAGACCCATAAGAGGATAGAGGAGGAGAGTTGATGGATTGAACAATGTCACGAAACGGAGTGTTCTCTACAGGCATTCGATCGATCGTCAATATTGTGATGTACTCGCGCGAGACGTTATCCAAATATACCTGCGTACTAATCGCGTACGTAGAAAACGCAGGAGGGGCTGGTACTGGCACTTGAACTGGCACTGGCACTTGATGGTTGGTAAGCATGTTCATCATACGATTTATCTATATAATGGTTGTCTCATATTATTATTACACATAACGCAGAGAAGGATTCTATGTTATCTATATCTTATCTATTTCAACTATTTTAGTAGCTACATCGCTACATTCTTTTTACACGGGTAGATATTCGTCGGCATATTAATGCGAACTCTTTCCACGACTGCGACGGCTGCGACGGCTGCGACGACGGCGACCGCCAGTGAGCTTATCTAGAATTCCTTTGAAACCATCACCGTTGGTGGTATCATTGGTGGTGCTGGTGGTGGTATCATCGCTGGTATTATCGGTGGTGTCGGTGGTGGTATCATCGCTGGTGGTGGTGGTGTCCTCATCGTCCTCGCCGCCGCCGTGCTGGTGGCCACGACCACGACCACGCGTGCGTCTTCCACCTTTCTTGCCTCTGGACTTCTTACCCTTGGACTTCTTACCCTTGGACTTGCGTCTGCTATGGGACGCCTTTCCTGCAACGGGTTTATAAGATTTCTTGGCAAAACCAGCAATCTCCTTAAAGCTTGCTCCAGGATGCTTCTTGCGCGTGGCAGCCATGTGTAGGATCCAGGGATTCTTGCTGGGCATACTTATACTGTACCACGCTATAATAAAACGTATCCGACTTGTTCATAAAAATTGAATCGGGTATAGATATACTCACCCACGCTATACTATACAAAACAATGACCGACACGGAACAACAAACAATGACCGACATAGGAGAAGACTTTGTGTTCACACGCTACCTGTACGTGGAGGAAGACGTATGTCATTCCCTAGCCACTAACCTCTTGCTAAAAAACACGGACAAGGCCCAGTTCTGGGCGATGGAACTCTTACACTCAGGGCTCACCGACACGCTCATAAGCATCTTATGGAACGCATACTTCAACTACTACTTCTCGCTCAACCCAGAGTTCTACAACTACCTCCTCAAACAAACCAAACGGTTAAGGGGATGTACCACTGATTCAAATGAAGCAGAATGTGCTACATATGACATCATCACTAACCTCATGATCAGACCCTTCAACATTGATGTGCTACGATCATGCATGACCGCGACAGATACAGACGACACAATACCCTTCTTCCCCGATTACACATCAGACCAGTGCGATATCATGATCACTGACTCCCCTCAACTAAACAGCCTCCTCCTTGACGGTATCGCACCCACCAACTGCAAGAAGATACTCACACTCTTTAGAAACCTAGACAAACTACGCACAAACCCACACAAACTCGCGGGGGGAGATATTGGGGTTCCAGAAGACGTGGAACGCGTCGCGCGCCTCGCGCTCGTCGGCGCATACGCACGCAAACTCAAAATGGGGAAGAAACTATTTGTACCCGCACACGAACACGATGGTTGCACTAGCACTGACATTGACACTAGTACTGGTACGGTCATACGAGCAGATAAAATGTTACAACACGTTACCGTCATGTCCATGTCCGAGGAAAAATCCTTCTGCAAGTATGATGATAATGGCGATAACGACGACATAACACCAGGAGCGAGCGACGCAGTCAGACGTGCATACGGATTCCATTGGGAATATTACGCACATCGCTCACCGCTCTGGGCGCAGCGCATCGCGGCGCACGGCGGCGCACCCGACGACGACTCCAAACGCATTGTATGGGCTGCACAACAAGAACACGAACAAGACGATGAACAGTTCTACGAAAAATACGGATACGATCCAGACGAACAACCATCGGAGGTCGTGTGCAGAAATCTGGCCATAGGATTGAGGAGGAAAACACCACAGGAGTACTTCGATATGGTCTCCGACGCATGCGCTAACGGACTTAGTATGTAACTGATTAGATTGGTCAGTAAAAGAATTGATTTAGAATCCCGCATTAGTGTCCCATGTATATACTAAGTAAAGACAACCATGGTCAAAACACGCGCACAAACGAAACAAGAACAGCAAGAACAGCAAGAACAGCAAGAACAGCAAGAACAGGCTCCTCTTACTCCTCTTACTACTCCTCCTCTTATGCGATCTATTGGGCGACCTATTGGGCGATATACTAAATTATTATTCCCACAATCCCATAGACTGCTACCGTGTGGTTCTCAGTGGTTTCGTAACCACCACAGACGACATGGTTTCATCGGTCGTTACAAGAGACCATATACCACCATCCGTCAGATTAGAGCCAAAGCCTTCGCACAAAGGACTCGTGAAGAGATGCTTGTCGCAATGACACTGCTATCCCTCCACGATATACATGATCCACAAAACAAACCGTTCTACTCGTAACATCACCATCTTATAACAAAAAATAATACATATACGTAAATAATATCCCTTTTTCTTTGTATTTATATCACTACAAGTGTAGTGGATCCATCAGTCACCGTCACCGATCCTGGTATCGTCGTCTTCGTCACGTCGGCCACGCGCACCACATCCATGCTCAGGTTCTTCTCAGAAGCGTACTTGGAATACCGCTTACACAATACCGCACCCTGCTTACTGATCTTGCGCAGCGCATCGCGACGCGCCTTGGACGCGAGACCGAACACTTCCTCGGGCACGTGCGCAATCACATGACACGACGGACGCCCCGTCACATGGAACCACAGATCCGTGGGCGCAGCGGTATCAATGATATCATGATTCTCTTGAGCGGTCTGACCCACTTCGTAATCAACGATCAGACTAGGGGAAATTACAATGGTATGGTCGCGCATCTTCTTGTTGGTATTACTATGTATTTAGTTGCTGCGGTAGAATAGTGGGTCAATTTTGGGGAGGCTGGAATCAGAAACAACCGCAGAAAATCCATTCGTCACCATCGCTCATAAACTTATTAGTTGTTGCTAACCCATTTTGAATTAAGAATAACTTGCATAATATTACTATATATATATGGAGTCCATTGACTTTACAACTTTGAAGAACAACTTTATTGAACGAATAAAGAACGCAACGACTATATCCAAATTAGATCAAATTGAGAAAGAACGAGATGAAAAAATGGTGGAAATAGTAGAAAAAGAAACTGGTTATAAATATCCAAAGGATGTTCCAAAGAAAGACTTCACAGATTTCCAACAAAAAAGATTCAAAATAATAGATGGACTAGACATAAGCATTGAGATGTATCGTAAGAAAGAACAAATATCCCCATCACATCTAACAATTGGACCAAGTTATCATTGATAACAACAGCAACAGCAACAGCAACAACAATCAAACTAAGTAAAACTCGTCACCGTCATTCATAAACTTATTTGTCATAATCGCCATGCTGTTGTTGTTGTTTCATTCCCATATCAAATCCTAAATCAGAGAAGTCGGTATCATCAACAATGGGGTTCGCTTGTGGAGGTTGTGGAGGAAACAAGTTTTGGACGTTCGCAATAGTATTTCGCTGAGACGAGATACCCCTACTCGGACTCGACCACGGTTTAGCAGGTTCGCTGGCATGGAACAACCGTCCAGGAGTATTCACATCAAAATCCTCCTCTGGATCCAGGGTATAGTTTTTCAAAGGGCTTTCGAAATCCTCTTCTTTCTCAGCGGCGTCATAGCATGCTACTAAACCCAACCCACTTCTTTCCTTGCCATATTTCACTCCACATGACGCACTGTTGGACGCTTTTTTAACTCGTCCCACTTGTGCACCCCTACTACTACTACTACTGGAGGGAGGATACAACTTAGATTCACGTTTCAATGCCCGTAGTTTCTTCCGATTTTCAGTCTCTAACTCTCGCCATGTGATATATTTTTTGTTAATATCTTCTATACTCATGTCTTTCACTTGATCCTCCGTACATTTATTCAGAATACGAAGCAATGTTTTATCAGGAATCTCTGACCCCTTCTCACGGGCGTACGCGATCTTCTGGGCATTCGTTATTTGTCTAGTATATCCTGAACCAGCTTTCATCGTTTTGGTACGTCTCTTTGACTTGGTAGTACGCCTCTTTGACTTGGTAGTACGTCTCTTAGTCTTGTGTCGCTTAGAGTTGGTTCTAGTGATGGTGGCACGTCTTCTTCGAATAGTCGTCATACAATATGCATATATTTTAGTACTTTTCCTCCGACAAATTGAAATACATTGATACATATTAGGTATAGCATCATACATACATAGAACGTCATTAGACTCTTCTTGCGAACCCTTATCACCATGTCACAGACGTCAACTCCAATTCCAATTCCAACTCCAACGGAAACCCCGCTTGCTGCTGCTGTTGCTGTTGTTGTTGGTATGGCTCTGTCTCCTCCGATTGTTGTGACACCCAGTCAGTCTATCGGACTCAGTAACAGACACATCGCCATGCACAAAGACGGTCGCACACTCGTTGATGACTCCAATGTCAGTGAGGGAAATCTCAAGACTATCATTGACCCCCTACTCGCCTATGCACGCGATCTTATCACACCCCACGGAGGATGCATACAGTACTTCAAGTTTGTAGAGTTTCATGAACTAGAAGAGTTCATGCGCGACCCCTCATTCACTCTTGGCAGAACAGATGCAGAGAAAGAGAACCTCGATATCAAACCCCTACTGAAAACAAGCTCCTCACGTGGAATCAGACCAGACGCAGGTATCATCATGTGGAACGTTAAAGGCAAACAATACCCACTCTACATTGGTGAAGACAAAGTACAAGGCACCAACGACAAACTTCATGCAGCAGGAAAACCACGCCAGGCAACAGGCAACGCAATTGAAAGATATTTCAAGAACGTACGCGCAGAGGAGATGATGTGCGCACACGTACCCTACTTCCCATCCGTCGTGTTCGCATCGGGATGCGACTTTCATCATTCAGAAACCATCGCAGCGAGACTAGAGATCGGCAACTACTGCGTTCCCAACCACAGCGTGTACATCACTAATAATGAGACTGAGACTGATGTAACCAGTCAAAATAAAGTCGCTGAAGACATGCGTAACCTGGTCGCCAACATCCGTATCCAAAAACGAACCATGGGAAAATACATTCCATTCGCGTCCGTCGCAACCGTGTGCGTCAAGGCGCACAAGTGGAACGAAATGCCACACAAATCATCCCTATGGATGCCACACGAATACCTCGCTGTCAGCAAACGCATCGTTGAACTTGCGACGAAGGAGGTGGCACTACTACTAGAATAGTTATTCAAAAACAAACAAAAACAAAAAATGTATATATTTTTTGTTTTTCACACCCTATTATATAGACTATGATGACCAATATTCCAGCAGGAACCGAACATATGGACTGGGCGTTACCAAAAAATAATGACGAAATGATAGCCGCGTATATTTTAGCAGGAAAAACACCCCCAAGCCAACGGATACAGGTTCCTAGACAAGAAGGAGAGAGCGACGAAGAGGACTGGCCATCTGAAGACAAACAGGGAAACAACCCATTCATCTCACCCGAAAACCGATTCGTTCGCGAAGCTGGGTTCGACATGCTCAAACCAGGGAGAAAATCTAGAATCAATTCCACAAATGCAGGATTCAAACGTAACATCGTTCATGGATACCCTGCTATAAACGGACAATGGATCGCGGCCGAAGGTAGTAGTACAGGTGCTCCATCACTCTACGCCACAGGAGATGTTGAACATGGATTTGGTATCACGAGTCCTGTCATTCGTGGCGACCCACCACTACCACCTACACTCAATAATGTCAATCCATTTGATCCGATAAGTTCAACCAGTTCTTCCAGAAAGCGACCCAGGCAAAACCAAAAGGTATCAACAAACGCTCCCATAACCCCACTGGAACGACTCACACATAATGCATCTACATCTAGAATAGATAAGATACCTCGCCATAACTCGTTCGGGGGATACGGAACACGTAAGAATCGCAGAACAAGGACCCATGGGAGAAAGAGTCGCCGTCAGAGAAAGACCCGTAGGAAAAAGAGTCGTCGTCAGAGAAGACGCACCACACACACACACAAGAAAAGAATGAGTAGCAACAAGAAAACTAGACACAGAAAGGGCGGCACAGGCGAAAATGGTACAACAATCAACAACAAACCCCTATCATTACATACGAGATATGATGGTCTCTACGTACCTATTCACCCTAGCACTGGTGAATACAAGGTAGAGGTTGAAAACGCATATCCAGGAACAATGGGTAACGTAGCACAGGTCCGAGGCACAGGACCAACACCCGTATATAATAAAAATACGGGTAGATTCGAATAAAAAACATCATCATACTTTTGTATACCTACCTACCTACCTACTTGCGCCAAATCAGATACATGCGCTCCATCACCTTATCACTGCGCCCAGCCAAATTACGCGACCCGCGATAAGTGTTATACTTTATCTCAAACAATTCCATGTTATATGGAGCCAATATCGTAGCCCATGTCGCATCATCGATGATACCCTCGTCGTTGTAAGATACTAACACATAAGCACTCTTACGTAAACACGACTCAATCAATTCACTCATTGCCGTGGTCGCACTCTTCTTGTAATTGTAGTCCGACCGAGTCCATGTGTTCGGGATTCCAGACACACGCGACAACACCTCTGGAGCAGGAGCCGTGTTCGTCGCGATCAGATTCAACATGAAGTAGTTACTCCCGTAAGGATGCTGGTTGTAAGGAGGGTCCAAATACACCAAATCCAAACTCCCATCTGCAAACTCATCTCCTGCGAGAAGGGTGTTGATGTTTTGTCGCGTCGCACGCCCCACAAACGCGGACGTCGTGTTCCACACTGGCATATCCAGTCGGATAAGACCCGTTATCCGCGGCAAAGATCCACCTGCAGCACCACCCCATTTACCCACACCATTCTCAGAATGAAACCCCTTAAACACTCCAGACGTATTCGCTTGAATACTCGCCTTGTTCAGTAAAGGAACCAGACAATACGCCTGCAACTCTGTAGGCACCTCGTCTGCAATGTAGGCACGCAATGTATCGATGATCTGTGCATTCTCCTGCGTATAGAAGCAACGCTCTCCCATCTCAATGTTCGCAGTGTCCTTGGGCGCGTACAACTCCGACACGAAACCACGCACATACGGACCCGACACAGCTAGTGCATTCATCCGATCTATATGTATCTCTATTTGGACACGGTGTTCCGACGATGGTGTCTCCACAGAACACTTGGCCATCAAATACGCATACTCCTCCATGTCGTTTGTATGCAGAGACGATGCGATGTAGGACAGCTTGCGTGATACCACGGCAGAACCACTGAACCCATCCAGTATACGAAGCAGGGGCTTGTCTTTTCCTAGACCCAAACCTAAGCGACGACGCACCTCGTCGGCGATGTCTCTAATGTTACTCACGAGGGAACGCTTGTTACCCAGACACGTAAGCATCGTCTGGAGGACGAAGGCATCTTCGTCTTCTTTTGCGGGTGCGGGTGCGGGTGCGGGTGCGGGTGCGGGTACGGGTACGGGTCGCGCCTTTATCACCAACCTCTTCTTCTTCTTCTTTGGATTGTTTTCTACTTGTACTACTTCTTCTTCCTCCGTCTCAACTTTAGGATGATAGACATACTCGTTTATTTGCTGCATGGACAGATATAATGTTCTTGGTAAATAGTCAAGAAGTAGTTTTGGTATTGTAAAACTACTACTAACTATAGTTACTCTGATTGGAGGGTTATGTCTAACTCGTCCTCCAATGGACATCTTTCAATTCTGAACGGATTCGACTAGACTCGGTTCATGGCGCAATATATAATATATGAATATCACATAATGCAATTGTTCGTCAAAACCCTCACAGGTAAAACGATTACACTTGATGTTGAACCCAGCGACACCATAGACGCAGTCAAACAGAAGATCCAAGACCTTGAAGGTATCCCACCCGATCAACAACGACTAATTTTTGCAGGAAAACAACTGGAAGATGGTCGCACTCTGGCCGACTACAACGTACAGAAAGAAAGCACGCTCCATTTGGTTCTTCGGTTAAGAGGAGGTAGGTAGCATACGCATTTGTAATTATGCCCTTCAGGCTCCACCATTTACAGTTTGAATATTCGGTGGTGTAAATCTAACACTCACATACCCCCCCATCTACACCCATATAACTAGTTGTTGTAGCATAATAATATGATAGGTATTGTTCCACCACTATACCCATGATAAATCCACCAAGAATCATGAGACGGCTCGTAAACAGCTCATACTCTACGAGATTCTTCTCGTTGATGATATGATGTACAGAAGAATCAATCTTACTGGTACGATTGTAACGATTGTAACGATTATAGAACGTTGGTATAGTAGACCATTCCGATTCCGATTCCGTATCTATCTCTGTATCTATCTCTGCCTCTGTATCTATCTCTGCCTCTGCCTCTGTATCTATCTCTGTCTCTGTATCTATCTCTGTCTCTGTATCTGTATCTATCTCTATCTCTATCTCTGAAGCCATTTCACACTCACTGACATCGGCATCATCGGCACCGACATCATCAACGACATCATCAACGACATCATCAACGACATCATCAACGACATCATCAACGACATCGGGGGATATACATGGCTCCACAGGCTCCACAGTGATCGTTATTTGTTCATTCTGATTCTGTGTATGCCTACGACTCCATGCACGATAGTGACGATTCGTGTACAAATGATTGCGAAACTGGCTAGCGGTGTGCGCACCATATTCACAACACGGACACCAGTAGTTGTGGTGTGTATTGACCAGGGATGGAGTTTGTAATGGAATCGGAGTCGGATCGGTTGATTTGGAAGTCGGCATAATAATATGGAGCAGATATCTCTGTACATATTGTCATTCAAGCTTTATACTGATGGATTTATTACATTTAGTACATTTAGTATATTTGGAACAGACTACTCACATAACAACCGACCATGCGACCAACCGATATGTAGTACGAGTAGATTTCATATAATTGTTATCGGTGTATACATCAACTCACTCCTCCCTCCTACATTTACAAACACATACACGCATACTAATCCAATGAACCGACACTATAATACATTCGCAGCACGTCAACCGCGGTATTCTTTCTGGGTAGCAGGACTATTGCGCATCGCAAGCTCCATTTATGCACTATCTGCGATCACCAGATCCGTCATAATACCCATGTGCGAATACTGGAATGATGATGAGAGTGAGTGGAACCACAATGAGTATAATACATATGAGGGAGAGTGCACACCTACCCGCATAAAATCACACACTGATAACATAGCATACAAAATGCTATTTGATACATTCATCACAATTGTTATGCCGCTCTGTGCGAAAAAAATGGCGGACAGAATCGCAGAGACAATCGTACGACTGGTCAATAGAACGACAATCACGGGAATGATTATAGCAGAGTCAGCGAACATATATATACAATACGTGTCTCCTCTTCCTAATCCCGTGATGGAAATACTACAACCACCAACACACTCGTACCAACAGCAACAACGACAACAAGTCGTCCGTCACCAATACTACTATCCCATGGACGGAATACTCATGACACGGATCATGGCGAACAGAGATGCTGGTTTCGGAACAGAAACAGATGATGACACAAATGGAAATGGAAATGGAAATGGAAATGGAAATGGAAATGGAAATGGAAATGGTACAAATATCGCCCCTCATATCAATATACGTATTGACGCAGACATCGTGACGAATGCATACAAACTCTTCGGTTCAGGAAGCAACGAACCCATTATAACATCCTGTCCCATATGCATCGAACATATTGACAAAGACAATGCCGCGGTATGTAACCCATGTCTCCATATATTCTGTTACACATGCATCGATGGATATTCACAGTCCATCTATGCAAATACTTCCCGTTACCGTAACAGAGTTTTCATCGGACCCGAATGCCCATTGTGCAGGACATCCGTTCAAGAGGTATATATGACAGAACCGAACACTTGTACAACTAGAACACTTTGTAACACAAACACACCTTTAGTCGTTCCACTGGACGAAGAACTATAACCACCTACAATATACGCATATCAACCACATACGCATACGCATACCACACACACACATGTCTATAGCAACACAAACCGCTACTCCCTTCCTCAAACAACAACTCATCACCTACATGGGAAACAAACGCAAACTTCTCACACACATTGAAGGCGCCATGGCATACGTACAAGAGGCGCTAGATGGAAGACCCATATCCTTCGCTGACACCTTCTCAGGCTCTGGAGTTGTGTCGCGACTCGCTATTACATCTGTTTCTAACGTGGATGATACAAACACGAAAAGAGTCAAACACCTCATCGCAAACGACCTCGCACACTACGCACACATAAGCAACCAATGCTACCTACGCGAACCAGACCCTGAGACACAGGCACACATACACTCACTCATTGACCAGGCGAACGCGCTCGCCGACATATGCTCCGATGACTATAATGGAACGAACGCATACGTCGCCAAGTATTGGGCGCCACAAGACGACGACAATATACAAGCGGGAGAACGATGCTACTTCACGCAAACCAACGCGCGGCGCATTGATGCTATACGCGACTTTATCGCATCCGAACGCGTGCCTGTCGCGCTAGAACCATTCCTACTCGCACCCCTACTCGCAGAATGCTCCATGCACACCAACACCAACGGACAATTCGCAGCCTTCTACAAAGATGAAGACGGAGTCGGCGCCTTCGGTGGAAAGAAGAAAATAGACTGCAAAAGGATCACACAACTCATCACTCTACCTTACCCTTTGTGGAATGGATCTGTTAGTGGCGACGTTACTGTATCACTCCACAGAAAAGACGCACAGGCATGGGCCGACGACGAGGCAGGGAATGATACGGACATTGATCTCGCCTACCTCGACCCACCCTACAACAAACACCCCTATTCAATATACTACTTCCTCCTCGACATCATCGCGATATGGGACAAAACTGTAGATATTCCCGACTCCTACCGTGGTCAACCAAAAACATGGGTAAAATCTCCCTTCAATAGCACCACATGTGCCAAGGACGCGCTCCGAAAACTCATCACAACTATACCCGCGAAGTTCGTTGCGCTATCCTACTATGACGCAGGAATCATATCCATTGCAGACATTGACGCCATGCTCGCAGACCTTGGTGAAGTGGTACAGAAAACACCCATCGTACACGGCGTGTACAACCGACTGCATGGTGTGGGGGCGTATAAACGGGCTAGCACAGAACATACAACAGACGAAACCGATGCTACTACTACCACCACCACTACCACTAGCCACGGAACAACAAGTAGCGGAGCTAAGGAGTACATGTGGCTCCTTAGAAAAAAAAGATAGAACAGCAAGTAACACATATTTTTTCAAAAAACTAACGACCTACACTAAGACGCAATGTTCGGGTTTTGTAAACGAACAACGTTGTTAAATAGAACAACACGCCTCCCCAGACCGTATCAAGAATCACAGCACCCATTCTCCATTTCTTAAATATCGTGTATATAGTGGTTTCAAATACACCGTATATAACCACGCCCAGAATAAAAGCCTCGTAGGCGGGACGGTTCTCTCTAAGAATAAAATAGTACAACCCAAATGCCAACAGCACGTGGGATCCCCGGGTACCGAGCTCGA
>JGI24919J38490_100294_pt1 | contig 38588 bp, 40 predicted proteins | sample LinPFosmplate7_FD_38490 | JGI IMG/M metagenome (IMG submission 38490) | reverse complement strand
TCGAGCTCGGTACCCGGGGATCCCACGGCAGACCTTGAAGGGGCAGACCTGAGTAGAGTTGATCTGACGGGGGTGGCGGTCGGCAATACTATTTTCTGTAATACAAAAACACCGTGGGGACTGGATAACTCTGGTTGTAATAAAAGGAGAAACCAATGAAAAAATATCTATTCGGTTTAGGAGCAATGTTAGTTTTTATAGTAGGTTGGATGGTTTTAATACCGAATATCTCGATTGCACAGTCATTTTGTGAAAGTTCCTTATATAGTAAGGAACCGGCTTGCGAGTCAACTTGTCCTTCTTATTGTGAAAGTTCTTTATATAGCAAGGAAATGGCCTGTCGAGGTTGCGGACCTTCTTATTGTGAAAGTTCATTATATAGCAAGGAACCGGCTTGCGAGGCAACTGGACCTTCTTATTGTGAAAGTTCCTTATATAGCAAGGAACGGGCTTGCGTTTCAAGTTGCCCATCCTATTGTGAAAGTTCCTTATATAGCAAGGAAATGGCGTGTAAGGGCTGTAAGCCCTCTTATTGTGAAAGTTCCTTATATAGCAAGGAAATGGCGTGTGGTAGGAAGTGATAACCCTATTTACACCCATATCCCGCAATGCCCAGGAATAGTGCAATGTTGTTTTATCTTTGCATAAAATAGAATGGTTCCGTTGCTTATCATTGGGGAATGCAAATGCTTCTTGCGTTAGCATTAAGGATGGGTTGTTTAAACAAAAAAGGTACTCCCTCGAATGGCTCCACTACGGGTACGTGGCGGGCGAAAATTAGCTAGACTCTACCTATATAACTAGTGGACAAAGCAATAGAAGACGACCTATTAACTCAAAGCCAGTTTGCTAGGCGTTGGGGCTTATCTAGGCAATATATCAGCAAGTTGGCTTTGGAAGGATCACTTCCCATGTTCGGGACAATGGTTGATGTTCCCCCTGCAGATCAGTTCATCAAACGAAATGGAATCGGAGTACTTCGCTTTGGCTATGGTCGTGACGAACGTCAGCAATACTTGAAGCGGTTGGAAAAGCGGAAAGGATTAGTGGGTTAAAATTTATCGCATTTGCCGTATGAAACGCTAATTGCGTCATGGTCTCCATCAACGTATCCAAATCCCCTAAGGAATACAAACCGCCCGTTATCGGAGTTGAAGCTGAAATGATAGAGGTTTTTCGAGCAAGATAACAATTCTGGCTTAAAGGCGTAAGGAACCGCGCAGGGATATGTAGCGTTGACAGCGATCCCACTCTTGTGGCCTTTTATTTCTATCGTTTTGGCAGTCCTGTCAAATTTAAGCTTAAATTTACTTTCAAAAAATAGTTGTGGTTTATACTTTTTAAGGTTTTTATCAAACCGAAACCCATTTTTATTAATCTCAGCGCAGTAATAAACCTCATCTTCCCCATAAGCATCGCCCACTAGGCAGCCCGTGATCAAGAACGCTATAGCTAGGTATTTAGTCATGGTTGATTATTTTTGCAATGATAAATCTCATAAAGCACGTCCTGTAAATGGACGGGCATATTATTCTTATTTGCAAACTTTTGGGCAGCGTTTACCCGTACCACCAGGGCCAGAGTAACAGGGACCACCGGGACCTGAATAACAAGGTCCACCAGGACCATCATATGCGGGACCACCGGGACCATCATATGCTTTACCACCAGGGCCTCTGTATTTAGGGCCTCCCGGGCCATCATATGCGGGACCACCGGGACCAGCGTATGCCCTGCCACCAGGGCCCGCATAACAAGGACCGCCGGGACCATCATATGCGGGACCACCGGGACCAGCGTATGCCCCTCCACCAGGGCCCGCATAACAAGGACCGCCGGGACCAGCGTATCCCTTGCAATTGCATGGATCATTAGCAGAAGCAGGTGTTGTAACTAACAGGGGCAGAACCAGAACAAGAAAAGCAAATAGTCGTTTCATTTTAAGAGATCTCCCATTAGTTTTCTAAGTTGATCGTCGGTTTTTGGTTTCCAGTTTCTTGCCATATCTTGTGCTTTTTCTATTTGTGATGGAGTCATTTTCTTTTCCATTATGTTTCTTTGTTTCATACACTTTTCATTTCCAGTAGAAGCACAGACATTGAACCACATATGTGCTAATGCAAAGTCTTGCGGAACTCCTCTCCCCAAGTTATACATCACACCCAAGTCTTGCTGCCCTCCTGGAAACCCTTGTTCTGCAGATAAACGATACCAATAGACTGCTGCTGCATAGTTGTGTGGACTAGGTGGAACACCTTCTTCATTGACATACATCGAACCCACCATTGCTGCTGCAGTGGGGTTACCTTGTAATGCTGATAAAATAAACTGTTCGAATGCATTTTTGTAATCTTGTTTTTTGTATGCAGCAACACCATCATCAAAGTAATCACCAAAAACGACAGAAGAACCACTAAACAAAAACAGAAAAGTGAGTGCGAGTAAGAATGTAAGTTTGGTTTTCATAACTATTCTCCAAGTGGGTCGCAACCTTTGCTCCTTATTCTGTGGGAAGTTCATTTTCAATGCCATAAGCTGTCTTTTGCTCAAGGTTATTTAAAAGATTACGGACAGTAGTACTTTTAGGATTAATACTTAGTGCTTCTTTGTACGAAGCGATGGCTTCCTTGTACTGACCTAATTCAGTGTAGGTATTTCCAAGTCCCAGATGTGTATTGAAATAATTATCGAAACGCAACGCTTCTTTATATGAAGTAATGGCTTCCTTGTACTGGCCTAGGTTTTTGTAGGCATTTCCAAGGCCATTATGCCAACTGACATAATCCGGCCAGCGCCGCAGCGCTTCCTTATAAGGAGCGATGGCTTCCTTATGCTGGCCTAATTCAGTGTAGGCATCTCCAAGATGCCCATGTGCCATGACATAATTTGGTTCTATACGCAGAGCTTCCTTGTAAGAAGCAATGGCTTCCTTATACCGACCTAAACTTTTGTAGGCATTTCCAAGGAACTCGTGTGCTCTGGGATCATTCGGAATCTGGTGAACCAATGTCTGAAACTGTTCAAGGTCTCCCCCTAAGGGACCAGGAAGAGGCGTCCTTTGCGCAGGGTTTTTTAGGGGTACAATTGTTTGCTGCGTCATTCCCTTCAGCGCCTTGTCTTCTACTTCTTGAGTTAGAAATACGAAAAAAGACGCTATAGTCCAAAAAATTATTATATACCGCCTAGAGTAAGAGTTTCTTTTACTTTTAAAAAATTGAGAAATTGCAAGATGTATCAAGCCAATTGAAAACGCAAGGTTATAGCCAAGAGTATCAAAAATTGCACGGCTTGGAACCTTGGTTATTGTGAAGATGGCTCTTGCCACTTCCCAATTGAAAGAATGCAGTAATCCATAAATGTGAAAGCATATAACTAGTGTTATTGGAACCCAAATAGGCGGTGGTGTTTTTTGTGGTTTTTTTTTCAGTTCTTTTTCTGGTTCTTTTTCTGGTTTTTGGTTTTGGTTTTCTAATAATTGGTCTGTCATTCCAGTAGGAAGTTCCCATGGCATGTCCGTGTCCAATGACGGCGGGTCATGATCTGGATTACCAATGACTGTTTCTAACTTCACTTTTTCGTCCAATGGAATTTGAGTAGAACTGTTTTTCAAATCACATCCACAATTTGAACAAAACTTTGTATCTGAGTTTATTTTTGAACCACATTGACTACAGAAATTTACTTCTTCATTCATTGCAGAACCCAAAGTAATAAATGTTTAGTCATTTTTTTCTGTTCCCGTCAGGAGTTTAGCTTTAGCTTGGTTAAACTCGTCTTCTGATATATGACCCTCTTCTTTGAGTTTGCCCCATTTCATCAGTTCGTCGGCAACAGAATATTGCTTCAGTTTTTCAGCCTTGATTATATCCACCTCTGACTCGGTAGCAGATTTTATGTCTAATTTGGGTTTTGTAGAAAAAATCCCATTAACAGCAACCCATTCACTGTGTCTCTTCAAGGGGCTGTAAAATAAATGATCCACAGCAAAAAAATATGCAATTGCAATTGTTGCACATAACAATGAGATGCCGAAACCGTCTTCCGCCTGGATACACCGTCCAAATAACTCATACTGGCAATTAAGCCACGCATTCAAGGAAAACAAAAAAATTAATCCGGCGACAACTAAAAAAAACAAAATATATCTTTTAATATAAATGACCGCAGTCTCTATACTGGAGAAGTCTTGATTCTTCTTCATCATATAAATACCAAACCATAAAAATATTGCTGGTAACACCCCAACAAGAAAGACTACGGATGGAACCACTAACAACGAAAAAATAAGTAGCTTTCCTTGGTCACTACTCTCCAGTGGTTGATTAAGCAAGATGCTTTCCTCAGGTGGTTTATCGTTATTTTTCACAAGAACTCCTCTCATTTATTCCACTATCTTGCACCTACCAGTTCTGTGCCCCCCATCACCCTTGTGTTGAAGATATAGTTCATCCGTTAATGCGCCGCGCTTCCCGTCTTGGTAGATATATGTAGAAGAAATAATAAACGAGAGATTTTTTTTATTGATTATCCTTACATCAACGTGTGCCTGTTCTTGCCCCGCATATGGACTGTACAAAACCAAAAACCCGTCCCTATCGATATGCTCATAAGTTCGGAAGATTGGTGCATGTTGACCTATATACTCTTCCCCCTTTTTTTTGATTTTGAAATTACAAGTTTTTTTGCCACTCCCAAAACATGGGTATTCACAATCATACCCCCCTGCATATGCAATAGAACTGAATACCAAAAACAATAATGCTATTGATGTTATTATTATTTTTTGGTTTTTCATCTTATTTCCTCTACACCATCAACAAAGTTTCCTTCATATGTTAGTGTTCCATTTTCATCCCACTCTTTTCTAAGTCCGTTTTCTTTTCCGTTTTTGTAGTGTTTTATGTATTTCTTTTTACCGGATTCATACCAAACAGTTTCCAGCCCTTCTTGTCTCCCATTCTTAAAATGGGTTTCTGATTGTTTTTCACCAGATTTATACCAAAAGGTTTGCACTTGACTTCTATTCTTCCAATGCGATTCAATCGACTTTCTACCGGATTCCCTCCAATGGGATTCCAGTCCATCTTTTTTCCCATTCTTATAATGATATACATATTTCTTTCTACCGGATTCATACCATCCTTTTTCCAGTCCATCTTGACTTCCATTCTTCCAATGGACTTCAGATTTCTTGTTACCAGACTCATACCAAACAGTTTCCAGCCCATCTTTTACCCCCCATTCTTTTTCCCAATTCTTGTAGGGGACTTCACTTTTCTTTTGACCGGATTCGTACCAAGCGGTGAACAGCCCATCTTTTTTCCCATTCTTGTAGGGAACTTCACTTTTTTTTTGATCGGATTCATACCATTCAGTTGACAATCCCTCATTCCCATTCTTGTATTTGAAGAATTCCTTTTTTTTAAAACCGGATTCATACCATATTTTTATTACCTCTTTACTGTCGTTCTTGTAATGGATTTCACCCTGCTTTTTACCAGACTCATACCAACCGGTTGCCAGTCCTTCTTTTTTCCCATTCTTCCAAGGAGTTTCAAACCACTTACTCTTTTTACCAGGAAAATGCCATTCGGTTTCCAGACCTTCCTTTTTCCCATTCTTGTAATGGGTTTCTATATCACCAGAATAAGGAGAAAATTTAGTGCTCAGTCCATCTTTTTTCCCATTCTTGTAAGGGGTTTCATACTCCTTTCTACCGGATTCATACCATCCTGTTAGCAGTCCTTCTGGTTTCCCATTCTTGAAGTGGATTTCTTGTTCTTTTTTACCCGTTTCATACCACCAAGTTGCCAGTCCGTTGTAAGGAACTTCACTCTTCAACTTCCCATTATCAAAGTATTCCTTCTTCACTTCTTCCTGACCATAAACAGAACCACTAAACAAAAACAGAAAGGTGAGTGCGAGTAAGAATGTGAGTGGTTTGGTTTTCATACGATAAGAATACCGTATTCTTATGGAGTTATAAAGTGGTGGTGCGTGGAGAGATTACTTTGTTTCTAAAAAACCTTTGTATATCCATAAACTAAAAAAATAAGTCCCCCAAATATATATTGGTGTGTATAACATTTCGTCATTACCTGAAATAGTCATTCGATCTACAAAGAATACAAACTCCAAAATAATAGTCAAAAAAACACAAACTCTAAACATTCCAGTTTTATATCTTTCGTAAGTCATATGGTTTCTCCGTGGTGAGATTTCTACTTCTCTCCCATATATCCTTTTGCTATCCATAAACTGAAAAAGTAAGTTACAAATACAAAGATTGGTAATGTCAAAACTACTAAACCAAGTGCATCAAAATGCATTCCTAAGATTTTTGTGCTATTTTGGAAAATATTATATGAAGAAGTCACTCCTGAGAATGCTAAATACTCCCCAAGAATAGTCAAAAATACACAAAGTCTAAATGTGCCAGTTTTATATCTTTCGTAAGTCATTTTTACCACCTCCTAAAAAAAGAACTTATTTTTCTACAAATATCATAGATGCCAAAGTATATTTTATATGTTAGTTTTCCTGTAAAAAATCCCTGAACCATAAAATAAAAAACCACTATAGAAACTGGTATGGTAAATACTATTCCAGTCCAATCCTTTACCTCTACACTTTTTACAGAATATACTTCTACTCCAACTGGGGGTATGTATGTTGTTTCTATTCTGTATTCGATAACCTCAAAAATAAAAAACAAAACAATACTCAAATGGTATGAGTGTGGGGTGGTTATTTTTTTGATTGTGGGTCGGTACAAAAATACATATCCCCGACCACAATTCTATCTGCACAAATAGGTACCTGCACTACATTATAATCCTTCATCACAACCATACATTTGCGAAACCTATTCTCTACCCTCTCCTCATATTGCTTCATTCGTGCCAAATTACCTAGAGCATTACTCATATCTTGCAACCCTTTCTGCATAAAGTCGGTCTGCTTCCTACTAGTGCCACTATAGGAATAGGTGGAACCACCGAATTGGTCTGTAATAGTTCCTGAATGAGTGGTGACCTTACTAGAAGTGTCGGGTGGATTCCTCGTGTAAGTCGGAGGTGGAGTGCCTGTTTCAGCAAATACCTCGCAATAAAATTTGTCCTTATTTAGTTGGCAGTTAGGTTTATGGCATTCCACTTCCTTTTCATTCTGGAAATAGGCAATTCTAGTACCAGGATGACTAGCACACGAAGTCAGAATAAAAATAAAAAATAAAAAAGAGAGTGCGAGTAAGAATGTGAGTTGTTTGGTTTTCATGTGGTAGCTCTCAATAAAAACTACTGTTCGTTCCCATCTTTGAAAGTTGCTTGAAATGTTTTCTTTCAATCTTCAGCCCATTCAGTCCGAAGTCCATTTTCCACTCCATTTTTATAGCGTGTCTCTAATTTTTTCTTTCCATTTGGGTACCATTCGGTCCAAAGACCATGTCGTTGCCCATTCCTAAATGGTGCCAATGGATCTAATCCATACTGATTTTCATCTTCATCACCCTTTTTGCACATCCAATAAAAGAAGGGGATTATCCCTATCACTGTAAAAGCAATATTCATCCACCACCCGGACAGACCAATATCATGTAATCTTCTTATGCATAACGCACAGAATGGAATGACTGTTGCCAGTACAAAAATTACGGAAAATAAAAAAATAGGAACTTCACAATTATTGCTATCACAAAAAGAAGAGTAAGAAAGTAAATTTAGGCACTTGCCAACAATGAAGAGGAAAAAAACAAAGAACCACCATTCAGATCGGGAGGACCTTCCCGATGTCTGAAAATATTTGGAATAGGCACTACCAATTGCTTCAATAAAAATCATTATTGTTTGTCATCGTCTTTAAAACGTTTTTCGTAAATTTGTTTTCCGTTCTTGAAACGTCCCTCACCCTTTTTTGCACCAGATTCATACCAAATGGTTGCGTTTCCATGAGGTTTTCCGTTCTTGAAATATGACTTGCTCTTCATACCTCCCGATTCATACCAAACGGTGGACATTCCATGTGCTTTTCCATTCTTATAGTGTACATCACCCTGTTTTTTACCGGATGGATACCACTGGGTCGCTAGTCCATCTATTTTTTCATTTTTTAAATATGACAGTCTTTCCTTTATACCTGATTCATACCACTGAGTTACTCGTCCATCCGGTTTTCCATTCTTAAAATTTATTTCACTCTTCTTCACACCTGATTTATACCAAAGGGTTGCTAGTCCATTTTGTATGCCATTCTCATAATTTGCTTCACCCGACTTTTCACCAGATTCATACCAAGTAGTACCTAGTCCTTCTTTCTTGTCATTATTAAATAATACCTCACGTTGCTTATTCCCATTTTCATACCAAATGATTGCACTTCCTTGTTTCTGCCCATTTAGGTAATGAGTTTCAACTTTCAACTTCCCATTACCCCAATAACTTCTTCTTGCCTCTGGCACATCACCAAACACAGAACCACTAAATAAAAACAAAAAAATGAATGCTAGTAAGTATGTGAGTGGTTTTTTCATATTGTTGGGTTAATAAGTTTTTAGTTTCTTAATCACTTCAGAAAATCAAACTTTTCTATTAACTTATCCAAAACTTTTTCCATGAATGTAAAAGAATATAACAAAACAACCATTCCAATGATTATTGAGATTATTTTGTATGAGGTTTTATTTTCAAAAAATGTGATTATAAAGGCAGCAGGCAAGAAACTAAGAAATAAGAAAAAAGAACCTATTAAAAATTTAATTGAGAACTTAATAACGTCAAGAATAAGTTCTATTATGTTATTCATGAGTTGGTCAATGTGAGTGGTTTGATATTCATGTTAGTGGTTATCCAAAGAAACCTCTTTTTTCATTTCCATTTTTAAAACGTCCTTGAAATGTTATCTTTCCATCTTCACCCCATTCAGTCCATAATCCGTCTTCCACCCCATCTTTGTAGTGCTTCTCTAATTTTTTCTTTCCGTTTTTATGCCATTCGGTCCAAATACCATCGTCTACCCCATTTTTATACTTATATTCTTTTTCTAATTTTTTTTGTCCACTTGAATACCGTTCAGTCGAAAGACTTTTTCCTATTCCATTTTTGAATTGCCTTTGAAATGTTATCTTTCCATTCTCATCCCACTCAGTATAAATTCCACGTTCTTTTCCTCTTCCGTCTTGGTAGTAATGTTCATCTAATTGTAATTTTCCATTTGGATACCATTCAGTTGTGGTAATTTTCCCAAATTTATTTTTGAAGAATTTATTTTGAAACATTATCTTTCCATTTTCATCCCATTCATTCCAAACATTGTCGTATCCATCTTTATAGTGGTTCTCTAGTTTTTTTTTGCCGTTTGGATACCATTCGATCCAAATTCCATCCTGTATTCCATCTTTGTAGTGCGTCTCTTTTTTTTTCTGTTTATTCTCATGCCAAGAGGTTATGAGATAACCATCAATTTTTTTTCCTTCTTTGTACATGAACTTACTTAAAATTTTTCCCGTTCTGTCCCAAGTAGTCAACAAACCATCTTTTTCTCCATTTTTATAATGAGTTTCCATCTTTTTTTCATCAGTATATGTAGTACCTCCTGCTCCAGTATAATAATCAACGCATACACCATTAAATGGGTGCCCCTCAAAACAAACGAGTCCCGTGTTAAAATCCAATTTATTTTTTAAAACTATTTTTTCTTCTTCACCCATAGTTGACTACCCCAACAAAAAAACGAGATAACTCGATAGAGTCACCTCGTTTGGTTTCATTGCTTGATGGTTGCCAAGTGGTTCTCATAGTGGAACTCCTTAGGACTTTTGGAATTGTTGGATTATACCAAACAATGGTCTTATCTATTTCTAAAAAAATAAATATAGCCCACAGTTCACCCTATCTTGCCTATCTTTGATTGCTGACGTAAAATAACCCTATTCTGAAACGGCTTGGTGAATTTATGGGACAGTATGGTGTTGTTTATATCATTAGAAATAAAATACGTGATAAAGAAGAAGATCTGTTTAAGGTTGGATACTCCTATGACCCGGAAAGAAGGTGTGATGATCTGACTAAAGAGACGTCGAATATCGGCAAATTTGAAACAGTCGCATTATTTCCAGTTTCAGATATGGCTAGGGCTGAAAAAGAATGTCATAAAGAGTTAAGGAGATATAGATTTGAAAAGGGCAAAGAATTTTTTAAGGGCAACCTAAAGGAGATCATAAGTATAGTTGAAAAAGTTGTTTCAAACTACAGACCTGAAAATGTGGTGCCCGAGATCAAAGAAGATCGATTGAAACCAGAATTGCCAGTTGCCAAAGAGGGTAACTTGAATTCAAAAAAAAGTTTTTTTTCTAAAACTACCACAAATGAACGCCTTGATAGAGAGATACGTCAAAAAGTTAAAAATTATACAGATCAAATAAATCAAAACTTTAAAACTCTTGAAGAGAAGCATGGGGATGAGCCTGATAAAGGCTCATTTGCTGACTCTAAAGAAGACGAAGGTTAGCAATAATATTTTTCTGTGAATAATCAACTCACTTAAGAAATTCCAGAAGCAAAAAAATAAATATACCCCACAGCAAACCCACAGCAAACTAAAAGTAGACTCAAGGTGACTGACGGATTAACCAGAGACTGAATTCTTCCCCTCCCGTAGACCCCTATTTAAAGCCTTTAAAATACCCCCGTATTCCCTAATAGTCCTTTATTATGTTATACGGGGGTATTCAGCTCCCTAGTTTAAGCCTTGATTCCAATCCTTGATTATAAAGGCTCTTTTCCCCGGACCTTCTGATAGATACTTCGCCCCTGCTTTATTCATAGCTTTATATAGATCTGAGTTTTCATTTTTCATCTTCTTTATTAGACTTTCACAAGTAGTACTGGACATACCCAGAGTTTTCTTAACAACAGTTATAGCCTGTCTTCCTATATTCATATTCATAATGAATTTACTTAAAGCTGACTCATGGTTAGACCTTTTAACTTTTCTTTTAGCTGAGCTGAAGTTCCAACTTACAGTCCTGATCCCCGGCATCTCTTTTCTGATACCTTCAAGAATTTCTCTTGTGATCCCATCATCAGGTAACATCAGGTAGACATCAGTATCAGGACAGTTTCCTTCTGCATCTATAACCTTTCTACATCTGACTCTGTTAATAGCCTGAATAATGCTTGTAATGATCTGTCCATGTTTAAGAGACTTTCTTATATCTTCATGTCTCTTCCATTTTCTTTTGTCTGATTGCTGCAGCCATTCGGTTGACTGAGGTCCTTTGAGTGCCATGAAAGCATTGGCTGACCAAGTGTTGGGTCTGTAAGGTAGACCAAAGATCACTGCAGTATCACAGTTTCTATATTCATTGGAACCATCAACTGCTCCCCAGTGACCTGTGTTTAGTTCAAAGCCCGGTTGATAAGAATCAAGAACAGGTTCTACATCCTTATGAGTACAGATGAATACTTTCTTGTCTTCACCAAGTTTTTCATTCAGTTCCCCTATGAGTTCTCTTGAGAGTTCCTTTGCTCGGTTTTTCATATATCTTTTGCCTGTGTTATGTCCCTTACTAATATGAAGGGTTACATTCTGGTAGTTTCGTGAACCAGGAGGTGGAGTGATGACTTCCGCAGGTTTAAACAATTCATAAAGAACATTACTGCTGGCTGTAGCATCAAGAACAACTGCTCCTTGAATATTATCGGGTACTAATAGTCTTGCTGTGTTTAGAGTAGGTTGGTATTCAGTATGAGCATAGTAGACCCATGACTTAACAATATTATTGAGATCTCTTATTCTTGAGTCGTGAAGTTCTCTCAGTCTCTGCTGTTCAAGATTGTCATTCTTTCCTAACTGCTGGTCATATCTTATTTCTTTTCTCATGACCTGTCGTAAAGCTGTGAAGTCAGGAAAAGTTTCACCTTTAATCAGACCTTCCAGTACTCTGTGCTCTTTTACTTTTTCTTTTCTTGTTCTTTTCTCATAGGCATCCAGTATTTCTATTACTTCGTTAAGACATTGGACCTCCAGAGAAAATCTCGTTCTTATGGATTGACTTAAAGTCGCTTCGGTTTGTCTCAGTCCTTCCAGTGCAGCCTGGGAATGTTCAACAATATCTAAAGCTTCATCTATAACCACCAGTCTTCTGTTGGTGTTCTTCCAGTTATAGAAGAAGGGCCATGTCTGTTGAATACTTCCGTCCTGTCCCAGTAAATCCAAAGCAAGTTCATAAGCCCTGTGAGTAATGACCAGTACAGGATAGTTTTTAAGATCGGTGATCTTGAGTTTATCTTTGGTATCACTGTGGTAGGCAACAGCTTCATCTTTGTTACCTGATAGTTCATTGATTTTTTCTGCAATCTGGTCCGCATCGGTTTTTAATCGAGTGACTATGAGAGCGCCAGGGTGAAGGTTTTTGTTTATTCTCGATAGCATGGAACAATAGACTATCGTTCCCTGAGTTTTCCCCGATCCTGTCGGTGGCTGCAGAACAGTCCATTCGTTTCTATTGGTTTCGCCGGTAGCATAGCGACCAAATACATCTGCCAGTTGAAACCAGACTTTCCTTAATGCCTCGCTTGAAACATTACCCAGTTTTTCTGACCAGTACTTCTCCATCTCATTTGTAAAATCTCTTGGATCAATCATTGCGACAACCTCTCGGTTTAATGGTTTAAAAACAAAAAAGCCCCACCAGAACTGCCTGGCAGGGCTTGAACAAATATCTTTTGTGGATTTGTGTTATTTCATGGCTGGATTTTGGTGCTTTCTACTCCTAAAGACCCGAAATTTTTTTAGTACCACTAAGAACTATTTAACTGGGCATAAATTCCTTAATTAAAGGGGTTCTACTCCTAAAGACCGGTGGTTCGGAAATCCCCTATGTCGTTTGATCTGTAACTTCTTTTGTTTAAAGGGTTGGAATAGGCATATTGCTCTGTTCTAAATTCATTTGATTTCCGTACACTATTTCAGTATCCTAATTCCATTAAAACCTGTGAAAGGAACTAAAATGAGCAAAAGAATAACGTTTTTAGCTGGGAATATTAGTAAAAAAAGAGCGAAAGTTGCTTTATACGCTAGAGTCAGCACGGATGGTCAATCTACCGAAAATCAGCTTCAAGAACTGAGAAAAGTAGCAGACCAAAATGGCTGGCAGATAGCTCAGGAGTTTGTAGATCATGGTATCAGTGGAGCCAAAGGCAGAGATAAAAGACCCGCTTTTGACTCCATGTGTAAGGGCGTCATTAGAAAAGAGTTTGATCTGGTCATGACCTGGAGCGTTGACAGGTTAGGTCGATCGCTGCAGCACCTCGTAACCTTTCTCGATGAACTTCATTCAAAAAAGATAGACCTGTTTCTTCACCAACAGGGCATAGATACCACAACTCCTGCAGGTAAAATGATGTTTCAAATGTTGGGTGTTTTTGCTGAATTTGAAAGAGCGATGATAAAAGAAAGAATCAATGCAGGATTGTCTAGAGCAAGAGCCCAAGGTAAAAAACTTGGAAGGCCAAGAGTTTCTCTGGAAGTTGAAAGTAAAATTCGAGAACTCAGATCAATGGGCAGAGGCATCAGAAAAATTGCAGGCCAACTTAGAGTCGGAGTGAGTACGGTAAAGAGAGTTGTGGATGAACAAAAAGTAGCCTAGAAATACCTATGAAACCTAAGAGGGGCAGGGGGGAAATTCGCTCTAGTTACTACGTATATACCAACTCACATTTTTGTGATAAATTATTTCGGTAAAGTGTCCTAACGAAGGTATAAAATTATTATTAATTCGTAAAATACTATCCTAGGGTAGGGGGTTTCTTCGATTCCCCCCGCCTCCACCAAAGTATTAAGTTACAATAGTTTACCCGTACTTTCGACCTTTTCCTTTGTGGACTTGTCCATAACTTGTCCATAAAGGAGCTCTACCGTGCATCCACGGTCGCGAAGATTACACCCGCCCCGTCTACCCAAATACGTTTTCAAGATCCGTGATCTTTATTATTTTCGTTACCTGCTAACCAAAAATATTGCCCTACGCTTAAACAAAAAAGAATTACCCTTGGCGCTTAAGACAAGGTACATAAGTGAAGTGGCTAAAATAGTCTCAGAGCTATCCCAATGATTCGTGTATCGATACAGGCAGTCTTACAATAAATTATTATCTTATTTTTTTAATTTTAAATGTATTTTTTTATCCTAAAAATTTTTTGGTTGTTGTTTATACCCAACTCTATTTACGTCTTTTTCCCAAACTGTTTACTTGCCCAAACTAAATATAATATGGTACCTATTCCGGCTGGGAAATTAATGGTTTATTCAAAATATGACGGTAAAGAAGTTTTCATTGATAATTTTTTTATGGATAGTTTTGAAGTGTCTCAAGAATCTTATGAAAAAATTATTAACTTTAACCCATCTTTTTTTGTCCATAGGAAACGACCCGTTGAAAAAGTGAACTGGTTTGAGGCTGTGGAGTATTGCCTTAAAATTGGGAAGCGTTTACCGAGCGAATGGGAATGGGAGTGGGCCGCTCGTTCTGGAAATACATCAAAATTTTATTGGGGAAAGGAAGATCCCAAGCTGTATAGTTGGTTTAATAAAAACTCAGAGAGAAAAACTCAGCCCATAGGTCAAAAAAAACCAAACTCCTATGGTCTGTTTGATATGGCGGGAAATGTTTGGGAGTGGACCAATAGTCACCGTGAATCAACAAAAGGAAAAGTGCTGAGGGGAGGATCTTGGAGAAACTCAATGAATGCCATGCAATCTTTTAAGTGGATCACGAGTTTACCAATACACAGGTTTCACTATGTAGGTTTTCGTTGCGCAACTTCAAAACTTCCGACAAGAAACAACTAACTCATCGGGTACAAGCTAAATCAGTATTTTAAATTTATTTTCTTTCCCAAATATGATAAAGATCTGTTTGGCCACCAATTCTTTCCTCGGCCAATCTCTACCTTTGAATTTTTACCCTTTAACGCCTTGTTCTTAGATTGTTTTAATTATCAGACCACTCCGGGTTTTTAATCCATATCCCCTTATGATCTTGAATAAATTTAGGGGTCGTTTCGGAGATTACTTTAGGTTTCTCTTCTTTTACCTGATCATCAAGAGATATAATCTTGTCGTCCCGAAGAACTTTTCCGCTAAAAGTAATTTTCATATTCAAATTTCCTTTCTTCAGGTTTCAGCGTCAACTCTCATATCCAATGGTTTTATTATTTCAAATCAAACAAAAAACATAACAACCAGAAAATATATTTTATTTAGCAATACAACTCTAAATATAAGTCAACAATTTACTAATAAAGAATATTTGACAAATACGGCTCTCTTACTTTTTATAAAAAAGTTACCACCTTTAAGATAGATTTTATAGACTAAGTTTTTTCTCTTGAATTTCTGCTCTTCTTGTCTTTGCTAGTTTACCAAGCTCTCCCAGTGCTTTTCGGGCTCTAGCTGCAGCTGCTTTTATATTCTTAGTTTCAAAACTCTCATTTTCCGAAAGATAGGTTTCATAAGCAGATACAATTTGATCGTGGGTCATACGTACACTCTCCTATTTTTTAAATAATTAAAATTTAGCCTCAAGACATGTAACTATCACAGGTAGCTAGTTAAATCCAAGTAAAAAATTCTACCCGTAAAATAATCGGAATAGACGTATCTCAAGCTACTTTTTGCGTTTTTGCCGCTCGTTTCCGTTCATTCTCGTCCAAGTGCCTTTTACGTAGACGAATACTGGTAGGAGTAATCTCCGCAAGTTCGTCATCGTTAAGATAACCAAGAACTTGCTCGAGGCTCATTATTCTAGGAGGCGCAATACTTACAGTATCATCTGATCCAGATGCGCGCACATTTGTGAGCTTTTTCCCCTTACAAACATTAACAACAAGATCATTATCTTTATTATTTTCGCCAATAATCATTCCTGTATACACTTCCTCAGCCGGACCTAGGAACATAACTCCTCTATCTTGCAAGTTAAATAAAGAGTGCGTGGTTGTGCTTCCATTCTCAAGAGATATTAATACTCCGTTATTACGACGAGCCAATTCTCCGCAATACGGAACATAATCATGAAAGCTATGATTCAAAATACCGGTTCCTCGGGTAAGAGTTAACAGTTGTGAGCGGAAACCAAACAAACCACGTGTTGGAATGACAAATTCCAGCCGAACCGATTCCGTTCCAGTGTGAATCATATTTTTCATTACACCTTTACGTTGGCCCATTGCCTCCATCACCGTTCCCATGTACTGCTCTTCAACATCAATTATTGCAAATTCTTCTGGCTCCATTGTCTTGTCATTAATTTTTTTTAAAACAACTTGTGGTCTGGAAATAGAAAATTCAAAATCCTCCCGCCTCATAGTTTCTATAAGAATAGTAAGGTGTAATTCTCCTCTACCCGAAACTTTAAATGTGTCATTGGAGCTTGCTTCTTCAACTCGTAAAGCTACATTTTGTTTAATTTCTTTAAATAATCTTTCACGCAATTGTCTTGATGTAACAAACTTCCCTTCTCGCCCGGCAAATGGTGAACTGTTAACAAGAAAGTTTATGGATAATGTTGGCTCATCAATTTCTATTAAAGGCAACGCTTCTAGATTGTTACGATCAGTAATGGTTTCCCCTATATCCACTTCTTTCATTCCAGCGATACCAACAATATCTCCTGTTACCGCATCCTGCACCTCTTTTCGTTGCAAACCTTCAAAAGTGAATAATTTAGAAACTTTAAAATCCTCTTTATCGCCTGATCGTTTAATTAAAGTGTATTGTTTGCTCGAATCATAGCAACCCCTTTGAATCTTCCCTACTGCAATTCGCCCTACGTAGTCATTATAATCAATGTTGGAGACCAACATTTGAAATGCACCTTTTGGATCACCTTCATGTGGCGCAACTTTATCAATTATCAAGTCTAATAAAGGTTTCATATTCTGGTCTTCTCCACCTGGTTCCACTCGACAAAAACCATGTTTAGCAGACGTGTATATCGTGGAAAAATCTAACTGTTCATCTGATGCTCCTAGATTAACAAAAAGATCGAAAACCAGATTTAGTGCGTTTTCTGGATTAGCTCCAGGGCGATCAATTTTATTTACAACAACAATTGGTTTTAGTCCTAAGTCGAGTGATTTTTTTAATACAAACCGTGTCTGCGGCATGGGACCTTCATAGGCATCAACTATAAGCAAGACTCCATTTACCATTTTAAGAATACGCTCGACTTCTCCTCCAAAATCAGCATGCCCCGGGGTATCAACAATATTAATTTTATATTCATTATGTTCAATAGAAGCATTTTTTGAAAAAATGGTGATGCCTCGTTCTTTTTCTAAATCATTGCTGTCCATGATGCACGACCCTGACAATTCATTAGCTCTAAACATACCACTTTGCCTTAATAGACAATCAACAAGTGTGGTTTTCCCATGATCGACATGGGCGATAATTCCAACATTTCTAATATGTTCGTTGTTCATAATATTACGAATATTCTTTCTCTAAAGTTAAATTCTAAAAAAGATCACTTGATTAGCACAATAGCCAAACCACTCATTATATGCTTTTTTTATAAAAATAAAAGGTAAATACTAGGTTCAGAACTATTTAAATATCAATGTTTAAGTGGGTCTGATATAGATTTTGAAGGTATTTGGCATCTCACCTCATTTACAAATAGGCTCACTTGAGAAAAAAAATTGATGATTTTAGAAAAATTTATGGGCCTATCGGTTCACTTCAAATTAATTGATGATTTTTTTAACAATTCCTTGGCCTTTAAAAAAACTGCTTCCACCGAATGATCCATACAAATTCTATTCTGGCAGGGATCCGGTGGAAGACATTTAGAGAAAAATAAATCCCGACATGGAACGTCTTGATAAAAAACATAATCGTTGTCCCTATATACTTGACTATCTCGATAGCTATTTTTGTAATCCGGACCTACCAGAACCAATGTAGGTACCTTCAAAGCTTGCGCAACGTGGGCAGGTCCAGAATCATTGTCAATCATCAGGTCAGCTTGCTGAATTAATGCCATACTCTGACGCAGAGCACCTACATAGACAAAAACTCCTTCCACTTTCTCCAAAAGATTTTTGGCAATAGGTTGCTCCATCTTTGAAAAAATTCCCATCACTTGGTATTCTCCGTCTCGAATTAATTTCTTAGAGAGTTCGATGAATCTGTCCATGCCCCAATGGCGATAGGGTTGGGTTACGGCGGGATGAATCATGATTATTTTTTTTTCTCGGTCTAAACCACTTTCTACCAGATATTCGTTTGCCCATTCGGACTCCTCATCTGTTACATAAAGTTCGGGTTGTTTCTTAATAGGCTTCAAACCAATCGACCGAATACAATCCAAATCTCTTTCGATAGAAGATTTATCAAATTCGTGATCAGAACCAATCATTACATCCGAAAGTTTTTCTCTAATAAAATAACTTCTATTTATTCTCCACCGGGCTTTAATATTTTTAGTCAATCTAGAAGATAAATTTCTTGAATGCAGATTAATGATAAGATCAAAATTATGGGCACTCAAATCAGCCGCTATTTGCTTGAGCTCTAATGCTTTTGGCTTTTCTGACAATCCGTACAATTCATCTATATTAGGATTATTTTCAAACAAGGGCTTGCAAAAATTAAAAGTTAAAACCGAAATTGAAACATTTGGCATAAGAGCTTTTAGGTTCTTAAAAACGGGTGTCGCTAAAACAGCATCTCCCAATCCACGTATTTTTATTACAAGTATTTTTTTAATGGAAGTTCTGTTATTTTCAATTTGTTTTCCACTTCGAATATATTTTTCGTAATACCTAAGATGCCCTAACAAAATAACAATTGAATCCAAAAGACAAAACACCAAACCTTCAAAACCTTCCCTCATTCCCTTTCGAATTAACCAAGTTATAAAAAAAAAATTTAAAGAATGTTTAACTGCTCCAATCATCAACATTCGTTTGTTTAAATCTGGAGACTCTTTATAAAGTTGATCCGCCAACAAATTTGCTCTATCTATTGCGTTTTGGCTAGCTTCGTTGAGGGTCCTTTCTCCAAAATGAATCAGTTCCCCTTTAAGATGCTTAGCCTTTCCTAATTTTAAAATTTCCGCAAGAGACACATGTTTGTTTGGAATAAATAATAAGCCGGAGGGCGGGTCGCAGGCCCAGTTCATATTATATTTTAACCGTTGCTTTAAAAAAAAACTCTTTCGGTCAAAAGAATAAAAGTATGACGAAACTGGTTTTGTACGAATTGTTTCAGTTATATTTTCTTTTAATACAGAAGATAGATATTCTTTATCCTGAATTAATATATACCAGGCTGAGCTTTGAATTCTAATGCCCGTTTCCCAAAGTTCAGATACATGAGGGGATTCACTAACAATCCAGGAACCTCCGTTTTCCTTAATAACCCGTGAAATATGAATATTTTCTGGACCCACCACCACAATATTTTCAAACCAAAGTTTTAAATTCTGAAATGAGTCTACCAAATGGTTCCCAGGTTTACGGTATGCTATTATCACAACTGGTGTTTTTTCATCGTTAGTAAAACTCATAAGCCACTAGTAATATTAAAAATTCTTAAATACCTACTAATTTAGTGAAACCCAATTTCATAAGGCTTTGTCATTTTAACATTGATAAGCTGTAAAACTATAGGTTTTGCCCATTATATTCGCTATATTCATCGGCAACATTTTCCAATATAATAAAAAACACCTATTGAGAAAGACCTTATTCTAGTTTTTTGTTTACGATATTTGTTTTTCTATGATAAAACAATTTTATTAATACTCCATTTAATTGACATGAATACACATAACCCACACAAAACCGCTTTAATTACCGGTGTTACCGGACAGGATGGATCTTACCTTGCTGAGTTTCTTTTAGAAAAGGGGTATGAGGTTCATGGTTTGATTAGGCGATCTAGCACATTTAATAGAGGGCGTATAGAACACCTCAGACAGAAAAATTCTTCTGATAAAAATAAGTTTGAGTTACATTATGGAGATTTATTAGACTTCCAAAGTATTGATGATTTGGTCGCTAATATCCGCCCAAATGAAATATATAACCTTGCCGCCCAAAGTCATGTCGCGGTCAGCTTTAAGACATCAGAGTATACCAGCCAAGTTAATGCTCTTGGACCATTACGAATTTTACAGTCTATTGTTGCCAATGGTCAGAATGAAACCTGCCGGTTTTATCAAGCATCCACTAGTGAAATGTTTGGTAAAGTTATGGAAATTCCTCAAACTGAAAAAACTCCTTTTTACCCAAGAAGCCCCTATGGAATAGCCAAAGTTTCTGCACACTGGACTACAATTAACTATCGCGAGGCCTTCAATATTTTCGCCTGCAACGGAATAATGTTTAATCACGAATCACCGAGACGTGGAGAAAATTTTGTAAGTCGAAAAATCACTCTTTCATTAGCGATGATTCTTACCGGGCAGCAAGAAAAGGTTTTCCTGGGAAACCTCGATGCTCGTCGTGACTGGGGATTTGCAAAAGACTATGTAGAAGGGATGTGGCTTACATTGCAGCAACCCAAACCGGATGATTTTATATTTTCAACAGGTCAGCAGTACAGTGTTCGGAATTTTGTTCGGGAAGCCTTTGGATTGTGCGGGTTTGATATCGCATGGAGAGGGTCTGGAACAGATGAAGTAGGTTTTGATAAAAATACCAATCGTGTGCTGGTGGAAGTAGATCCATCCTTTTTCCGTCCAACCGAAGTTGATACTCTCATAGGTGACTCTAGCAAAGCTCAAAAAATTTTAAATTGGCATGCTAAGACACCCTTCAAAGAACTAGTGCACCTCATGGTCGAATCTGATTTGAAGGAATCTGGATTAGACCCCAAAAAATTCCTTAAACCATGTATGGCGGATCGCTAGTCTCAACTATCAGCTTTCATTAGTCCATTCGTTTCTGCTCCCTTAATCCCAATTCAAGGGAGTTTCTCTTCCTTGATAATTATTTTTTTTGCATGTGTGGCAAATGGTGTGGACGTTATTGGGTTGGCCCAGCAGTTCTTTTCTCGCTGCAACATATTTATCACCGTTCCAGATATTTTCAAAATCCTGCTCAAAAATATTTCCAAAGCGTTCTTTTTCTTCTGTGTGCACAGAACTACAAGGAAAAACATCTCCATTCCAATTTACCATCGTTTCTAACCAAGGGCTTTTACAAAATTTTATAGTTCTTTTTCGTGACTTTCGGTCCTCAGTGTAGGTTTGGTATCTGGGATCATCCGGTAACCACTCGCCATAAGTATCCATCAACTCGTTAAGGGGGACATCAGTATCTTTTTTTAAATGGATACCTACAGCATAAATTTGTATGGGAACCCCAAAGTCACTGGCCATTTTCTTTGCTTCCTCAATCTGGTGTTCATTGTGCTTCATCACAATAAAATCCCATTGGACTCTAGTACTAGAATTATATAATTTTTTTGCTGCTATCAATTTTTTTAGATTATTTAATACCGTTTCAAGGTTTCCTCCAACCCTGTACTTTTCATAAACTTCTTGAGTTACCCCATCAATGGAAACATGTAGAGCGGACAAATTTGAAGTCAATAACCCTTTTATCTGCTCATCATTTGTAGCATTAAGATTAACCGTAGTGATTGTCCTGATTCTATGTGGTTGCTGAGAAGTATACCGAATCATTTCAACAAGTGATTTGTTTAAAATTGGCTCGCCCCATGAAAAAAGTTGTATGTTTTGAGCCCACTTGCTGAATATATCAACAACCCTTTTATATTTATCCAACTTAAATAAACCGTATTCAACACTAGTGTCACCTTCTCCCGTTGGGCAAAGAGGACATTTTAGATTACAGTGATTTGTTGGGTCTATCGTAATCATCTTAGGCATAGAAATAGCTTGCGAAAGGCCTAAACGATAGCCCAACTTAATTTTAATTCTGTTGATACGTTTTCTAATTTCAAGCATTTAAGCCTACCCTCTAAATCAATCCAATATTTTTTTTCTACAACCAGATAATAAAAACTGGTTAATTGTCCAAGGGAAAGCTTATCGCATCAATAGTTTCTTCGCAAATTTCCCTAGTCGGGCAATTTGGCTATATTTACCGTAGATCTTCCCCTTAATTTAGTTTAAATTATACTTTATTATGACTCAATTTAAACAAGGAATGAGTTTAATGTGACTGATGATGGGCGGCGGTTTTCTTTAGATCCAATCAAGATTGATCCTTCACTGACAAATCGTATTTTCTCTGCAGATGGAGATGAAACGGTTGGCGAATGGAACGGTGAAGATATAAATGATCTCGTAAAAGAACTAGATCGAATAGAAGAACGCGTTGATGCAAATTATAATAGTCTGCCACACTCAGGCAATATACCAGAGGACCTTAGGGGAGCCATTGAAAAAGATTGCTCAATCTGGACTTGTGATATTAAGGGAAACTGTTTGACAGGAGAGCAAGGAGCCGACGTAGAACCAGCAGATCAAATTCGAGAAAAATATATTTTAAAATATGGAAGCCTGGAAACCTTTAAAGAAAAAATTAGGCTTGAGCGAGAAAAGTTTATAGCGGATATAAACTCAAAATCAAAACATTAATAATTTATCCAGTCAATCACGTAGAAAACGTTTAACGTAGAAAATCAAGTAGCGATGGTTGAATAATCCTTGCTGTTGAACTTAACGACGCTTGGAGTGCTGCTTCCATAGCTGCAAATTCCGATGCCGCTTCAACCAGGTCTGCCCCTTCTATGTTTGATATTTGATCTTTTTGATTAACAATATTCTGTTGGTGAGTCGCTTCAGTAGAGATTACTCTTCTGGCAACTGCTCCATAAATTGCCCTAGACTCATTAATAGTTTCCAACCCGGAGTCTAAGTTAGCAAGAGACCCTAAAATAGCAAACGTGTCATCATATTCCATGGCTTGCTTTAGTTTAAAAAGGGTGTTGATCACATTTCTCCCCCCACCAATTCCAAGCTCTTCAGCCGTTGTGTCAGTGCCAACATTGCTAACTACGGCGATGGTAGAGCTACTATTTGAAATCACTTGAAGAGCATTCCCCGCACTATCGATTGATGCCGTTACATTATTTCCTGAATTATTAATTAAACTAATAACTTCAGCTATTGTCGTCGCAGAGCTTAAGCTTACCGCACTAGAAGCTGACCCATTAATAATGTTGATATCTCCAAGAGTCAACCCATCCCCGCCATTTAATTCGGAAATAAGAGTACTTGCCGATAAAGCAGCATTCAGGTCCATTCCCTCGATATTTCCATCTTTCTTGCCAACAATTCCTAAACTTAATGCAGTTGTCCCACCGTCCACTTCACTAACTGTTAAAGAATTTGTTATTACAGAACTTGTATCAGTTATGGTAATTCCATTCCCAGAGCTATTAATAGAGGCGGTTAAATTGGAGGAGACATTACCTACAGCTGTAATCACATCTGTTAGCGTCATCGATGACGTGATAGTTACCGTACCACTGGTTCCTGCCCTATCAGTGATTGAAAAAGAACCTGCTGTAATTCCAGTTCCGCCATTTAAATCAGAAACATTGGTCGAAGTATTTAAATCCGGATCCAAGTCTGTTCCCAAAACCTCCGAGCCAGGTATATTTACATTAATATTGATGTCCTCTTCGATTTGAACCATCAAGTTATCTGAATTTCCATTATAAATATAGACGGCCCCTGAAGCACTTAATTCAAATGGCGTTGTGTTGACATCTGTGCCAGAAAAAATATACATATTTTTTACTTTTGTGTTTGCATCCTGGAGGACTTTGGAAATTATATTATCTAATTCTGTTTTTGCATATCCTCTTGTTTCTGAGGTTGAAAGACCGCCAAGCTCCACCATTGACAGTTCCTTTGCTCGGGATAGGCCCACGCCGATAGCATCAAGTGCTGATTCCCCGCGGCTTAAAAACAACTGATTACTATTAATATTACGATCAAATTGTTTTATTTGTTTGATGTTGGTCCGTAATGCCAACGTATCTCGCATTCCGGATGGATCATCAGATGGTTTGCTGATTTTCTTTCCCGATGTGATTTCTTTTTGGGCATTGAACATATTTTCCGTGATACGAAAAATATTATTTAATGCATTTCTTTGTTGGGTTTGACTTGTTACTCGCATTACCATTTCGGTTCTCCGGTCTACGATTCTCGTTTATTGAAAGTTACATTCGGTTCAATGTATCGAGCATTTCATCCACCACTGAAATCATCCGTGCCGATGCGTTATAGGCCTGTTGAAATTTGATCATCTTTATCATTTCTTCGTCAATCGAAACACCCGAAATACTTTCCCTCCTACTATTCAGTTGGAGCATAATTCCTTCTTGCTGACGAAGTGTCGATTGAGCCGAAAACGATTCAATGCCTATTGTGCTGACTACGGCATTATAATATTCATCAAAAGTGTATGAACCGGATCCCGAACCACTCCAAGTCACGCTATTAAAAGATAAGGTGTTTTGTAAATCAGCCATGAGTAAAGCATTGGCCCCGTCTCCATTAGTCGTAGTTCCTGCCGCTATTTTTCTTGTATTAGCAGTGATAGTACTTGAAACAGCCATTCCACTTGCCGAATCCTCAGATACTGAAAATGTTACTTTGTCACCCGAAACTGCTGCTCCAGAGATAGTAACCGCAAAACCATCTTTAATATTAAAAGTACTTCCTGTGGTAAAGGTAAAGGTTCCTGAGCTCGCATTTGTTGTCAGGTTATTTAAAGTAAATGCATTGCTATCGGTGAAAGCAATTTCAAACTCATCCACCGAGATCGTAGTTGGACTTGCGTTAGTCATACTCACTACAGCGGTACCTGTATTGTCTACGTCATGATCAACCGTAACATCAAGGGCCGAAAAAAAGTCCAAACCAGAACTTCCGTCAACACCAAAACCCGCCCTGTGAATACCATTAAATTCTTGAATGAAAGATGCGCTCAAGATATTCATTTTATCGAGGATGGATTCTACTTCTGTATCCCGCATGTCGAGATAACCACGTAATTCACCACCCGTAATGGTAGATGTTATATCCTTTGTAGTGGATCCCGTATCAATATATACGTCATAAAAAGATTCATTATTTCCGTTGATGGATACACTTAAATCAAACACTTGATCTTTAAGCACCAAAGCGGTTCCATCCTTCAGTGTTAAACTGATTTGACTATCCGATTCCTCGATCAACTGTATATCAATTTTTTTGGAGAGCTCCTTGACTAGTCTGTCTCGGTTATCTCGAAGGTCATTTGCTTTATATTGTGATGCTGGCTCGCTAGCATGTATGTTCTCATTTAATTTTCCAATTTGTGTTGTAAGCAAATTGATTTCTGTAACTTCTGTCTCTATCGTTGCATCAATATTTCTTTGGATTGTATATAGCTGTTTTCCTGTTTGATTAAAGGTGCTAGCCAGGTTTTCTGCCTTTGAAACCAGATCAGCCCGCTCTGGCAACCCTCTCGCGTTAGTTGCCAAATCATGAACTGACGCAAAGAATGAACTTAGAGCATCATTTAAACTGCGCCCTGATCCTTCGTTGAATAATATTTCTAGTTGTTCAAAAATATCTTTCTTTACTTCTGTACTTCCTGTCAGATCGCCTTCGTCCATTATCTGCTCAAATAGAAACTGGTCGTGAGCTCGCTCAATACCAGCAACGCGGACGCCTGTTCCGATTTGATGCATCGAACCATATTTAATAGCATGTCTTGGCGTATTTGCTTCAAAGGTTACATCCTGTCGAGAGTAACCTTCCGTTTCTACATTGGCTATATTCTGACCTGTGACCTCTATTGCCAACTGTTGTGCCAATAGACCCAACTTCGCCGAACTCAATGCACTAAAAATATTTGTTGTCATTTTTTAATTGTTTGTTTAAGCATCTACACTTAGCATGCTGCTATATTTTTTTGCTTTTTGAATTTTTCCGTTTGCGTGATAGGGAGAAGACGCTATCTCTCCCTCTGAATGAAGGTGAACCAGAGACTTTCTAAAAGATGCGGACGATTTGTTCATCAGGCCACGAATGGAATAGTTTAAACTATTGACCAATTGTATTTTATTTAATAAATTTTTTCGGCTCTTGGCTAACCTTGGGTTAAGAGGGCTTTTTTGAATGTTTAATAAATTTTTCATCGTCAGGTTCCCGTGAGAAATCCTTAATCCCTTCGCAACCTTTTTCATAATTCTCGTTCGGTCTGATTCCAAACTTTTCAATTGATGCACCAGTTCATCTTTTTTAAGGATTATTGAATCAAGCGCTTCAACAGAATAATCAGCAATGCTGTCCCATTCATCCTGTAAAAGTGAAATAAATTTTCCGTAAAGAACAACTTTTTTTTCCATTGTGTTTAAAAGGTTCTTTAATAATGAATTCATTTTATTATTTTCTAACCCTGTATATTTATTGCTGGATTTAGATTCTGCGCAGATCTTCCACTGTCTGGTTGTTCTTTATTCGTTTTTTCTTCCAAACGAGCCAGATCTCTATAAATTACCTCGGCTAAACCAATACCTTTTTGTTCGGTCAGTAAATTAGCCATTTCTTCATCATGTATAGACTCATACATTTGTGTCGCGTGACTACCAAACAAGCCGGATTTCTGAACTGTAGAACGCATTGACTTTAATAATTGGTGAACAAAAATAGATTCAAACTGTTGAGATAAAGCCTTTAACTGCTTATTGTTTTTACTTCTACCCGGATTAGCCAATTCACTTAACTGTGATATGCGACCCTGCTCCATTTGAGGTAGAATGGAAGTCTGAGAACTGATACTAGAAGGAATAAACATAAATATTCTTCACATATTTGGTTAAATTTTGTCCCAACCAAAGTCTAATAGGGTTGAGGGATACCCACTACCCACTAATTTTGCAAAGCCCATACCAAATTACCAAACCCCACCAATAAACAAATAAACCATTTAAAAACAAATAGTTATATGAATTTATTCTGATGATAAATCCACAAAAAAAGCGGTAGTAAGGAAAATATTTCCTCCTACCGCTCGCATATTTTACTTTTTACGTTAGATGATATCTAGTTCCGCGTGAAGAGCACCAGACGCTTTGATCGATTGCAAAATGGCAATCAGGTCTCGTGGTGTTACTCCAATCGCATTGAGTCCATTCACAATATCACCGAGTGCTGCACCTTTATTCATCACGATCAACTTATCTTCTCCCTCCTCAACTGGAACCCGTGTTCTTGCTGGGTTTATAGACCCTGGCTCCGCTACTGGTGGAGGAGCATCTGGCGCCACAGGTTCTCCCTTAATTTGAATAAATAATGCACCGTGAGCAACTGCCACGGTTGATATACGAACATTCTCTCCCATCACTACCGTTCCGGTTCGTTCGTCTACGATGACACGAGCAACTATATCCGGCTCCACATCTAATTTTTCGATACGAGCAATTAATTCCGATGTGTTATTGGTATAAAACTTTGGGACTTCTACTTTTATCGTTCGGCCATCTATCACAAATGCGGATTGATCTTTTAATTCATTATTGATTGCCTGTGAAATTCTTCGTGCAGTCGTAAAATCTGTTTTCTTTAAGGCAAAAATCAGTTCCCCTTTTGCATTAAATTTGTGAGGAAGTTCTCTTTCCACTAAAGCCCCGTTCACTACTCTACCTACTGTTTTGTGATTTTTCTGTGCACCGGCTCCCCCACCTGCAACCTCAAAGCCGCCTATAGATAAAGGACCTTGTGCCACTCCGTAGGTATTGCTGTCAGGTCCCTTAAGGGGTGTCATTAAAAGAGTGCCACCTTGTAAGCTTTTTGAGTCACCTACTGATGAAACAGTCACATCGATTCTGTCTCCCTGGCGTGCAAAGGAAGGTAGTTCTGCGGTCACCATGACCGTTGCCACGTTTTTAAACTTTAACGAATCTACCTCTCCCGATGGAATGGTAATCCCCATTTTTTTAAGCATGTTAAATACAGACTGAATCGAGAAGAAAACATTAGTCGCGCTATCCCCTGTTCCCGCAAGCCCGATTACTAGTCCAAACCCTATTAGCTGATTGCTTCGAACCCCCTTTATATTGGATAGGTCCTTGATACGAGCAGCCGACGCTGTATCTGCAAACATCAATGCCATTAAAATTATCGGGAAAAATCTTTTCATAAGTTGTTTCAAGATTTTAATCTCCTCGTCATTGTACGTTACGGGGTACCCAATGTAAGTTTAGCAAGCGCATAATCCCCATTGATTGAATCTGTAATTGTTATAGTAAAATCTTCAGTACCCGAAGCTGGAACAGCAGAACCGGTAGCTGTACAGACAGCATTGGCAATTTCAACTGTCGGGATAGCTGTGGTACCGGATGAATCATCCCGGGAAATGCTACACGTAGCCAGACCTGAACCTGATAAAAGCGTAGCAGTATAGACTACCGTTTCTCCAGCTACAGTAATGAGCCCACTGCCGGGAGTTACAATCAGGATCGTGGGCAGTACCGTTAAAGTTGTTGTTCCTGAAACCCCTGTCGAATCTACAACTGTTACCGTGGAAGTCCCTGCGGGTGCTGCAGCCAGAGCCTGAACACCAGTGAAGACACCTGTTGTTGGGACAATGGTACCTAGTGAAGTTCCTGTAGACGTATTGGTCAAATAATAAGTATATGGCGTAACCCCACCTGTCGCAGTAAACGTTTGCGTTCCTGCTTTAAGTATTTGTGGATTTTGCGGAATAATTGTGATGCCAAATGATGGGCCTAGCAGTGCGGCTCCATCATTATCTAAGTCACCCGTACAAGCTAGAATCAGGGTTGCTGACAAAAGGCAAAACAACCATGCTTTCCATCGATTGACGGGTAAATAGCTTTGTTTTATTTTTTTATTTACACTCATAATTCGTAATTTATTTATGATTTTAGAAACTCAATATTGAAACCGTGGTTGTCGCACTTACATTTTCTACCGTTGCCACAACATACGCTGTTCCAGCGGTGTCCCCCACTGTCAAAGTTCCTATTGCTAATCCATTTACTGTTGTAAAAGAAGCGGCAGAAAGAGTTCCCAAGGTGCTCGTCAATACTACGGTTGCTCCATTGACAGGTACACCGGCTGCGGTTACTACCTCCATGCGGATAGTTGCTGATCCCCCCGAACTTTTTACTATTCCAACGCCCCCATACTGTGCAGTAACCCCTATTGTGTAACCGGAGTAACTAGGCCCGACAAGGTTTTCTATATCTTGAGTACAGGACAAAATCATGATTACTGCAAATGTTGCAATGAACCACGTTTTTATTCCGTATATGCATGAGGAATTTTTTACTTTTTTTTGATTTGTATTCACAATTTTCAATCCAGCTTTAATTTGTGTCATACGATTCCTATACATCTATGGTTTCTAATATTTAAAATGATCTTGACCTTCTTTCTAAAAATCTATTCACTTAAAATGGCCATACATAACTCAACGCACGCATAAGCCAGCCTACACGTTGTTCCTCTGCAATCACGCCGTCTCCCGTATAAGTGATTGACGCCTCTGCTATCAAGGATGAGTTAATCGTATTATCGTAGTTGACATCCGATGGACGAATAATTCCGGTCAAAATCATTAGCTGTTCTTCAAAATTTATAGTTACCGAACGTGACCCTTCTATTTCAAAATTTCCATTTTGGTTGATGGCTTTAATGGTCGCTGATACAGTACCCGTCAAACTTCCACTTCGAGTCGTTGTTCCAGAGCCGCCATTTGACCTTTCGGTGGTCCCCCCAACTGTAGGATCAAATCCGGTACCCAGTCCTAGAAAATTTTTAACCCCCATATCACTCGGTAAACCCATAACGGCTGTTGTTGCAAGAGCAATTTCCGATGATTTTGAAGTGTCTGTTGTCGCTGATTGGGTCGATGTCGCTGTCTCATTTAATACTACGGTTACGATGTCGCCTATTTTTCTTGCTTTTGTATCCTCAAAAAGAAGGTTTTTTGAAGTATCCCCAGGCCATATCCCACCATCGTTGTACTTCACGGGTTTTGCCTTATAGATTTTTTGTGGAATGACTGCCGATTTTGAATCTATTGCCTTATGCGTATTTGCGCAGGCGGTTATACCCACTAAGGCCCATAGCAGTACTGCTATCTTAAAAATATTTTCTAATAGAAAAAAATCTTTATTTTTCATTTAGAATCTAACCTCGACAGTATTTGAATTAATTACCTCAGCGTAGACAGTCTTTTTAGTCTCGAGGTTTACTACTTGAACAATTTTATTTTTAAAACCATCCTCACGTGCTGTTCCGGGTGCCGTAATTTTCATAGATCCTTTTCTTGCTAAAATAATTACCCTTGACCCTCGCTTGATGGTAGGAACTTGTTTTAAATCCCTAAACTTTACTGTGTTTCCTGGTTGTAAATTTCTGGTTGCCGCCTGACCAATTACCCTATCTAAATTAGTCGGGATATCTCTTAATATGCGTTCGGTTCGTATTCGTTCCATAACGACGTCTGATTCCCCGATTACATTTCCCCGTTGCAAAGAATTTCTAGTTTTTACTACATCTTGATAAACCACCACCTTCGCGTTTATTCGAACTCTTTTGATAAACTTATCGTCAATTTTTACCAATACGGTTAGAGGAATTCGTCCTATTCCCCTTGTGTTATTTATCCTTCCAAAATCAAGAAGAAGTGTTCCTTCCGGCACTACCAGGTCCCTTGCCTGATAATTGATTTCGATATCCATTGACTCAGGATTCCAGTCCAAGTGATTGATCAAGTAATTTTCAGCGCTTTCCCTTATCTCTTGTGAAGTTATGGTTCTTGTGTCATCTGGTTTTGCCCATGCATTAGACCCGGTTATTAACAAAAAACAGATTCCCAATAACATTCCAATCCATTTATTTTTATATTTTTTAATCATGTTTCAATGCCCCGTTTCTTAACGTTTCATATTATTTGCAGTTTGCAGCATTTCATCAGCGGTTTGCACTGTTCTAGAATTTGTTTCATAAGCTCTTTGAGCGGAAATTAAATTTACCATTTCCTCGACTACGCTCACGTTTGACATCTCAAGAAAACCTTGCTGCGTTTTTCCCCGATCATCAGAATTAGGATTACCAACGGTTGGGGCTCCCGATGCATCCGTCTGTTTAAATGCATTGTTTCCGATTGCCTGTAGACCCGCTCGATTTTGAAACGTCGCCAATTGAATTGTTCCCAACACTGTTGGAGCTGTAGCTCCTGGCTGGGTAACTGAAACACTACCGTTCTCATCAATTGAAATTTGTAGAGCATCCTGCGGAACCGTAATTGCTGGCTCTAGTGGTAATCCATCCGCTGTTACTACCTGTCCCGTATTATTCATTTTGAATGATCCCGCCCGTGTGTAAGCGATTGTTCCATCCGGCAGAGCAATTTGAAAAAAACCTTTCCCTGTGATTGCCGCGTCAAGTTGGTTTTGCGTTTGAATGAAATCACCTTGGGTATATATTTTTGCTACGGACCCTAATTTTACTCCCAAGCCCAACTGACTACCTGTCGGGACCTGATTACCATTTGGTGATAAAGTTCCGACCAATCTTAAATTCTGGTAGAGAAGATCTTGAAACTCTGCACGGCTTTTTTTGTATCCGGTTGAGTTTACGTTAGCTATGTTATTGGAAATGGTTGCGACATTTATGTCCTGCGCATTCATTCCTGTTGCTGCCGTATACAAAGCTCGTATCATTTTTTTCCCTTTCTATTTCGTTTTTTTTTAACGTTTAAAATTGATTTTTATACGACTCTTCCGATTGAGTTTACTGCTTGATCATCAGCTTCATCTATAGTTTGTATAACTTTTTGGTATGCTTCAAACGCTCGTATTGCCGTTATCATGTTTGTCATTTCTTCTATGGAGTTTACGTTTGACCTTTCCAGCACTCCCTGTGCCACCTTAATATTATCTGCTGCTATTGGTTTTATTTTATTGTCCATGATTTTATATAGACCATTTCCTTCTTTTGCTAACCCACTTGTATCTTCAAATTTGACTAAACTTAAAGTTCCCGCAGGTTGGTTTCCGAATCCATTACCCACAGAAATTGTTCCATCGGGACCAAAATCTATTTTGCCGCTGTTGTCTTCTATTTTTATTTTTTGTTTATTTTTATCCAGCAGGAAATTTCCATCCTGTGTGACCAAATTTTTTCCTGTGTCCAAACGAAAGTTTCCGTTTCGTGTGTAACGAATACCTTGCGGTGTTTCGATTTCAAAAAACCCATCTCCCTCCAAGGCTAAATCAAGTGGATTATCTGTCTTATGAAATATTCCCTGCGAATGATCTGTATACAGGGTATCTACTGCGACGTATGACACGTTTTCATTTGAATCATTTGGTGGGAGCAATGCATTCTTACTTGCATCAGCACTGGATCCCTCATTAAAGGGAGGAAAGATTTCTCTAAACACCAATCCGTCTGACTTGAAACCTGCATTATTTAAATTGGCCATGTTGTTTGCTAACACATCCATTTTAACTTGTTGTTTCACACCACCTGATGCGGCTATAATCAATCCTTCGTGCATTAGAAACCCTGGATAAATTTGATTTATATCTTTAATTGAGCAATACCTATACCAAACTTTATTTTTATTTTTATTTAGGTGAGGCTATATGTATTAACTCTTTATAAAATATAGGGTCTATTTTATTTATTTATTTTTTTTATTAAGTTATTTTGGTTTTTTTTATCCTTAATACGGGTATTTTCTACCCTTGTTTTATTGAAAGGGTAATTTTTTCTAATAAAATAACTCCTTCAATTTAAGTTATTTAGCAATTTTTCTACCCAATATTTTTATTTAGTTATATTATTCTCATATTGATATGCATTACTCAAAACTGTGAGAATCCTTTATAATTTCTTTAATCCTATTTGAATCTTTTGATTTCGTTCTGTAATCTAATTGTTATATTTAGTATTAACCCATTTTTTACCCAATACGGAGATACCATGGAACATATTTCAGCCGATGAATTACACAACCGTGCCGCTACCCTTAGTTCTGATGAGTTAATTTTAGATGTTCGTTCGCCATCAGAGTTTAATGATGGACATATTGAAGGGGCACAAAACACCCCGCATGAGGATGTAACTAGTGAAGTTGATAATCTTAAATCATATAAAACTATTTATGTTCATTGTAAAATGGGAGGTCGAGCTAAAATGGCCGCGGAAGAGCTTCAGGGTGCTGGGCTGAAAAATATTGTCTGCGTTAGCGAGGGTGGAATGCAGCGCTGGACAGATATGGGTTGGCCTGTCGCTTAATAATTTTCATTTCCTACTCTCTAGTATTTTCTTTTTTAAGTCCAAAAAAAACGGGGAAGAGCGGCTCTCAAGCCGTCCTTCCCCGATCAATACCTAACAGACTTTACTCAGATTAGTAGTGGAGAGTATTCCACTGCGTAACTGCTTTCTGTCCGTTTCTTTCTTTGTTACCACCATTCCAGATCGCAATCGCCATCGGTGTCTTACCACCACTGAATTGCGTGTCATTGCTGTCGCCAGTGCTTAGGGAACGTTTGAATACAACCGCCCAGCGGTTGTTTCTCCAGTTGCCTTCACCCTGAACGTCTTGATGAGCCTGGGTGGTCAATGTGCTGAATCCTTCAGCATTCAGGTCTTCTACAGCAGATACACGCATGCCAGCATCCGAAAGGATGTTGCCTGTTGCACGACCTGGATTGTAGACACCCTCGTTCTGACCCATTCCAAAATCAATGTTGGTAGAACGCTTGCTGATGTCACCTGCTCCACGGTTTTTATAAGAACCGGTTTTTGTTCCAGACTTATGAGCAGTATCTATACCAGATAACTTCCCATCAGGCTCAAACATGTAGTAACCAGCAGAACCCATTGCCATGTTGTCATACTGGTCTTCCATATCCTGCATGTTACTTCCTTCTTTGTCCCATGTAGCTTTCCACTGCCAGATGTTAACGCGTTCGCCGTCTCCACCCATCGTGAACGGAGGCTCTTCGCCACTCTGATTCACAGGAAACATGATCGCAGCCTGATCCTTATACTGCTGGGATCGAACCATGATGTCGTTTCGGGTAGCATCGCCATACTCCAGATGAACAGCAATTTCCTTGCCGTTCGTCGCAGCTTTAACGAAAACATACTTGGTTGATGGATTTGGCCACATTGGATTTGTAATCATCTGAGGGTCCATATCGATGATCACATGTTTCAGAGCTGTCGGACCATATCGCTCTGACCAAAATGGATTATCTGGAGAGGTTGGAATCGCTCCAGATACTTTTACCGCTTTGATGTCTGCTGCATTAGCTACAGAAAACATCCCAAGCGTAAAAGCAATAATTAATGCTTTTATTAATTTACTATGTCTCACAGTATTACCTCCTTTGTTAGCAGATCCTTTTAGTTGGGATTAAAAAAGATTTCATTAGATTTTTTCAGTTTGGCGATCCAGCTTTCCGGGGCGGGTATTTGATACCCGCCCCAGCGCTGTATTCGTTTAACCTGTATGTATCCAATTCGATCTTTCTCTTTAGATCGCGCCAGGATGCTCTTCCGGTCGTACGTAGAAGGGCTCCTCAACGGTAACACGGATAACTTCTTTACCTTTACGGTTGAAGCCGATAACCGTGTCGTTATACATCTCAAATTTCTTACCGTGAATGTTGGTCTCGAATATTTTCGGACCTGGCTCACGTTTCCATTTGAAGATGATACGCTGGGTTGTTCTAAAGAGCTGCAGAATTCCCAACAGATCTCGGTCTGGAACCATGTATTGATCAATTGAATGATCTACACCCGGTCCAAACATCTGCTGTGAGTAAGCTCGAGGAACGTGCCGTGACGGAATGTAATATCCGTTTGGCTCTGTGCCCAACTGTGGGTACAGAGGCAATGCTACTTTCCGGTCCCGAATCAAGTAATACTGTGGGTTATCCGGATCGTGAGCCCATTCGCCGTTACCGCCGACCTTAACCAGACCCTGTAAACGGATCTTACCAACACAAGCCGCCATACAACGTGTCTCCATCTGATCACCTTCCGTCAGAGGATCGAGACCCTCAATACGCGGATAACAGGCGATACACTTCTCGGAGATTCGAGTTGTACCACGAAACATTGGCTTTTTGTAAGGACACTGCTCAACACACTTCTTATATCCACGACAACGCGACTGATCGATCAACACGATGCCATCCTCTTGGCGTTTGTAAATAGCCTTTCGAGGACAAGCTGCGAGACAACCAGGATACGTGCAGTGGTTGCATATCCTTTGTAGATAAAAGAACCAGATTTTGTGCTCAGGGAGAACAGACTTGGTACCGTTGTCTCCACCGAACGTTCCTTCACGGGACTGTGTGAACTCACGGCCATGAGCAGTATCTTCACCGAAGTTCGGGAAACGCCACTCTTCATCCGTAGGTACATAGCCTACCGCTTGCTGGTTCAAACCGATCTTAGCAGGAGCTTCGAAGATGGTTACACCTTCGTACACACCGTGGATCGCTTTATTAGAAGTCTTACGTACATTCCATACGTTCTGACCAGGGTTAGATTGCTCAAGCATCTTGAGAATCTTCCAGTCCCAGAACTGAGGATATCCACCGTAAGGTTTCGTTTCTACGTTATTCCACCACATATACTCCTGACCCTTAGAAAAGGTCCAGGTGGATTTGTGGGCCATCGTACATGTCTGACAAGCAATACATCTGTTCGTATTGAACACGAAAGTAAACTGCTCTTTCGGATGCTTCTCGTCATAAATGTATGTCATCATCCGGCCTAATTGCCAGTTATAGACTTCAGGCATTATCAATACCTCCTTAAATGATTAAATGTTTCGTTAAAAAACCGACTACCTAAAGACCCGGTACCGGCGCCCTCAAAAAAGGGCGCCCGCACCATAATCATTTAGATTTTCACGCGGACATACTGCCCAGCGAGATACATCTCTGCAAACCGGTCTTTCAACGGAGACTCAGGTGTGTAACCAGTTCGTACTGGCTCCCACAACCCTTTACCGTGCAGTCCGCCGTCTTCCGCCTTGGAGAATTTAACCAAGACTTCTTTCGGTGTTGCGTTAACTGCATGGTTGTCTGCCTCATAACCATGTTTGAACTTCATTTTGGTTTTTGCTTTATGGAACAGACTATCAGTCTGATGCATAGGCATCAACCATGAACGCGTAATAGACTGCTGTCCACCGTATCGAAAGTTAGACTGATACGGAGTAGACATAGACATCGCGCGTCCGTCAGGCCGTTCTTCATGCGCCTTAACAGTTCGCTCTGTCGCAATCCACGTTGCGTGTTTCATCATGGTGGTATGGTACGGATAAGCCGGATTATACTTCGCTCGAAGCATCAAACGACCAACTTTGTACCGTGGATCTGATGGTTTCCAACCCATGAAAGGACGATCCGCTGGATTCGCATCACAGTAGATGTAGTCACCATCATTGATTCCAAGATCCTTACAGAGGAACGGGTTCATATGAACCTGCCACTCACCAACTCCCGGAGAACGCTTATCCATTCGATAAGGATCACCAAAGTTGTTGTTCCAGATCATGTTCCAGTCAGTCGTCGCCCAAGAACTATGTGCTGTGTGTCTGGACTTCGGCGTAACACAGTAGAAACGATAACCCTTCTCCCACAAGAAGTTTTTAGTCGTTCGTACTGCAGACCAAGGCTTCTTGATGTTTCGAACGTGACGAAGATCCGGATCCTGCTCGTCTTCCGGAATCCCGTAATCATCCGGTCGGATGTAGGGGTTGGTTGATACGATTACGTTCGGCAGATAAGGCGTTGCTTCTGGACCTTCTCTGTGAACGATGAAGTTCTCACCATACTCAATCGCTTCAGGCTCGTCATTGTAGAACTGCGTACGGCCGTTTGGCGTATAGAATGGTTTGGACTCTGTGTACATCTCCCAGAACGGAGTTCGAGGATACGTACGGAACAGCAATAAACAACATCCCGGCTCACCATACTTACCGTTGATGATGTCATCGATGTTATAACCCATTCCAGTCGTTGAAGTAGTAAACAACCGGCGGATCATAGACTTGGTGCGGTTAGGCGCTTCACCTTCATAGACCTTCATATGATCAGCGAATCGCTTGTCACCGGTGATCTCAGCCAAACGTCGAGAGAACTGCCTGTGAATCAGGTTGTCATCGATCGTGTCAAAGATCGGCTTAATGCCGGTGCCACCCCAGATCTGGTGAAATGGGTTTGAACAAGCAGAAGTGATCTCATAGGACTCAAACTCAGCCCATGAGTTCGGAGCGAGCACGATATCAGAGTATTCACAGGAACCTGTGAACTCGATATCCTGAGCTACGATCATGTCTACGTTGTTGTTCGTGTTGAACACCAGCTCGTAGAACCACTTCGCATTGTTGATAACGTTAACATTAACAAACCACACCAACTTGGTCGGTGTCGGCATATGGGTACGTCCGGTAAATACTTTTCGGCCGTAACGAGGCGTATTCACAATCAACGCTTTGTCACGGTGTGCCCAGTAAGATACTTCCTCACCTTTCAGGTAACCCTTGACTTTATTCCAATCGATATTCTTCGAGGAATCAAGCTCGGTGTTGAAAGGATCTTCCGCAACCATAGCTGCAAAGCCCGGTCCTGACCAGTGTGATCCCTGGTAGTTACCCGCTTTGTAGTTACCAGCCCAAGTCATGGAACCGGAACCCTTCGGTCCAACGTTACCCGTCAACATCAACGGTACGAAAGACGCCCGGTTATGCATTGTTGCATGGAAGTAATGGTTGATACCTTCCCCGTAGTGAATCTCTACAGGTTTAATCGTACCCATGTCACGAGCCAATCGAATGATTAAATCCTTCGGCGCATGACAGATCTGATTAGTAGTATCAATATCGTAATCCTTGTAATGGATCTTATGCATCTCGTACAACGGCATTACTGTAATTGTTTTACCGTTAACTAGTTTGATGTCATAAACACCATCCAAGGCAGGATCAATGTTTTTCTTCCGCATCTTGGCACCAATGTCTTCACGGTTGATCGCTACGGGTTTATTCGTATTCGTATCCCATACCGTAAAGTCAGGCATCTGGTTGCGGTTGTAGTTTTTCATCCACTTCGTGGTGAATCCATCCTTCGGCAACTGCTGAGCCTTGTAGCCTGGAATGAAATCATCCGGATGCAAGCGAATGAGGTTATCGGTACGAACCAGCAAAGGCATATCGGTGTAGTCTTTAACATAATCTACATCAACGAGGCCTTCGTCCATGATGATCTTGGCACAACCTAGGAACAATGCGATGTCAGACAAACCAGCGCGAACCGGTACCCAGTAATCCGCCTTCGTTGCCGGCGGGTTGTACTCAGGTGCGATTGAAACTAGCGTACCACCACGTTCCATGATCTCGGTATACCAATGTGCTTCTGGCATCTTGTTCTCGATCAGGTTCTTACCCCACTGAATCGTCATCTTCGCGTATCGATGATCCGCGAAATCGATATCAGAGGTCTGCATACCATGCGTGGGATCCTCTAGAGTCGACCTG
>JGI24919J38490_100104_pt1 | contig 38630 bp, 41 predicted proteins | sample LinPFosmplate7_FD_38490 | JGI IMG/M metagenome (IMG submission 38490) | reverse complement strand
CAGGTCGACTCTAGAGGATCCCACGCTCTATCCAGCTGAGCTACCAAGGCAGAGCGTATATTATTGCCAGTTATCTTCATTAATTCAAGCAATTATTTGATTAATAATGTAATTATCATCTAAGTAGCTAATTCCAATACGAATTAGTTCATTATCTTTTGATAAAACTAATGAAGGAAAGCCATTTATTGGCAACATTCTAGAGAGCTCAATTTCATTTTTAAGAGAATTATTGACCTTTGTTGAATTTAGATCTTCTTTAAATCTTTTAACATTAAGACCAATTTTCTCAGCAACACCAATTAAAACGTTCTCATTTGAGGGGTTTTGAGCTTCTAAGTAATACGCATGCTGAATCCCCTCTATCATTGTTGTTTCAAATTTGGAATGCTGTATTCTTGAGCTAATGACTGCTCTGCAAGCAATGTAAGTTGATCTTTTTGGTTCATTGTAGTGCCAAAAATCAAAATTAAATTCTGTTTCAGGAGCTGCATTTTGAATTCTTTTCCAGTTTTCTTTAATATGTTCGCGAGTCTTTTCTGGCATCGGTTCATCAGTATCAGGAGCTAGTCCACCCAATAGATATTTAGTATTAATATAGTTAGGGAGTTTGACAATGACTTTTTGCCATATTGGTTTAAATGCCCAACACCATGAGCACATAGGGTCATGAATGTAATAAAGTGTGTTGTTGTTGAATTTCATAGAAAGAAAATTAAATAAGTATATAATTATTGTATCGTTTTTTATAAGATTATTTTTGTATTAATTTAATCTTCACATATAAAACACAATTGATTCATGATTAATCTTTAGAATTAGAAACGAGAAATTATTACAGGAGTTCATTATGAAAATTTACTTTAAGAATTCATTAGTTGTTTTCTTGCTATCAGTCACGCAAATGTCTTTTGCGGGATCATTTATAGATTCAGCAACAGTCGTTTCAGTAGACAAGGTTTATAAACAGGTTCGAGTTGAAGAGCCTTATCAGGAATGTTATATAAAAGAGACGGTTCAAAATAATGGTGATGGAAGCGCTACTAATGAAATTATTGGTGGTGTTATTGGTGGGGCAATTGGTAATAAACTTGGTAAGGGTGATGGAAATGACATTATGACTTTAGCTGGAATCCTGATGGGTGCTTCTATCGCAAATGATGCTGAAAAAGCAGCAGCAAATGGCAAGCAAACTATAGTTAGTCAAGAAGTATGTGAGAAAAAAGTTAGACAGAAAATTGAAAAAAGATTAAGTCATTACAAAGTCACTGTTGATTACAACGGTGCTGAAGTTTCATTTTCTAGCAAAAAAAGACCTTACGATGATGTAATTAAAGTCGAAGTTACAGTTGATGGACTTGATTAAAGCATAAAGATTTAATTTTTTCTTCATGGCTATTGTTGTCCTAGTAGTCATATTAGCTGTTGCAATTACCGTTGTAACAGCTTTTTTTTATGTTTCTAGAATTATTTCCTTGCCTCCTAAAGGAAGGGCTGTTGATTATTTAAATCGTAAGTCAAAAAATAACCAAAGAGTTATTGCCTGTATTGGTGATTCTTTAACCCATGGAAATATAGGAGCTAGTTGGGTCGATCTATTAAGAAAAGAGTTCCCATCAGATATATTTTTAAATGAGGGGATTAATGGTGACGTTGTATGGCAGGTCCACCAAAGACTTAAGCCTATATTAAAATGCAATCCAGATGTTGTCATTTTGATGATTGGAAGTAACGATGCTATGGCTTCTTTTAACTCTAAATCTGGAAAGCGCTACAAACGTAATAACAACCTTCCAAATATCCCTTCATTTAAGAATTACCAAAAATTATTATCTGAATTACTAAACCAACTCAAAGATGTTGATAGGGTGTTTTTGTGCAATCTACCTCCGATAGGAGAAAATAAAGACTCACAAATTAACCAACATATTATTCAGTTTAATGATTTTATAAGACAAATAGCTCAAGAGAAAAACTTATCTTTATTACCAGTTTATGAAAATATGTGGCGTGATTTAGCTTTAAGAGAGTTCCCATTGACTAATGACTATAATCCAGATTCAATTCCCTTATTGAGGAGAATCTATGGGGGCGTAATGCATCATTATATTTTTAAACAACCTTGGGATAAGATTGCAAGATCTAAAAGACAGTGGCTATTGTTTGACCAGATTCATTTGGGCGAGCGCGCTGCTAATATCGTTTTTAAATTGGTTAAAAATGCAATCTCAAAGAACTAATTTTTTAGTATTTAAAGTATAATAAACAATCTTAATTTAACCTTTATTCCAATGAAAGATATTAAGCTTGAAGATCGATTAATTTTTGCTCTGGATGTACCAAAGGTTTCTGAAGCTAAAGATATTGTCTCTGAGCTTGATGATAGTGTCAATTTTTATAAAATTGGCATGGAAATGTTAATGACTGGAGAGTATTTTGAGTTATTAGACTGGCTAATTAAGAAGGACAAAAAAGTTTTTGTAGATCTAAAGTTTTTTGACGTGCCCGAAACTGTTGGAAGAACAATAGCCAGACTCAGTGGCTATGGCGCAACCTTTGCTACAATTCATGGAAATCAAGCATTGATGGAAAAGGCATCAGCAAATAAAAATAATCTAAAAATACTTGCTGTTACTGCCTTAACGAGTCTAGATAGAGGAGACCTAGATGATTTAGGATTTGAATGCGATGTTCAAGATCTTGTAATCTCTAGGGCTAAAAGAGCTTTTGAAGCTGGTTGTGATGGAATTGTTTCATCAGGCCTAGAGGTTCCATTTATTAGAGAATTTGTTGATAACAAATTGATTTGTGTTACACCAGGAATAAGACCAGTAGCAAATAATGATGATCAAAAGCGAGTTGTAGATGTTGCTACTGCTTTTGAAAGTGGTTCAGATTATATTGTTGTTGGTAGACCAATAAAAAATGCCGCAAATAGATATGAAGCTGCAAGTAATATACAAAAGATTATCAAAAAAACATTTGAATCAGTATAATTTTGGTTTTTTAGTCGCGTAACTCAGTTGGTTAGAGTGTCACCTTGACATGGTGGAAGTCGGCAGTTCGAATCTGCCCGCGACTACCACTCTTTTGAAATATTCTATTAGGTCAAATAATAAAATATTTTTTTCTGTAAAACCTAATCATTGTGTTATCAGATATAATTTTATTATATTTATTTAATAAAACCCAACATGAAAAAACTTGTTCTATTATTATCAATTTTAATTGGTCTCTCTGCTTGCTCGTCATTAGAACTTCAGACTGTAACTACGTCAGAAGAAGAAACGCAAAGAATTCTTGCTTTGGGTCTCTCATATGAGGAAAATCTTATTGAAGCAAGTAAATTTAGCGACCCTCATATGGTTAAAGTTGTGTCTTTGCAACTAACTAATGCAAAAGATGAGAAAATTCAATATGAGATTGACTTATTAGAGTCTGAAAAGGTAGCTAATAATGTTATTCTATCGTTAAGCGGAACTAATTTTAGTGGACCAATAATATCAAAATCTGAGAGTACTGTCCTCAACATGAATCCCGATTTACTTAATTACAATCTAGAGGGATTAAAAAATCTAACTAGTGGAATAGTTAATCACAAATTACAGCTTTCATTAATATATAACTCTAACAAAAAAAGAAACTATATTTCTGCAAATTTATGTGATAAATGGAGTCGTTGTGATGATAATAGTATAGAAATTAATAATATTTCAACCAATGCATCAAATTGTAGTAGCTCTAGTTGTGATTACAAAGAAATTGTAGAGGTTAATTTAAGCGATGAATTTTTAAGGAACTATATTAAAAAAGGTTTCACTATTCGTATTAATTCGAAAAAGAATTCCAATAAAGTTATAATATCAAGAGTTTACCTAATGGGTTATCTGCAAGTGGCTCAATAGCTAGTTATTCAAACTTTTTTACCCACTATTGAGCATCTAAAAGTATCATTTTTTTGATCAAACCTTTCAAAATTTTCAATTATTTGAAAGTCAGTATCTAAGTCCCTTTCTTTGTTTTGGTTATTCTTCATTTAATCTTTTTTAAACTAAAGTAATTTTTTATATATTAGTATTAAATCTATAAGTTTATGCTTGGAAATGATATTTCATTAATCTTTATTAAACATGGATATTTAACTGGAATATTTTTTTTGTATTCATAATCTTCATGTATTAAACACAAAAAATTCATAAGTAAGGTGTACAATTTTTATCTTTTATCTTTTATCTTTTATCTTTTATCTTTTATCTTTTATCTTATTGGATTAATTGTGATTTTAGAAATTTTTTTTGCAGCTGGTTGTTTTTGGGGTGTTGAAAAAAACTTTGAAAGCATTGAGGGTGTTGTTGATGTTGTTTCAGGATACTCTGGAGGAAGCTATGAGGATCCAACTTATGAGGATGTTCTCAAAAACAGAAGAATACAAAGCGAAGGGTTTTTGTCTGTTTTAAAAAATATTGGACTTTCTGATGAGGAAAAAGCTAAAAACAAAGATTCCTTAATCAATCACACAGAAACCGTTAAGGTTGTTTATGACACTAGCCAAGTTTCTACTGAGGATTTAGTGAAAAATTTCTGGGAAATCCATGATCCTACTCAGCTAAATAGGCAGGGTAACGATGTTGGAAATAATTATCGATCTGCTATTTATTGGATCAATGAGGATCAAAAAGAGATAGCTATTGAAACTGGTAGGGCTTACCAGAGATTACTAAATGCTAAAGGGTATGGTGAAATTGTTACTGAAATGGCAGCTCTAGAGAAGTTTTGGCCTGCAGAAATTTATCACCAAGATTATCTTTTACTTAATCCAAATGGATACTGTCCTGATCATTCTACTGGTGTTAGGTTTTCCGAACTAGCTTCAAATGAGCAGTTTGGTCAAGATATAGAGCCTTTAGGTGGTAAAGAAATAATTGTAATTGGTCCAGAGGTAGAGGGTACTTGCCTCTTTTGTTTAGAGTTTGAAAGAAAAGTAACCTCAAAATATCAAGGAACAATTCCACTCAGATCAACCCCTACATCAGCTTTAAAAGGATTTGATATTGAAACACCAACTTGGGCTACTCCAACTATTATCTTTATTGAGGATGGCAAGGAAGTCTGGTCTCATCAGGGAATTATGAGTTCTGAGGAATTCTATAAGGCTCTTGGTAATTTTAAGTTGGGTATAGGTTCTGAGGCCCATAAAGTAGCTTTTAATGAAGGAACGGATAAGAGATTTTGCGTGCAATATCAAATTTTTAAGGACACACCTGAAGGTATTTTTGTCGATAAACTCTCTGGAAGGCCTCTTTTTGATACTACTTATCGATTTGACTCAAAGTCAGGATGGCTTTCATTTACACAGCCAGTTAATAATGAGGTTTATGAAATAGTCGACAATAGCTATGGAATGACGCGAACTGAGATTCGCTCTGTAAGCTCAGATATTCACTTAGGCCATGTTTTTAATGATGGTCCAAATGGTCTTCCTAGATATTGTATTAATGCAACAGTGTTAGAGTTTATTCCACGCGATGGAGTTTAAGATCTAAAAAAATGTAAAATATTCATTCTTAATAAATATCTTTATCATCAATGCTCTATATCCTAATGAATATTACCGCTAAATTATCTAATTTCTTTCTAATAAAGATAATATTTTTATTAACTTTTTCTTTTCTTTGCCATACATCAGTTGTTGCTGAAGAAGGGCTTTATGAGAGAGGTAAAGTTCTGGTTGAACAAAAAGAGTATGAAAAAGCATTGAAAGCTTTTGAACTAGCATCTAAAGCGGGTAATTTAGATGCATTAACTGCTCTTGGAGTTATGCACATTGGTGGTATCGGTGTTGAGCAAGACAATACAAAAGGATATGAGTACATAAAGACTGCAGCAAATCAATCGGATCCCAAAGCCCAATATACATTAGGTGCATTATATTATCTTGGGGCTGGTGTCACAAAAAATTTAAATAAGGCTTTTTATTGGTTAAATTTAGCTTCTGAAAAAGGTTATCTAGATGCAAAATATAACTTAGGTGTGATGTATGAATTTGGAGAGGGCATTGAGCAGAGTTTTGATGAAGCATATGAAAACTATATATTTGCTGCAAGGAAAGGCAATTTAGAATCTCAAATCAAAGTTGCTGAAATGTATAAAAAAGGTATTGGGGTAGACCAAGATCTTGAAAAAAGTACGTATTGGTTAAATAAAATTGAAGATTCAAAAGCAAAATAATACTTTTATTAATCGACATTTAATTTAGATGAATCAATTAAATACAGAAATAAATTATGATGTAATTATTGTTGGAGGTGGCCCAGCAGGTCTGAGCTTTGCTTGTTCATTAATTGATTTAAATTTAAATGTGTTAGTTGTCGAAAAGTCAACACAAGAGTCTATTGCAAACCCTAAGCCTGATGGTAGAGAGACCGCTCTGACTCATAATTCATTAAAAATTTTACAAAAGTTAGGGGTGTGGGATTTAATTAATCAAACTAGTGTAAGTCCCTTGAAAGAAGCAAAGGTTTTTGATGGTGATTCAGATTCACTATTAAACTTTGCTGCAAAAAAATCTTCATTTGATGCGTTGGGTTATCTTGTTCCAAACCATTTAATTCGACTCGCTTTATATAAAAAAGCATCAACCTCAAAAAATTTAACAATCATTAATGAAATTTCTGTTGAATCAGTGTCAACAAGCGTCTCAGACGCTAAAGTTATTCTATCCAGCGGAGAAACTGTTAATTCCAAACTTCTTGTTGCGGCTGACAGTAGATTCTCAGAAATTAGGCGTAAGATGGGTATTTCTTCGACTATGAAGGATTTCTCTAAAGTCATGATAATTACTAGAGTCTCTCATGAAAAAGACCATGGCCAGACCGCGCTTGAGTGTTTTAACTATGGTCATACACTTGCACTACTTCCACTTAATGGCAATATCTCATCTGTAGTTTTAACTGTTCCTGCTGATGAAGCAGATGAAATGCTTAATATGAATAAAGAAAAATTTTGTGAGCTTGCAAGCAAAGGTTTTAATGGTAGCTTAGGTTCTATGGAACAAATTGGAGAAAGATACTCATACCCCTTGGTGGGTGTTTATGCTCAAAAGTTTAGATCGACTCGTTTTGCACTTATCGGAGATGCTGCGGTTGGAATGCATCCTGTGACTGCGCATGGCTTTAATTTAGGTCTTCGAGGTCAAGACATTCTATCCAGCTCAATCGCTAAGGCTATAAAATCTGGAATAGATATTGGATCAGATGGGGTGTTAAGGGAGTTTGAAAATAAACAAATCCATCTATCAAGGTTAATGTATTTTGGAACCAATGGCGTTGTTTCATTGTTTACAAATGACGACGTCAAAGCTAAGCAAATTCGAAAATTAGTTCTAAAGTTTGCAGATCGCTTTCCTCCAGTTAAATCATTAATTACGAAACATTTAACCGAGTCAAAAAAAAGCAATTTAATTCCTTTTTAATAATATTATCATGAAAAAAAAAGGTGATTTAAGTAGTCTTAGAAAAGAGTTTCTTCAAAGTGGTATCAATAAAGAAGATCTTAAAAGTAGCCCAGTTGAGCAGTTTTCTTTATGGTTCTCTCAAGCGATGGAGGCTGATATCGTTGAACCAAGTGCGATGAGTCTTGCAACGTCAGACGATTCTATTGGAATAAGGACGGTGCTTCTTAAATACTTTGATGAAAAAGGTTTTGTCTTTTATACAAATTATGAATCTAAAAAATCAAAACAAATGCAAAAGAATCCACAAGCAGCAATTCTTTTTCCATGGCTTGCTTTGGAAAGACAAGTTAAGATTATTGGTAAAGTTGAAAAAATTTCAAAATTAGAATCTCTCAAGTATTTTTCATCAAGGCCAAAAGGCTCTCAAATTGGGGCTTGGGCTTCAGAGCAATCATCAAGAATATCATCAAGATCAATATTAATTGAACAGTTTGAATCAATGAAAAAGAAGTTTTCTAATGGAGAGATTCCATTACCTGAATTTTGGGGTGGATATAGGGTTATACCTCAAAGTATTGAATTTTGGCAAGGCAGGGCAAATAGGCTTCACGATCGATTTATTTACGAGCGTGAAGAGGGTGAATGGACTATAAGTCGGCTGTCTCCCTAATTAGATTAATTACTGGCAAAGTTGCAGGCTTTTTACCAAGCCAAAATTCAAATGAGAGTGCGGCTTGTTCAACTAGCATTCCTAATCCATCACTGACCTTGAGCGCTGAATCTTTAAGTGCCCATTTCATAAATGGTGTCTCAGATCCATACATTAAGTCATAACACAAAGCACCTTCACAAAGCCCTTTAGGTAAATCAAGCATATTTCCTTCTATGGAGGCACTTGTTGCATTAATAATAATATCAACAGGTTTAGATTTGATTTGCTCAATGCCAAACCCACAAACTTTTCCATATTTTGAAAATTTAGTGGCCAACATCAATGACTTTTCTTTAGTACGATTAGCTAATAAAATTTTTTCAGGGTTTTTGTCCATTATTGGCTTCAGAATACCTTGAGTAGCGCCACCAGCCCCAATAACCAAGATTACTTTATCCATAATTTTTTGTTCTAAATTGTTTTCAAGGTCGTTAACAAGTCCAGCGCCGTCAGTGTTTTCTCCATAGATGATATTGTTATCAATGTTGATGGTATTGACAGCACCTGCAGCTTTTGCATTTTCAGTTAAGTTTTCTGAAAAACTATATGCATTGATTTTAAAAGGAAGAGTGATATTGAATCCAAGGCCACCACTGCTAATAAATTTTTCTGCCGTCAAATTGAATGCTTCAACCGGCGAAAGAATTTTTTCATAAGATAAATCAATGCCGAATTCTTTTGCAAATTCTTGATGAATCATAGGCGACAAGCTATGGTTTATAGGATTTCCAATTACACCAAATTTATTCATAAAATCTTAAGAAGCTTTTTCGTCTAATTTTTCTATTGATTTCGAATTGCTCTCTGTTGAATTTTCAGAATTATCCTCAGCTTTAGGTTTAGCTTTTGAAGTCGTCTTTCTTGCTGGTTTTCGAGCTGTTTTCTTTGAAGTCTTAGAGTCAGTCTTTTTATCTATTTTAGTAGCAACTTCAACAGGCTTAGTGACTACCTCATTTGGCTTAGTAGCAACTTCAACAGGCTTAGTGGCTACCTCAGTTGGCTTAGTAGCAACTTCAACAGGCTTAGTGGCTACCTCATTTGGCTTAGTAGCAACTTCAACAGGCTTAGTGGCTACCTCAGTTGGCTTAGTAGCAACTTCAACAGGCTTAGTGACTACCTCAGTTGTCTTTTGGTGAGAATTTTCAGTATTTTTTTGATTTCTGTTTCGGTTCTTATTTCTATTTTGATTGCTTTTATTTTTTTGAGCTTCATTCTTAGGTTGACTAGAAGAGGGTTTTGAATTATTAGTATTTTTTTGATTTTCCTCAGAATTATTATTCTGATTTTGATTCCTATTCTTATTCCTATTCCTATTCTGATTTCGATTCTGATTCCGGCTTCTGTTTCGACTTGGAGCTCTTGTATTTTTCGATTTCTCGGTAGGTTTTTTATCTGAAGAGAAAATTTCAGTCAGTTTGCTCATAAACGAGACTTTCTTTTCAGGCATCTTTGTTGATGGCTGATTGGTTGAAATCGCAGGGATATCAGGTTTATCAATATAATTAATCACATTCGGATTTTCTTGAGGTTTTGATATGCCTTGGAAGCTCTTATGGAGAGATCTTTTGTCCTCTTTCTGCTTGTTCATTGTATAGTGAGGGAAATGCATGTATTGATTTGGAAGTAGCGTAATTTTAATACTATGCTTCTCTTCCATTTTGATGATGTTTTGTCTCTTTTCATTCAATAAGTATGTAATAACTTCAACACTTGACTGAATAGATATATCGCCACTATTTTTGCTTGAGTTAAGGTTGTCCTCTAGTTGGCGAATAATTCTTAATGACAATGATGGTATGGTTGGATTGGTTCCACTTCCATTACATACTGAACAAGTTTTTCCGGTTGATTCTGCAACTGAGTTCATCAATCTTTGTCGTGATAACTCTAACAACCCAAATCTTGAAATATTTCCAATCTGGACGCGAGCTCTATCATTAGCGGTCGCTTTTTCCATTAACTTTTCAATTGCTTTTCTATTGGATTCTGATGCCATATCAATAAAGTCAATGACAATAAGGCCGCCAATATCTCTTAGTTGAAGTTGTAAGGCAATTTCTTCAGCAGCATCCAGGTTAGCTTTGTAGGCAGTATCTTCAATACTTTTTCCTTTTGTTGCCCTTGCGGAGTTAATATCTATTGCTGTGAGGGCTTCAGTGGCATCAAATACAATAGTTGCTCCTGAGCGCAATGCAACCTCCCTATTAAAGACATTTTTAACTTGTGCCTCAATACTCATATGAGCAAAAAGAGAGTGATCAGTTACATCAAAGAACTTTATTTTATCAAGGTAGTGAGGCATTACAAAATTTGTAAAATCACGCGCTTTTTGGTAGGTCTCTAAGTCATCAATGATTACGCTATCAGTGTCCTCCCTCAAATAATCACGAATAGCTCTAATCGTAATATCACTCTCTTGGTAAATTAAAAAAGGAGCATCCTGACTTTTGGTTGCCGTTTTAATTGATTTCCAGAGTTGAGTTAAGTGATCAACTTCCCACTGAAGTTCGCTAACACCTCTTCCGGCTCCTTCAGTTCTGATGATTAATCCCGAATGCTTTGGAACATTAAGCTTTGGAAGTAAATCCTTTAAATCTTGACGATCTGAAGCATTAATTTGCCTTGAAATTCCAGAGCTTTTTGGGTTATTAGGTGTCAAAATCATATAAGCACCTGCCAAGTTTATATAGGTACTAAGAGCGGCTCCTTTATTACCTCTCTCTTCTTTTTCAACTTGAATAATGATGTCTTGTCCCTCTTTAAGGACATCGCTTATGGTTAGTTTATCGCCCTTTGAGTTAACGCCTTCAGCAAAAAAAGGAGAGACTTCTTTAAATGGTAAGAAGCCATGTTTTTCTTTTCCGTAGTCAACAAAAGCAGCCTCAAGGGATTGCTCTACACGAGAAATTTTGGCTTTGTAGATATTGCCTTTAGTTTTCCTATTAAGGCTAGTTTCTATATTAAGGTCAGTAAGCTTTTGATTCCTGACAATTGCAACCCGGATCTCTTCCTTGTGGGTAGCGTTTATGAGAATGTGATTCATTATGAAGTCCTGTTATATCTGGACTATTGAGCACGTGCATATTCCCAATACTTAAGTATTGAATAGGTATTAAGGTTTGATTAAAAAAATTCATCAATTACTAAATAAGTTATATATGCGGCAACAATAAGCCCATAAAAAAAATAGATTGTTACAATATTTCGATTTTCTTATTTTTTGAAATACTGTAAAAAAATTCTTGTTAGTCGAAAAAAAATGTTCGACCTGTAAATTATACCACATATTGACCTACTCATCATGATTACTGGTTTAGGGTGCGACCCCCGTCAATATTGATTATTTGTCCCGTGATATAGTTTGAGTTAGCTAAAAATAGGACTGTATCAGCAATATCCTCAGGAGAGCCTTGTCTATGAAGTGCTATCCTTTCGAGCATAAGATTTTTTTCATCAACTGAGATTTTAGCATCGTCCTGAGGCCAAAGAATTGACCCTGGGGAAACGCCATTGACCCTTATTTTTGGTGCAAGCTCTTTTGCTAGGGTTTGAGTAAGCATTTTTAGACCAGCTTTTGAGATGTTGTAAATGGAATAGTTTTTTAATGGCCTCTCAGAATGAATGTCAATAATATTAATGATTGAGCCATCATTTTTTGATAATGTTTTACTTAGTCCCTTGGATAAGAAAAAAGGCGCTCTTAGGTTAATATTTAATACATCATCCCAATCCTGTAACTCACTATTATCAACTGATTTTGGATAAAAAATAGATGCATTATTGACTAATAAGTCTAGTGACTTAATTGAGCTCACCAAAGCATCGAGTTCGTTTATATTATTTAAATCACCTGAAATTATTTCTGCAGAATTATTCCTAATTGAGTTAAGTTCTTCACAGAGCAGTTGCGCTTTATTTTGTGAATGATTACAGTGGATAATAATGTTAAATTGATTATGATGAAGCGTTTTAACAATCTGAGCACCAATTCGAGCTGCACCACCGGTAATTAATGCTGTTTTCATTGAATTCCCTTGATAATTGTATTTGTTGTTTTATAAAATTTGGATAGCGTTCACAGTATAAAATATTTTCACATATGAATCTTGAAGATATTATATCTAAAACCATCAAAGACAATAACAATCCAATCGGTTTTGATGTCTTTATGAATCTTGCTTTGTATCATCATCAATTCGGTTACTATCGATCGAATAAAACGATATTTGGCCATAAGGGTGACTTTATTACAGCACCTGAAACGTCTGATCTTTTTGGCTTTTGTCTAGCAAGGCAGTGTAAACAGGTCTTAAATAATGGAAATATTCTAGAGTTTGGGGCTGGAAGTGGAATACTTGCTGCGCAAATCCTTTATGAATTGGGCAGACAAAATTCACTACCTGTAAAATACTTTATTATTGAATTGAGTGCACAGCTAAAAAAAATACAGCAGGGGACTCTTAAAAGGGCTTTGCCAGAAATTTATGATCGTGTTGAATGGCTAACTGAGCTTCCTAGTCAGTTTAAGGGAGTGGTCGTTGCTAATGAGGTTCTGGATGCATTTCCAATCAAACGAGTCACACTCTCAAACAATCAGTTTTATGAGTTAGGGGTTGAATATTCTGATAATTGTTTTCAATGGAAAAGGTTTGAGCAGCCCTATTCTCAATCTAAAGTTCCTCATGCTGACGACTTACCTGAAGGTTACACGACTGAAATAAGCAATCAATCTGATGGCTGGCTAAAATCTATTTATGACCTCATGAGCGAAGGAACTGTCCTATTAATCGATTATGGGATGAGTCGGGCTGAATACTTTCATTCCCAGCGAAGTGACGGCACCTTGAAGTGTTTTCATAAACACAAATCAAACAATAATCCTTTTATTCATATAGGAGATCAAGATATAACGGCTTCAGTTAACTTTACAGACATCGCTAAAAGCTCGATTGATGCTGGCTTTAAGGTTGATGGATATTCCACTCAGTCCATGTTTTTAATTTCATTGGGTATTGAAAACTTCCTTATTAGTGAAGAGAATGAGGAGAACAAAATTAAACTTGCTCAAGAGATAAAGCAACTAGTGATGCCTGGGGCTATGGGTGAGGTTTTTAAAGTTATGGCTCTTACAAAGAAACAATCAGTAAAATTAGATGGCTTCAAAGAGCAAAACTTAATTGAAAGGCTATAATAATTAATATGGATATTGTTCAAGCAATTACTCTAGCCTTTATTCAGGGTTTTACCGAATTTTTACCTGTTTCATCCTCTGCACATCTGGTTGTCCTGCCAAAATTTTTGGATTGGCCTGACCAAGGTCTTGCTTTCGATGTCATTCTTCATTTTGCCACCCTTTGTGCTGTTATTTTATATTACAGATCCACTCTAGTTTCACTTGGAGCTGATTTTTTCTCATCTATTGCAAATAGAAGAATGAAAGGAGAATCAATGCTTGCTTGGGGCGTTCTTCTTGGGACAATTCCAGTTGGAATGACCGGTCTTTTTTTTAATGACGCTATTGAAGCCCATCTTCGTAGTTTTCAAGTTGTTGCTTTTGCAACCATTTTTTTTGGCATTCTGCTTGGACTATCTGATTGGATAAACAGGTCTCTGGGTAAATCTCGTGAAATGATTCAAGGCGCAGACATTTTAATTATAGGATGCTTCCAGGCCTTGGCATTAATTCCCGGTACCTCGCGTTCAGGCATTACCATTACTGCAGCACTTTTCATAGGTCTTTCCAGAAGCTTATCAATTAAATTCGCATTTCTTTTGTCAATCCCAGTGATTATCCTTGCAACAATATTAAAAACGATTGAATTGTTCCAAGGTTCAAACCAAATTGACTGGTTAATTCTTTTAATTAGTTTTGCAGTTGCATTTTTAACATCATATTTGACAATTGTATTTTTTATTAGACTGATAGAAAGGATTGGCTTTCTTCCATTTGTTGTTTATCGAATTCTTTTAGGAGCGCTACTATTTCTAATCTAATGCCAGAATCTATTTATAGGAAGGATTATCGTCCAAGCAGTCACCTCATTAAATCAACCGAGCTTGACTTTGATCTTGGAGACAGTGAGACTATCGTTTCGTCTCGTATTATTTTTAACAAGAATCCAGTTGTCAACAATTCAGTTGATGAGCTGTTTTTAAATGGAGAGTCACTAGAGCTGCTATCAATCAAAGTCGATGGCTTGGATGCAAGGTATGAGTTAAAAGAGGATGGATTATTTTTACTCAATCCGCCAGATGATTTTGTTTTAGAAGTTCAAGTAAGAATCCATCCAGAAAGCAAAACAGATTTAAATGGTTTATATCAATCCAGTGGCAATTTCTGCACGCAATGTGAGGCAATGGGCTTTAGACAGATTACCTATTATCTAGATAGGCCTGATATTTTAAGTGTTTTTACGACAAAGATAAATGCAAACCGAGAGCACTACCCTGTTCTCCTTAGTAATGGAAACTTGATTGGAGAAACCAGTACTCAAACTACTTGGTATGACCCAACACCCAAACCTTGCTACTTGTTTGCTTTAGTAGCTGGCAAATTAGATTTTCTTCAAGATGAATATATCACCTCAACAGGAAGAAAAGTTGACTTAAGGGTTTATGTTGAACCTCACAATATGCACAAAACTGCTTTTGCGATGGAGTCTTTAATTAAGGCATTTGAGTGGGATGAGAAAAGATTTAATTTGAGCTATGATTTAGATGTCTATATGATTGTTGCTGTAGATGACTTTAATATGGGTGCGATGGAAAATAAGGGTTTGAATATTTTTAATTCAGATTGTGTTTTAGCAAACCAAGAAACATCAACAGATTTAAGTTTTATAAGAATTGAATCTATCATTGGTCATGAATACTTTCATAACTGGACTGGTAACAGGGTGACCTGTCGGGACTGGTTTCAACTGAGCTTAAAGGAAGGTCTAACCGTTTTTCGAGATCAGGAGTTTTCTTCCGATTTAAGGTCTCGAGCAATCCAGAGAATTACAGATGTTGTTCAACTTAAAACAAGACAGTTTGCTGAAGATTCTGGGCCTATGGCTCACCCTGTAAGACCAGAGTCATATATTGCAATGGATAATTTTTACACTGCCACAGTTTACGAAAAAGGTGCCGAAGTTATTCGAATGATTCATACGGTTTTAGGAGAAGACGGCTTTCAAAAAGGGATGCTATTATATTTTGAGAGACATGATGGCGATGCAGTCACAATAGATGATTTTGTGGTGAGTATGGCGGATGCAAATGATGAAAATTTTGAAAGTTTTATGCTTTGGTATTCCCAAGCAGGAACTCCTGAAGTTAGTGTTGAAGATGAATATGATTCAAATCAACAAACTTACAGTGCTACCTTCACTCAAAAAAATCAAAAAACCCCCTTTGTGATTCCGAATCAATTTGGTTTGATTGATGAAGATGGATTGGAAATTGAATCTGGCCTTATTATTATTGATGAACTTGTAAAAACAATTTCATTCAATAATGTTCAGAGTAAGCCAGTTCCTTCATGGTTTCGAGGCTTTTCTGCGCCAATTAAAGTCAGTTCAAACCTTTCATTGCAAGACAAAATATATCTCGCGTCATGTGACAACGATCCATTTAATCGTTGGGATAGTGTTCAAAGTTTATGGTTAGAATACATCCTTAACCCAGAGCAAGTCATTGAGAAAGATTTATTTGGAATGATTGACAATCTTTTTAATAATGAATCTGACTATGCACTTTTATCTGAAATGATCAGTCTCCCGTCAGAGCAAATTATTCATCAAAATGTTGGAAAAATTGATGTCGAGGAAGTCCATAATCAACGAAATCAATCGATTCTTTCAGTTGCAAGTGCCTTTAAAAAAAAGCTTTTAGAGATGTATCATCAATTAAATACTGCTAAAGCTTTTGATTTATCCACACAATCTATTGGTGAAAGGGCACTCAAAAATAAATGCTTAAGTTATTTGTCTAAGCTAGGTGAATTTGATATAGCTTATCAGCAATTCATAAATGCAGATTGTATGACAGATCAGTTTGGAGCATTTCAATGCTTACTTGATTCAAAAAACCAATACCGAGCTAAGGCCATTACTCAGTTTTATGATCAGCATCAGTCAGATGTTCAGGTCGTGGATAAATGGTTTAGTGCTCAGTGCCTTGCATCAGTTACATCTGTTGAAGATATTAGAGGCTTAATGAAGCATAAATTGTTTTCTATGACAAATCCAAATAGAATCCGATCATTGATTGGCTCTTTTAGTCAAAACAGTATGCAATTTCATTGTCAGGAGGGTTATCAGCTTCTAACAGAAATTATTATTGAGCTAGATCATTTAAATCCTCAGATTGCAGCAAGGTTTGCTGGAATCTATAATCATTGGAGACGATTTACTTCTCAATACTCTCAACTTCAAGAGCAGCAACTTAACTCTATAATTCAGAGAGATAAGCTGTCAAAGGACGTTTATGAGATTATCCATTCTGCATTAAAAGGAAAAAATTAATGTCCTATTTAAAAGCCAAGCATTTGAGCGAACTAATGCTTTCAAAGCAATACACAATCGCTCTAGCCGAGTCTTGTACAGGCGGCTCGTTATCAAGTTCTTTAACCTTAATTGCCGGAGCATCTTCTTATTTTAATTGTGGCTTCATAACCTATAGTAATGAGTCTAAAGTCAACATGCTTGGGGTTGATCCGAAGACAATTGAGCTATTTGGTGCTGTCAGTGAAAAAGTTGCCTTTGAAATGGCATTTGGAGCTGGACACAAATCCAATAGTAACCTGTCAATAGCGGTCACAGGTATTGCTGGCCCATCTGGAGGCACTGCTGAAAAGCCAGTAGGTATGGTATGTTTTGGTTTTTTTGTTAATGGAAATGTTGAAACCACTACTCAATTTTTTTCTGGCGCTCGATCAGACATTGTCTCGCAAAGCATCGCCTTTGCACTAGAAGAGTTGTCATCAAAGATCGAATGAATTCTTCATTAGTTTCCATTGCCCCGATGATGGATTGGACTGACAGGCATTGCAGATACTTTTATCGTCTAATCAGTAAAAATGTCCAGCTCTATACTGAAATGATAACAACGAAAGCCATCCTCAGGGGAGACAAGAATCGACTACTTGACTTTGATACCGTTGAGAACCCGCTCGTTCTTCAGCTTGGGGGAAGTGATCCAAAGGAGATGGCTGTATGTGCATTGATTGCTCAAGACTGGGGTTATGATGAAGTTAATATAAATGTTGGATGTCCATCTGACAGAGTTCTATCAGGAAGCTTTGGGGCTTGTCTCATGAAAGAGCCCAATCTAGTTGCTCAGTGCGTTGAAAGTATGACAGATAAGTGTGAGATTCCTGTTACAGTAAAACATCGAATAGGGATTGACGACATGGAGAGTTATGGTGAGCTATCTGACTTTGTATTTCAAATAAGCAATAAGGGTTGTCAGCACTTTATAGTGCATGCGCGCAAAGCCTGGTTAAAAGGATTAAGCCCGAAAGAAAATAGAACAATACCTCCACTCAATTACTCTTGGGTATATCAACTAAAGAAAGATTTTCCTTCTTTGAAAATAACCATTAATGGAGGCATTGAAAGTTGTGAGGATGTAAAAAAACACCTAGAGCTTGTTGATGGCGTTATGATGGGACGGTCAATTTACCACAATCCATTTTTACTTAGAGAAATTGATAAAACAATATTTGATGAAAACAATAGTTTGATAGACCGAGAACAAATTTTGAAAAAATATATGACCTACATTGAAAAACAAAGTCAAAATGGCGTTCCAATTCGGTCAATGACTCGCCATATCTTAGGCATATATCACGGCGAGGCTAATGCAAAATTATTCAGAAGATTGTTAAGTGGCAAAATAGTAGGATTGGATCAGTTAAATGATTGGTTTGATTTTAAAAAAAATAGTTCAACTGAGATTAAAAGCTTTTAATAGTTTGGTAAAATTTTTATATAAAACTTCTTTTAATAATTTAATATGGCAGGCAATCACTTTGTAGCAAGTATCGATATTGGGACAGAAAAGATTGCTTTGCTAGTTGCTGAGAAAGATGATGATCACCTTAGAATAATTGGCCATAATGTTTGTCCATCTAAAGGTGTTAGAAGGGGTTCTATTTTTTCAATTGACTCTTTGTCTAGACAAATTAACAAGTTAATTGAACAAACTCAAGAAAATTTTGGAGTTGACTTAGCGCTTTTTCGTGTCAATATATCAGATACTCATTTAACCTGTATTGATGGAAAGGGTAAGGTCCCTGTAAATGAATTTGTTAGGAAAGAAGACTTGGATTCAGTCCTTGAATCTGCTATGGCCATTTCAACACCAACTAACAAAGAAAAACTACACATCATAAAAAAGAAGTTTACGATTAATGAGTCAGTCGTTGTAGATAATCCAATGGACATGGAAGCACAAGTTTTGGAGTCTAAAGTTCATATTGTTACTGTATCAAGTTCAAGTGTTAGGAACGTTGAAAGCTGCCTCAAGCAGAGTAATCTTGAAGTTGATAAGATTGTCCTGAACTCAATAGCTAAATCTCAAGCAGTTTTGACTCAAGAGGAGAAAAATGGTGGCGTATGTCTTCTTGATATTGGTGCAGGAGTCACAAGCTATTCTGTATTCCAAGAGGAGGGCATTGTGCATAGCGGAGTCATTGCAATGGGTGGTGATGAGGTAACTCAAGAAATTGCCTATGCGTTTGACACTTCTTTGGAGGAGGCAAAAAGACTTAAAGAAAATTATGGTGTTTCAAAGTCTATATCTCAAAGTGATGACCAGTTTATTGATTTCACTCAAGGAGCGAAAGAGGAGCGTCAGCTCTCTAGTCTTGATTTGTCTGAAGTTATTGAAGAGGCCTATCTAGAGATTTTTCAGGCAATTAAAAATGAGCTTAAGCATCACAATTTAGATACGATTATCAAGTCAGGTTTTGTTCTTTGTGGGGGCGGTTCTGAAATCAAATCAATTGAAGAACTTGTACGAGGTTATTTCTCTAAAAGAGTTAAAATAGGAAAAATTCAAAGATCCAGAATTTCAGGATTAGAAACTATACTTACAGACTATAAATATACGGGAAGTATTGGCCTTCTTTTGCATGAGGGTGATTTAAACAAGGCTAAATTTATAGTTTCTAATAAAGACAATGGCGTTATGGGTAAATTAAAGAAAGTGATTGTAGGTAATTTCTAATTGATGATTAAACAAAGAACAATTAAAAAAATAGTCAAAGCTCGCGGTGTCGGCATCCACAGCGGAAAGGTAGTCAATTTAACATTGATTCCTGCAGCTAAAGATCATGGCGTTGTCTTTAAAAGATTAGATGCTGGAGGAAAACAGGTTCACGCACATAGTGCTTTCGTTAATGAGGTTGTATTGTCAACTGGCCTTGAAAATCAAGGCGTTAAAGTATCAACGATAGAACACTTAATGTCAGCCCTTTCAGCTCTTGGTGTAGATAACTTATTGGTTGAGCTTGATTCATTTGAAGTGCCGATTATGGATGGATCTTCTGCGCCATTCATTTTTTTGGTTCAGTCTGCTGGCATTGAAGAGCAAGACGCACCTAAAAGATTTATTGTCATTAAAGACAATATAAGAGTTGAAAACGGAGAGTCATGGGCACAAGTTTCACCTCATAATGGCTTTAAAGTGACATTAGAGATAGATTTTGATCACAAAAAAATAAAAGAGAGTGGGCAAAAGTTAACCATTGATTTTTCAAAACAGTCTTATTTAAAGGAGATATCTCGAGCAAGAACATTTGGCTATGAGAGAGATGTTGAGATGCTTCAGAAACAAAATCTTGCATTAGGAGCGAGCAAAGATAATGCAATTGCTCTCTCGGATGATGACATTCTCAATGAAGATGGTATGCGTTATCACAACGAATTTGTTAAACATAAAATTTTAGATATTGTTGGAGACCTTTTCCTTTTGGGGGGTAATGTGATAGGTCACTATGAAGGTTTTAGAACGGGGCATATGCTCAATGATCAGTTGCTTTCAGCAATTCTTTCCCAGCCAGAAGCGTTTAGTATTGAAACTTTTGAGGAAGCTGACTCTCCTATACAATTTTATTCTGAAGATTGGCAAAACGACCTTTAGTAAACAAATAATTTTACTCTCCTTCCCCTTGATATAAAAGCAAATCAGCTTGCAACATAGTCTTTTACGAGTTAAATTCTTTGGGTATAATCGAAAACTTTTAAATTACCGTTATTAGCGATGGAATTGAATGGCGCTGAAATACTTATAGATTGTCTTCAAAAAGAAGGTGTTGATCACGTTTTTGGATATCCTGGGGGCGCAGTCCTTCATATCTATGATGCCATCGAATCGCAGGACAAAATTACTCATATCCTTGTTCGTCATGAACAAGGTGCGGCCCATGGTGCAGATGGTTATGCAAGAGCCAATGGCAAGCCGGGGGTTGTTTTGGTGACTTCAGGTCCTGGAATCACTAATGCTGTTACAGGAATTGCAACTGCTCATATGGACTCAATACCTATGGTTGTGATTTCTGGTCAAGTGCCTTCTCCGCTCATTGGTATGGATGCTTTTCAAGAAGTTGATGCTACAGGCATTACTCGTTCATGCGTAAAACACAATTTTCTTGTAAGAGATATTAGTGAAATCGCTAGTACCGTCAAAAAAGCTTTCCACATTGCGACGACGGGCAGACCTGGTCCGGTAGTTATTGATATTCCAAAAGATATTACTATTGCAAAGATGGAGCTGGAGGATTATCCTGAATCTATTGAAATGCGTTCTTATAAGCCAACTACAAAACCAAGTAACCGTCAAATCAGAAAAGCAGCTGAACTAATTTCAAAATCAAAAAAACCAATTCTTTATGCAGGCGGTGGTTGTGTCATTGGCAACGCTTCAGAGGAGCTTCGTGAATTTACACGTATGCTTGAATTCCCAATTACACAGACGCTTATGGGTTTGGGAGCTTACCCTATGACTGATAAGCAGTCACTTGGGATGCTGGGAATGCATGGTACTTATGAGGCTAATATGGCAATGCATGGTTCTGACTGTGTTGTAGCTATCGGTGCTCGTTTTGATGACAGAATTACAGGAAACCTAGAGAAATTTTGTCCAACTGCAAAATTTATTCATATTGATATTGACCCATCTCAAATTTCCAAAAATGTTGTTGCTGATATTCCAATTGTCGGTCAAACAAAACAAGTCCTTCAAGCGTTAATTGAAGAGTTAAAAGATAAAAAACATGAGGATATATCTAAGTGGTGGACACAAATTGAAGATTGGAGAAAAGTTGACTCTCTGGCCTACTCTAAGTCTCTAGGGGTTATTAAGCCTCAGTCAGTAATAGAAACCTTATATGAAGTAACAGAAGGTAAAGCTATCGTGACTTCAGATGTTGGACAGCACCAGATGTGGGCTGCACAATATTATCCTTTTGATGAGCCAAGGCAATGGATTAATTCTGGCGGTCTTGGAACCATGGGTTTTGGTTTGCCAGCTGCAATGGGTGCTAAACTTGCCATGCCAGAAAAAGATATAGCTTGTGTGACAGGTGAGGGGAGTATACAAATGATGCTTCAAGAGCTCTCAACTATGCTTCAATATTCTACGCCAGTTAAGATTATTAATCTAAATAATGGGTATTTAGGAATGGTAAGGCAATGGCAAGAGTTTTTTTATGAGAAGCGTTATGCTATGTCCTATATGGATGCTTTGCCAGACTTCGTAAAGCTCTCAGAAAGTTATGGCCATTTGGGTATTAAGGTTGAAAAGGAAGAGGATTTAAAGCCTGCTTTAATTGAGGCTTTTAATCAGAAAGATCGTACTGTTTTTCTTGATATTATGACTGACCCTTCAGAAAATGTATTCCCAATGATTCCTGCTGGCGGCGCACATTGTGATATGTTGCTAGCTGGTAGAGATGCTATGGTATCCAAAGATGAAACAGACTTTAACGCGGTATAGTTTATGAGACATATTATTTCAGTAATTTTGGAAGATGAAGCAGGAGCTTTATCAAGAGTTGCAGGTCTTTTTACGCAACGAGGTTTTAATATTGAGTCACTTACAGTAGCTCAAACCAACGATCCAACTCTCTCCAGAATGACAATTGTATCCTCCGGAAGTGAGCGTGTACTAGAGCAAATCGTAAAGCAGCTCAACAAACTAATCGAAGTAGTTAAAGTGAGTGATTTGACTAGTCAAGATCATGTTGAAAGAGAGTTAATGCTTGCTAAGATATCATCAACTTTGAAAGAGGGTGTTGATTTAAAGGAGTTGGTGGAAATCTTTGGCTGTAAAGTGGTTGATGTCAAGGATAAAATATACACCATAGAGGTATCAGGAAAGACAAAGAAAATTAATGCATTTTTGGATGCAATTGAACCATCAAATATTATTGAAATCTCAAGAACAGGAGTTACTGGGATTTCAAGAGGAAAAAAACTAATCTAAATTATAGGAAAAAAAATGAATAGATATTACGATAAAGATGCAGACCTTTCAATTATTCAAGGCAAAAAAGTAGCTATTATTGGCTATGGTTCACAGGGACATGCCCACGCGAACAATCTAAAGGATTCAGGAGTAGAAGTAGTTGTTGGTCTTAGAGAGGGTTCATCTTCTGCGACTAAAGCTCAAGAGGCAGGTTTGGGAGTTATGTCTGTCGAAGAGGCAAGTGGATGGGCAGATGTTGTTATGGTCTTGGCACCTGACGAGTTTCAAGCAAGTATTTATTCACAAAATATTGAGCCCAATTTAAAGCAAGGGGTTGCTTTGGCTTTTGCCCATGGTCTAAATATTCATTTTGACATGATTGTGCCCAGGAAAGATCTTGATGTTATTATGATTGCGCCAAAAGCGCCAGGCCATACTGTTCGTTCAGAGTTTGTGAAGGGCGGCGGTATTCCAGATTTGATTGCAATTCAACAAGATGCAACAGGTAGCGCTAAAGAAATTGCACTGTCTTATGCCTCAGCAATTGGTGGCGGAAGAACTGGTATCCTTGAAACAAGCTTTAGAGAAGAGACTGAAACTGACTTATTTGGTGAGCAAGTTGTTTTGTGTGGAGGAACTACTTCCTTAGTTCAGGCTGGATTTGAAACACTGGTCGAGGCCGGATATGAACCTGAAATGGCTTATTTTGAATGTCTCCATGAGCTCAAGTTAATCGTAGATTTACTTTATGAGGGCGGTATCGCAAATATGCGTTATTCAATATCTAACACTGCAGAGTATGGTGATGTTACAAGAGGTCCTAGAATAGTTACGGACGAAACAAAGGCTGAGATGAAGAAAATTTTAAGTGAAATTCAAAGTGGTTCTTTTGCCAAAGAGTTTATCAATAATGTTGGTGATTTGCCGGGTCGTCGTGATGTTCAGCGTAAACACCAAATTGAAACTGTCGGTGAAAGCTTACGTTCAATGATGCCTTGGATTGCAAAAAATAAATTAGTTGATCAGTCTAAAAACTAATCTTAATTGATCATGTCAGCTTTATAAAAAGTTATGACTGAAAAAATACCAAGAAAAAGAGGAATTTACATACTGCCAAGCGTTTTGACAACGTTTGGCATGTTTGCTGGTTTCTATTCAATTATCTCATCAATAAATGGTGATTTCACTATAGCTGCCATCTCAATAATGATTGCTATGATGTGGGATACACTTGATGGTCGTGTAGCCCGACTGACAAATACTCAAAGTGCATTTGGTGCGGAATATGACTCTCTAGCAGATTTGGTTTCATTTGGTCTAGCCCCAGCTCTTCTTGTTTATGAGTGGTCACTATTTGAACTTGGAAGATTTGGATGGTTAGCAGCCTTTGTATTTCTAGCTTGCGCAGCCTTAAGGCTTGCTAGATTTAATACCCAGGTTGGTATTGCTGATAAGAGGTTTTTTCAAGGCCTACCTTCTCCTGCAGCTGCGGGAGTGATTGCTAGCATGATATGGCTTAAGATTTGGACATTTTCCTCTTTAGACTCCGATGTTATTTCTTTGAGTTATTATCTTGGCGCTGGAATGACAATCTTATGTGGCCTTTTGATGGTTAGCAACGTTCGATATTATAGTTTTAAAGAACTAGATTCTAAAAAAGCATCGTTTAGATTCCTACTATTGATCGTTATGAGTTTAATTATTTTGATGTACAAACCTAATATTATTTTGTTTACTGGATTTTTTCTATATTTGCTTTCTGGTCCTTTTATTACCTTTGTCGGACTCAATAAAAGGCGAATCGAGAAAAAACAAAATAAAGGAACTTAAGTTCCTCTATAATCTACGCGTATGAATAACGTATTTAATTTGTTAACTTTAATCTCACTGAGCAAGCTCTTTGCTTTGTTACGATTATTGCCGTAAGGCAATAATAATCATAATAGACGAAGGTCTATCACTACAACTTAAGATAAAATTCGGAAAATAAAAGGAGCAAGCAATGTCCGAAAAACTAATTATATTTGATACAACTTTAAGAGATGGTGAGCAATCACCAGGCGCATCTATGACAAAGGATGAGAAAGTTCGTATTGCTAAGAGTTTAGAAAAAATGAAGGTGGATGTTATTGAAGCGGGTTTTGCAATCGCTTCACAAGGTGATTTTGAAGCTGTTCAAGCCGTTGCTAAGGCAGTAAAAGATTCAACCATATGTTCATTAGCAAGAGCACTTGATAAAGATATTGACCGAGCAGGAGAGTCCATTAAAAATGCGAATTCGTCTCGAATTCACACCTTTATAGCCACCTCAGATATTCATATGAAAATGAAGCTAGGGATGACGCCTGATGAGGTTGTAAGTCAAGCGGTTCGTTCGGTAAAAAGAGCCACTAAGTTTACTGATAATATCGAATTTAGTCCTGAAGATGCTGGACGATCAGATACAGATTTTCTCTGTAGGATTATCGAAGCTGCAATCACTGCAGGCGCTACAACTATCAATATCCCTGACACAGTTGGTTACAGTATTCCTTATCAATTTGGTGCAACAATGAAAGAGTTGATAGAACGAATTCCAAATTCTGATAAGGCAATTTTTTCAGCACACTGCCACAATGACTTAGGTCTAGCGGTTTCAAATTCTCTCTCGGCTGTATTAAATGGCGCAAGACAAATAGAGTGCACGATTAATGGGCTAGGTGAGAGAGCAGGAAATACCTCATTAGAAGAGGTTGTAATGGCTGTACGAACAAGGCAGGATGTATTTGGATGCGATACCAATATCGATACCACTGGTATCTTAGCTGCCTCTAGACTGGTTTCCTCAATTACAGGCTTTGTAGTTCAGCCAAATAAAGCGATAGTGGGGGCTAACGCCTTTGCCCATGAGGCAGGTATTCACCAAGACGGTGTTCTTAAACACAGAGAGACTTATGAGATCATGAGAGCAGAAGATGTAGGTTGGAATAATAACTCTCTGGTTCTTGGCAAACACTCCGGACGAAATGCATTCAAATCGAGACTCAGCGAGTTAGGGGTTGAATTTGACTCAGATGACGCTCTAAATGATGCATTTTCCAGATTTAAAACTTTGGCGGATAAGAAGCATGATATTTTTGATGAAGATCTTCAGGCGCTCGTTACTGAGGCTCAAACAGAGATAACTGAAATTATTCGTTTAGTTTCACTTAAAGTCTCCGCTGAATCTGGAAAAGTTAATACTGCAAATGTAATGCTTTTAATAAATGACGATGAGTGTAGCGCTTCTGCTTCAACTTCTGGTGCGGTTGATGCAACTTTTAATGCCATACTATCATTGGTCGATATAGACCCAAAACTTCAGTTATATTCAGTTTCAAATGTGACTCAAGGAACAGACTCTCTTGGTGAAGTCAATGTCCGTTTGGAGCACGAAGGAAAAGTCTTTAATGGTCAGGGCGTTGATACTGATATTATTACCTCTTCAGCAAAAGCTTATATTCATGCCCTAAATAAAGTTATGGCAAACGTAGAACGAGCACATCCACAGATATAAAGATGCAGTCAAGAAATGAATATCTCGAAGCACTTGGAATTCCAGACTTTTTGTATTCTAAAATTGAACTGGTTCCTGAAACTTCAGCTCCTTTAAGTTTTATGGTAATTGAGCTTAGTTCAAAGGATTCTTTTTGTGAGACAGGTAAGACGAGAGATTTACTTGTCAAAATGTTAGCTTCGATAGAGCTAAATTTGAATAATATTCATCTTGCATCGGTTGAATTAAGTAGTCTTGAGAGCTTTATTAAAGAAAATCCTACTCAAGTCGTTTTGGTGATGGATTCGACATTTAAGTCAGATAAGCCATCCCTTTTTTCGACTTATCATCCAAGAGATGTTATTAAAGATTCAAGTCTAAAACGCGATACTTGGGAGATTTTAAAAAGGGTAAAGCAATGTCTCAAGTAGATTATTCACTTAAATCATATAAAAGACCAAAGCTTAAAACACCAAATGGTGAGAAAAAACTATTGATGCATTCTTGTTGTGCTCCCTGTGCTGGAGAAATTATGGAGGCTTTAGCTGCATCTGATATCGATACAACGATTTATTTTTACAATCCAAATATCCATCCTAAGGATGAGTATGAACTCAGAAAAGATGAGAACATTCGCTTTGCCGAAAAACTCGGCATGCCAATTATCGACGCAGATTATGATCGTGACGAGTGGTTTGCAAGAACAAAAGGGCAGGAGAATGAGCCTGAGAGAGGGGAGCGGTGCACAACTTGTTTTGATATGAGGTTTCAAAAAACAGCCAAGTATGCCTCTGAAAATAATTTTGATATTATCTCTTCTACGCTTGGAATTTCTCGATGGAAAGACATGAAGCAAATCAATGAGTCAGGTACAAAATCTTCTGAGCCCCAAAAAATACCTTACTGGGATTTCAACTGGCGTAAACAAGGCGGCTCTTCTAGGATGCTTGAACTATCAAAAAAAGAAAACTTTTATCAGCAAGAGTATTGTGGCTGCGTCTATTCTCTAAGAGATACAAATAATTGGCGAGTTTCCAAAGGACGCAATAGAGTTGAAAGAGGGGTTAAGTTCTATCAAGAGGCAAAGCTTAAGCTCTCTCAAATCGATTAACCTTCTATCAAATATAATAACAATGATTTTTGAACGTGAAGGCGATTTTCAGCTTCACTCCAAACAACACTTTGAGAGCCATCAATCACTTCAGAGCTAACCTCTTTTTCTCGATAGGCTGGAAGACAATGCATAAAAACAGCATCTTTTTTGGCTTGATTCATCATATTTTGATCTACCTGAAAGCCCGTAAAGGCTAATTCTCGTTGTTTTGTCTCAGATTCTTGGCCCATACTAGTCCAAACATCCGTAACGATAATGTCAGCGTTTTTACAAGCAATAAGTGGATCACTAAAAAAGCTAATATTCTTTTTATATTTATCAATATATAATTCAGAGGGTTCATATCCCTGAGGCGTTGCAATTGATAATTCAAAATCAAAGATTCCAGCAGCCTGCATATAAGTTTGACAGACATTACAACCATCTCCAATCCAAGCTATTTTTTTATTTTTGATTGAGCCTTTAACTTCTTGATAAGTCATCAAGTCTGCGAGTATCTGGCAAGGGTGAGACTCATCTGATAGAGCGTTAATGACTGGTTTACTTGAATGCTTAGAAAATTCAATAATGTCTTCATGTGAAGACAGTCTAAGCATGACTGCATCAACCATTGAACTGATAACTATTGCACTATCAGTAATGGGTTCACCTCTTCCTAGCTGGATATCTTTTTCAGATAAGAAAAGTGACTGGCCTCCAAGTTGAGTCATTCCAGCTTCGAAAGAGACCCTGGTTCTTGTAGAAGATTTATCAAAAATCATAGCCAAAGTTTTATTCTTTAGGGATTCATTAATTTGGCCAGATTTGTACTCTTTTTTAAGAGATATAGCTCGGTCAATAATTCTCTGTAAGTCTTTTAAGCTGAGCTCATCAAAGTTAATGAAATTTTTAATCATGATTTTTTCCTAAGTACTGATTAGTTTAATAAGTTTGCTAATTAATATATCAATTTCTTTTTTCGTGATTATCAAAGGTGGAAGCATTCTTATCGAGCTTCCAGTGATATTAATAAGAAGATGATCTTTTAAAGCTTTTTTTACGAGTTGACTGCAATCAACGATATTGTTATCCAGGCCAATTCCAATCATTAGTCCTTTTATTCGTATGTCTGTAACAGCCTCATTATTTCTAAATTTAGCCTCGAATTCTGACTTAAAGTACTCACTCATTTCGTTAACATTTTCAAGTACTTTAGTATTTTGGAATACCTCTAGAACACCCAACGCAGCTGCAGTGACTAATGGGTTTCCACCAAAGGTAGAGCCATGCGTTCCTGGGGTAAGCATTTTTGAAGCTATTCCTTTTGCTAAACAAGCTCCAATAGGAACACCATTTCCAAGGCCTTTAGCAAGACATAGAATGTCTGGAGTAATCCCATTATGCTCATGAGCAAAAAGTTTTCCAGTTCTTCCCATGCAAGATTGAACGCCATCAAGAATTAATAACCAATCATTTTTTTTGCATATGTCTTGAACTTTATTTAGATAATCATTTTTTGGAATGATAACACCAGCTTCACCCTGAATTGGCTCAACCATCACGGCAACTACATCAGAATTATTTTTATAATAATTGATGGCATCAATGTCATCATAATTAACATGAATAAACTCACTCATTAATGGTGAAAATCCAGCCTGGACTTTACTTTGGCCTGTAGCAGAAAGAGTAGCCATTGTTCTTCCATGAAACCCTTGATTGGCAGTTAAAATGATTGGTTTTTCAATGTTTTTACTTCTGGCATAAAGCCTTGCAATTTTAATTGCAGCCTCATTGGCCTCAGCGCCAGAGTTTGAAAAAAAGACTTTGTCCATGTTAGCTAAATTACACAGCTGCTGAGCAAGTTCTTCCTGGTTTCCAATCCTATAAACGTTGGAAGTATGAAGTAGTTGCTGAGATTGATCGACAAGGTTTTTTGTTATGACTGGGTGGCAATGACCCAGGTTAACGACTCCAATACCTGAAAGAGCATCAAGATACTGATCACCTTTTGTATCAGTTAACCAGCACCCATCTCCTTTTATGAAGGTTACCTCAAGTGGAGAGTAGTTAGACATTAAGTTAGACATAAATATATATTATTAGTTAAACAAAAAAAGCCCCATAATGGGGCTTTTGAAACTAGGTCTTTTTTGTATTTAAGACAAATTAGCCACCATTAATAAACAATACTGAAGACAAGATCTTCGGGCATTGAGTCGTCTAGTTTTGCAAGATGTTGTTTGCATTCAAGTTTCATTAAATTTTAAAAGAAATATTATAACCTAAATTTAGTAGGGATATTTTCTGTAATTTTTAAAATATAAAAGATAAAAAAGTTAAATTGTAGTTACATTTTATGACACAATATAAGTGCAAGAAAAACAATTTTATTTCATTAATTTAAGGAGTAAAAATGCAATTAAACCTTTCTGGTCATCATCTCGATATTACATCTGCCATCAGGCAACACACAAGCGATAAGCTTTCAAAAATCAAACATCACTTTGACAACGTCATGAACGTCAATATGATTTTAGAAGTTCAAAAAGATATTCAGACTGCAGAAGCGACGATTCATGTGAGCGGTGCAGACTTATTTGCAAAAGCACAAAGTAATGACATGTATGTTTCTATAGATCAGTTAATCAATAAATTAGATTCTCAAATAATTAAGCATAAAGAAAAACTACATAACCACAGAGCTTAGCTCATATAAATTATAATATGTTGTAATCGCTGCATAACAATTCAATCTTGTTGTGCAGCTTAAAACATTGGGTATTAGATATGGCTGAGGTTGAACTTACGAGTTTCGAAGTAAGTCTCCAAAATTTGATGATTGCACTTGAAGCATCTGACTATGATGAGGCTAAACATCAAATTAAAGAACTTCATCCGGGAGAAATTTCACTTTTGCTTGAAGCAATCCAGCCTAAGGATCGATCTGCTCTTTGGCCTAGTATTGAAATTTCAATTCAAGGAGAAATATTAAAAGAGGTTAGTGAGGATGTTCAGTCTCAACTAATTAGTGAGATGACTGTTGACTCTCTTGTAAAAGCTACTGAGAAATTAGATACTGATGACTTGGCTGACATCGTTCCGAATATGCCAGAGTCAGCTGTTCATAGTCTCTTATTGACTCTTGATTTTAAGCATCGGGAGCGTCTTAATAAGATTCTTAGCTATCCAGAAGATTCAGCGGGTGGGTTAATGAATACTGACTTTATTACTGTCAGGCCAGATGTCTCGATTAGAGCTGTTATTAGATATTTAAGATTGCTTAAAGAAATGCCCGTTGATACCGATCAAGTTTTTGTTGTTGATCGAAATTTTAATTATCTAGGATCTTTATTAATAACCTCTTTGTTAACTGAAGAGCCTGAGAAAATGGTTGAGGCATTAATCAATAATGATGTATCCAAGCCAGTTAGTGCTGATACTGACGAAGCAAAGGTTGCACTCTTATTTGAACAAAGAAATTTAATCTCGGCTCCAGTAATTGATGAAAACAACCAGCTAGTTGGAAGAATTACGATTGATGATGTTGTTGACGTTATCCGTGATCAAGCTGAGCACTCAGTAATGTCAATGGTTGGTTTAGACGAGGATGAGGATGTGTTTGCACCCATTATTCAGAGTTCAAAAAAAAGAAGTGTTTGGCTGGGCGTTAACTTAGTTACTGCTTTTATTGCGGTGTATTTTATTGGTCTTTTTGAGGCAACATTGCAACAGAAAATTGCTCTTGCAATTTTAATGCCCGTTGTTGCTAGTATGGGAGGCATTGCAGGAACTCAAACTCTGATTATTGTAACTCGAGGCATTGCAACTGGAAGGGTGACAACTGCAAATATTAAGACCTTAATCAACAAAGAGGTTGCGCTAAGTGGATTAAATGGAATTATTTGGTCTATAGTAATTGGCCTTATTACTTATTATTGGTTTGCTGATTTACTTTTAAGTCTTATCATCGCTCTTGCAATTATTACTAATTTGGTTGTTGCCGCTTTTTCAGGGGCTTTTTTACCGTTACTTCTAACGAAGCTAAAGATTGACCCTGCACTAGCTGGCGGAGTTATTTTGACAACAATTACTGATGTTATTGGTTTTGTTGCATTTTTAGGGCTCGCTGCGTTATTTATCTAATAAGTTACCGCACTTAAATGAAACTTATTTACACCCACGAAAATCGAATTATGGCTCTTAATGTAAGGAATGTTCTTATGAATCATGGTTTTGATGTCTCTCTAAATAACGAGTTTGCCTCAAGTGCCTCTGGTGGTTTAGCTCCTGTCGATACTTGGCCTGAGTTGTGGTTATTAAATAATGACGACTTTGATAGGGCTAAAAAAGTGATTGACACAATTACTAATGAAGCTGTCTTAGCTAAATGGCAATGCAAAAGTTGTCATGAAGAGAATGATTCATCCTTTGATTATTGCTGGCAATGTCATACAGAGAGTACTCAATCAATTAAATAATAAGTAAATAGAATTATGGAACTTACTGTCTGGCTTGGTTTATTAGCATCAGCTCTTTTTATAAGTATTTCTCCAGGCCCTGGAGCCATATTTTCAATAAGCCAAGGAACACAATACGGTTTAAGAAGGGCTTTATTTTCAGTTATTGGATTGCAATTAGGTCTAACTAGTCAAATTCTATTTTTACTTTTTGGCTTGGGTGTTTTGATCGATCAATTCCCATCTATTTTTATCGTAATAAAAGTGCTTGGTATGATCTATTTAATCATACTAGGGATTATGCAGTGGTTTAAAAGGATTGAACAAATATCTACCCCAGAAGAAGAAATACCGGTTGTTTTTAGTCCATTAAAAGGCCTTCTACAGGGTTTCTTCGTAAATTTAACCAACATTAAAGGTACCGTCTTTTTTCTTGCGCTGATCCCACTTTTTATCAATTTAACAGCACTTAAACTCTCAACGTGTATCATTTTTATTTCGACATTAATAGGGATCGATTTTTTGGTCATGATGGGATATGTAACACTTGCGGAAATATCGAAGACTTTACTATCAGATCCTAAAAAAATATTGTGGCAAAATAGACTTACCGGCTCAACGTTGATCCTGGTTGGATTAATTATGGGCACTACTTAATTAATAATATATTATGAGTATCTTTCATTTAGCATTTACAGTCAGTGATCTTGATTCTGCTAGGCAGTTCTATGGAGAACTTTTGGGCTGCAATGAAGGAAGAAGTTCAGATACATGGGTTGACTTTGATTTTTTTGGAAACCAACTATCATTGCATGTAGGTGTAGCCGTACATAACAATAATACGAGTTCTAAGGTTGATGAAATTACTGTTCCTATGCCTCATTTTGGCTGTGTATTGGAATGGGGTAGTTTTTATGATTTAGCATCTAAGCTTCAATCAAAAGGGATGGAATTTATTATCAGCCCTTCAGTTCGATTTAAAGGTTTAGCGGGTGAGCAAGCAACCATGTTTTTCGAGGATTATTCAGGCAATGCGCTTGAATTTAAGGCCTATCGAAACCCTTCAGAAGTGTTTACTTAAACAATTATGAAACTTAATAATGTTTGATATTTTGATTCTAGAGACAATCATTGCTTTTATTGCAGCTTCGGTTGTATTGAGTTTTGTGCCTGGTCCGGATAATATTTTTGTTATGACACAGTCAGCTTTAAAGGGCTGGAGAGTTGGCTTCTATATAACTCTCGGGCTTTGTACAGGTTTGATAGGACACACTTTTTTGGTGGCTGTTGGAGTGAGTGTTATTTTTCAAACCAGTGCCATTGCGTTTAATGTTTTGAAAATTATGGGTGCATGTTATCTTGTTTATTTAGGTTGGTTGTCTCTAAAAAATAAGGAACTAGTTATTGGAGAGAGTAAAGAAAAAAGTACCAATAAATCCTATTACATCACTGGCATAGTTATGAATCTAACCAATCCAAAGGTTGCTCTTTTCTTTTTGGTCTTTTTGCCACAATTTATCGACGTTAGCAGAGGTAGTGTGACCATTCAAATAGCTCTGTTTGGAATTTTATTTATTTTGAGTGCGTTATGTGTTTTTACATCCATTGCGTATCTTGGAAGTTCTCTAGAGAGATTTCTTAAAAAATCAAAATCAGTAGGAAATAATATAAATAAGCTTGCTGCTTTTGTTTATTTTGCTCTTGCAATTAATTTATTTTTTGTTTCCTAACAATCAAGAAGTAGTCATATGAATATTGAATCCAAAATCTGTGATTACAAGAATAATGAAAAGGAGATCTGCAAAATAAGGTTTGAGGTTTTTGTCAATGAGCAAAATGTGCCAGAGGAGCTTGAAATTGATGGTTTAGATGATCAGGCAAAGCATGTTTTGGCTTATATTGATGATCAGCCAATTGGTACTGGAAGGATATTAAGTGATGGACATATTGGAAGGGTTGCTGTACTAAAAAAGTATCGCGGACTCGGTATAGGCAATTCTGTCATGCAAGAGCTAATCAACTGGGCCCAACAAAACAAACTCGAAAAGCTTTGGTTATCATCACAATGGCATGCACATAGTTTTTATCTTGATCTTGGCTTTGTTTGTGAGGGAGATATATATGAAGAGGCTGGGATAAACCATATCAAAATGTATAGAACACTTTAACTAGATTGGATTAGCCTTGTAAAGTAAAAAATTATTTATGCCGTCTTTGCTTGTTTAAATTTCTTTTCCAGCTTCATTGCTAATATCGCCGATGGTATTGAAACAATCAAAAAAAACACTCCAACTAGTGTCATTGGTTCTAGATATGTGTAATGACTATTACTATACTGATCAGCTGCTCTAAATAATTCAACTACTGTAATTGCCGCTAGTAAGGGTGTTTCCTTAAACATTGTGATTAGATAGTTTGCAAGAGGAGGGATCATTGGTGGTATGGCTTGGGGCAAGATGACATTTTTCCATGCTTGAAGTGGGCTATAGTTAAGTGACTTAGCAGCCTCCCACTGGCCTTTAGGCACATTATCTATGCCAGCTCTAAAGACTTCAGATGTATATGTGCTAAAGTGAATGCCTAATACAATTACACCACATGTAAATGCTTCTAGGAATATTCCGAAGTCGGGTAGAACATAAAATACGACATATAGCTGAACTAAGATTGGTGTTCTTCTAACAAACTCAGTAACCCAATATATTGATACACGAGTTAGCTTGCTTTTTGACATTTTGAGAATGGCGATACCTAATCCTAAAACATAAGCAAGTAATGATGCAACAATTGTAGCTTGAATTGTTACTACTAGACCTTCAGCTAGTTGCGGCAAAACTGCGAATGCATGATCCCAACTCCACTCCATGATTATTTGTCTCCTGCAGTCATGATATTTCTACCTTTAGAAAACTTTTTAGCAATCAGATCAACAATCTTAACTAGGACTGAGGCAATAATAAAATAAATAATAAGAATCAGTAAAAATGGCTCTAATGTTAAAGCAGTCTGAACCCTAATTATTTGGGCCATGAAGGTTAAATCTGAGATAGTAATAAGCGAGGCAACCGCTGTTAATTTTAAAAGTTCAATAAGTAAATTTCCAAAGGTCGGAATCATAATTGGAATTGCTTGAGGAATAATGACGTATCTATATTTTTTAAAGCTTGAATAATTTAAAGCTTTTGAAGCTTCATGTTGCTCTTTACTGACAGCAAGTATAGCGCCTCTTACAACTTCTGATCCATATGCGCCAACGTTAAGGCCACAAGCTACGACGCCGGCAGTTAGAGCGTCGAAATAAATCCCCCACATTGGTAAAACAAAATAAATAAAAAACATTTGAACAAGAGCAGAGCTGCCGCGAAAAAATTCTAAATAAATGATTGCAATTACTCTGATTGAACGAAGGGTCGATATTCTTGCTAATCCAACTATAAATGAAACAATAAGGGCAAGTATTGCCCCTAATACGGTCAACTGAACCGTTGTGATAGTTCCTTTAATAAGTATTGGATAGAACTCTAAGACTTCATTCATAAAAAACTCTAAAAAAATCTGCCCTATAAAACTTACAGGGCAGATTAGGTTAAATATATTCTAAAAAAATCTCCTGTTTAGTATCACAGGGTAGATTTAATTAATAAATAAATTTACATTCCATCAGGACATTGAGTCAAGTAAGACTTCGTAGCAGTTGCAGCTGCAGAGAACCCATAAGGTTCGATAATAGCTGCAAATTCACCAGTAGCCTTTAACATAGCTAAAGCCATATTATATTCAGACCTAAACTCTAAGTCATCCTTATTAAATGCAGCGCCAGCACAGCCCATTGGAACGCCTGTAACAGGCATTACTAATTCAATGTTTGGATCATTAGTCTTGTTAAGAAGATCTGCTGTACCTAGACCAGATAGGGCAAATACATCTACTCTACCTTGTTGAAGCATCTTAATACCACTCGGAGGCGCGTCAAAATAAACAATTTGATCAGCGCTTACACCACGCTCTAAAGCATACTTTTCTTCAGCACAACCAGCACAAGTAGTCATCTTTAATGCAGGATTAGCTGCAATGTCTTCATAAGTTAATAGATTGTTTGGGTTACCCGCTGGAACGGCAAACGCTTCAGCGCCACAAAGATCAGGCTCAGAATAAATAATAGACTCACATCTGCCAGGCTTAATATAAAGACCAGAAGTTGCCATGTCTACCCTTCTTGCTTGAAGAGCTGGGATCATAGCGCCATACATAATAACTTCAGCTTTAAGATCTGGAACACCTAGGACTGCAAGAACTGCTCGTGCAACATCTGGCGCCGCTCCAGTCACATATCCATCAGATTTGATGTCACTATATGGAGGTTCATTGGCAACAGCAACTGTTGCGTAACCTTGTTTCTTAAGTTTTTTTAATGTATCGGATTCTGCAGATGAAGTCTGTGCAAAACCTAGTACAAGAAAAAAACAGGTAAATAACGTAATAATTTTTTTCACTACTGTCTCCTTTTTTTATTAATTGGAAAATAAAGTTTAACATTAACACAAAGATTAGAAATATTTAAATTTTGCATAATTTGCATAATTAATGCATAATTTAAGATTATTTAAATAAATTATGTAATAATAACAATATATGAAAAATTTAGATAGTTTTGATTACAAAATTTTAAAGATTGTTCAGAGCAATAATAAGGTTACCTCTGGAAGATTAGCGAAAGAGGTGGGACTCTCATCCTCAGCCTGTCAGAGAAGATTAAATGCAATGCGTAAAATTGGCATCATAGAGAAAGACGTTTCAGTCCTTGATCGAAATAAATTAAACAGAAAATTAACTATTGTTGTTCAGATACTTAGTGATGTTGAAAGCACAGAACACGATAAGAAGTTTAAAAAAGCTATGTTAGAGGCTCCCGAGGTAATGCAATGTTATTATGTGACAGGTGATTATGATTATGTTTTGATAGCTACCTTTGAGGAGATGGCTGATTACGAAGATTTTACAAAAAAATATTTTTTAGATAACCCGAATATAAATCACTTTAAATCAATGGTAGTGATGAATAAAGTGAAAGAAAAATTGTCTATTCCAATTAATTAACGTTGTTAATAAATTTCTTCAAAAATTCTTTAGTTCGTCTCTCTTTTGGGTCTGAAAAAATATTTTCAGGTTTACCTGACTCGACAATCTGACCACTATCGAAAAATAACACCCTGTCAGCAAATTCTCGAGCAAAATTCATTTCATGAGTAACGGTTAACATCGTTGTATCAGAATCAGATGCAAGCTTTCGAAGCACAGTTAATACTTCGTCTACCAGCTCTGGGTCTAGGGCCGATGTGACTTCATCAAATAACATAATTTTTGGATCCATAGCGAGTGCTCTAGCAATTGCTACGCGCTGTTGCTGACCACCTGATAACTGATGAGGATAGTGATTTTTTTTATCACCTAAGCCAACCAAATTAAATAATTCTTCCGCCTTTTCTTTAGCTTCTACTTCAGTTTTTTTCTTAATTAGAGTTTGTGGCTGCTTAACATTTTCTATTGCTGTTAAATGAGGAAACAAATTAAATTGCTGAAAGACCATCCCAATATGATCACGCATTTTGTGCAAATGATTTTCAGAAGCTGGAATAATTTTTCCATCACTTTTTTCGTGCCACAAATATTCATCATTGACTGAAACATAGCCATCATCAATTGTTTCAAGCGTCATTAAAATTCGTAATATTGTTGTCTTTCCTGAGCCACTGGGTCCAATTAAAGCTAATTTTTCTCCATCTTTAACTTCCAAATTTAACTTATTTAAAACTTGTAAGTCGCCGAAAGATTTTGAAACATTTTCAAACTTTATAATATTTTCCATAGTATTTATTTAGTATTCGAGTTTAAGTGCTTATTTTTTCTGGACTATTAAATATATTAACATTCAAAATTTCATCTTTGTTTGCTTTTTTCAATTCCACCAAAGTTGTATGACATGTTGGCCCCTGGCCTAAAGATGAAGTCCCAACATCTTTAGTAAGTACATTAGGATTTCCATGTCTTTCAATGTTTAGATCGTAATCCGGATCAAACCACGCACCAGTTGATAAAACAACAACTCCAGGCATCACATTATCAGAAATAATTGCTCCAGCTAAAGCTTTGCCACGGGCATTATATAACAGAACAATATCACCATTATTAATATCTCTATTTAATGCATCCTTCGGGTTAATCATTACAGGCTCTTTACCATTTACTTTACTTTTCTGGCTATATGGTCCATTATCAAGTTGACTATGAAGCCTATGTCTTGGTTGGTTTGAAATGAGATGCAATGGATGGTTTTTAATATTCCCTAGCCATTCATAAGGCTCAAACCAGTAGGGATGTGAAAAGCAATCTTTTAATTGAAAATTTGCGATAGTATTAGAGGATATTTCGATCTTACCTGATGGGGTTTTTAATGGAGATTTGTTTGGGTCTTTTCTAAAATCAGAAAGCATAATATTTTCAACTTTCGGAGCAGGCAGCTCAAAGTAGCCTTTTTTCCAAAAATCTTCAAAGCTCGGCAAACTTAAGTTTTTCTCTTTAACAGCTTTTGAACTTTTATTCCATATATATTTAATCCAGTCCATTTCACTTTTATTGTCAGTAAATGATTCTAAAAAACCAAGTTTTTCGGCTAGGCCTGAAAATATTTCGTAATCAGTTTTCGAGTCTTTAAAGCTTTGCATGGCGCATTTATTAGCAACGATTGTTGGATCCCTTGGATTGAGCATTAAATCATTGCGCTCTAAAGCAGTGTTAGCAGGAAAAACAATATCAGCATGGCGAGCTTGAGCGTTCCACCAAATTTCATTAACAATGATTGTATTAGGTTTTTGCCAAGCCTTAACCAGTCTATTTAGGTCTTGATGGTGATGAAAAGGATGTGGGATCCCCGGGTACCGAGCTCG
>JGI24919J38490_100139_pt1 | contig 38852 bp, 42 predicted proteins | sample LinPFosmplate7_FD_38490 | JGI IMG/M metagenome (IMG submission 38490) | reverse complement strand
TGCAGGTCGACTCTAGAGGATCCCACTTTACCCTTCCATTTGCCAAATAATATCCACTCATTTTCATATCGTTTATATTTTTCATTTCCATCATCAAATGTGCGAATGTGAATTATGGTATTGGTGTCAGGATTCACTCGTGTCCAACCGTTTGGAAGATTATTATGCAACTGTATCATTATATAATGTTAATTATTTATTATAAAACGATTGTTATTGTTATTCGTATCAATTTTTTTACAGCTCAAACAAAAAACACACATTTTGTAAAAAATTGATAAATTTTTTCATTATATTGTTAATTCAACACGTAAAATCACATACAGATTTAAACACACAATGAGCCAATTTACATTCCAGACTAACGATACCAGTGATACACCGGAAACTACCGTTCCTGCTTATCCTACCACGTCTATCGCTCCGCCTGCTCTCACTCGTAGCTCTACTTATATGACTCCGCCTGCTCTCACTCGTAGCTCTACTTATATGACTCCGCCTCCTCTCACTCGTACTCGAAATACTAGATACGAAGATGAGTATGCATATGAACGACCTCAAATGGTGAGAACGTTCACTCCTATGCATGGTAACGACACTGGAGCAGATGTAGATACTGTTAGTCGCCATATATTATTTGATGAAGTTGAACCCGTCGATGAACCCGTCGAAGAACCTGTCGAATGGGATATAAATAACAACCTATATAACGAAGAATACATGAATATTGCTACAACTATTATCACTAATAACATGGTTAGTACGAATAATATGGATATCATAAATATATTGAATACACTGATTAATAATAATGTGTTTCATCATAATATGGATAACGATGAAATCATCAATGCCGTGAATAACTATATTATACAAAATAACATAAACAATCTACAAAATAACATGGATAACAATATCATAAATAACAATAACATGGATAACAATATCATAAATAACAATAACATGGATAACAATAACCTACTACAACAATAACATGGATAACAATAACCTACTACAACAATAACATGGATAACAATAACCTACTACAACAATAACCGGTATAAACAATACTATAAAACAATACTATAAACAATACTGAATCAATTATATATGTATTTATAAAATTGATTTTTTTATGGTGATACTGGAAGAATAATACATTAATTTATAATATGGTGGTCGCTGAAACACTAATTATACTGTTTGTTATTTCAGTAGTTGCATATGATATATACAAAAAAACATTGGAGACAGATTAAGCTTTAATTTTATTTTTAAATATAACATTTATTATTTTGTAAATCAAATAGTTTTCTATTTACTATATATTACAATGTTTAAAGAAAACTTTAAAATAAAATGGAAAGAAAATTTTAATGAAACTTTGAAAGTATATCAACATTTATTGTATTATTTAGGCAGGGTACTTGCTGTATTTATTTTTGGACCGTTTTTAATATATAAAGGAAATAAATATAATGATTTTTACTTAACATTATTTGGCGTATTATTAATGTTATGGGATGGTTCTAAGCTTATTATTCAAGCTTATTATGATGATTATTCATATTGATTGCTGTTTCAGGTGATATACATTTTGTTTTATAATAACTTTTTATATAAAAATCAATAAAGAGAGCGATTTGAATTATGTTTGCTAATCCACATAGCAACATTATATTCCAATTAAACTCACTTTCTACTTCATAGTATAGTTTAAATGCAGTAAATAAAAATATTAATTGAGATATTTGTAGTATTGTTATATATTTTTTTATGATTTTTATAAAATTTACTTTTAATATTGATAGACTGTAATATGTATACATAACAGAATGGACAAATGCATTTAATAATGTTGGTATCCAGAAACAATCCAATTTATACGTATATGCTAAGTGCCATGATATAACTGCACCAGAATGATGATACAATTGTAGAAATATGGGCTTATTTCCTTTTAGATAAATCAAAAAAGTATCGATATATTCCACATATTTGGACATATAAAAATAAAACAAAATATCATCAAATTGTGAAAAAGAAAAATAATAACCATTTTCTATTACTATGCCTTTCTCAATTATAAAAGAACCTAATGCTACAAAAATATAAAAACTAAAACATGATAACATAATATTATGTATTAATGATACATCATTCAATGTTTCCCTATTTATAATTATATTCTGTGGAAAATTAAAATATATTATTGTTGATATAACTGGTATAATATGATGTACCATGATGTGCTGCTACTAATATGTATGCAAATAATTTTTTATATACATATATTAATTTGTTACTCGTACAGTATTATAGGAATTGGTTTTTGTTTGTATTTACATTATCGGCGGTGAGAATACTTGACTATATGCAGATTTCATGATAATTTACACCAGAATATATATCATTGTATATAACGTTGTTAGTTGTTGTATTACATATTATATTGATGGATATTTTGTTTATATCATAACAAATATGTATACAAATAATACATGCTATTCTTTGGAGAATACAATGACATATAGCAATATAATAGTAGTTATTTGTTGGAATATTATATTCAATTGGGTATAATAATGAACCCATTCCAATCATATAATAATATTTATTTGAAAGAGAATAGTAATTAATTAAATATAGATGATAATACATACCAAGTAGTACGCAAGTTATATCCATATAACGTCGCATACTATTTTTGGTAGGGTCTCTCCAATAATTTATAGACGTTAAAAATACGATACCTGTAATAATGGAAATATCATATACACCATAATATATTGCAAAACAAAATGGAATTAATTGATAAAAACTATGCATTAATATTAAAATACTGGCATCTTGGTGTAAAACTAAATCGTTGTTACTCATTTTATAAATATATAAAATTATATATTTATATGTATTTCTAATTTATATATGGCTATATTAAGGTTGTTTATTTGGTTTAACTGGGTTAATGCGTGTTAAATATATATAAGTATATAAAATATCTAATACAAATCCACATATAGAAAAAACTAATAGTACATATTCTATTGTAGATTTATTTTTTATATTGTAAAAATAAATGGATAATAATGCAAAGAAGGGTATAGCTAAAATATCACCATAATGACTCAAATATTCGTAGTTCATCCTTTATAACGTAATAATATATTTAAATCTTCAAAGGTGTAAATAATTAATGAAATTATAAGTAATGATTAATTTATAGGCGCATTTCTGGATAATTTACACCAGAAGATATGTCATTGTACATAATATTGTTAGGTGTTGCATCACATATTTTTTGTTGAGCGTTGTTTAAGTTCCATACACAATAATATATATATAATCCTGCTATATAATGACAAAATGGATGATATAATTCGTAAAAATCTTTATTTTGACTATTAGAATATTCTAGAGATTTATGAAGTCCATATAATATTGTAAATCCAGGCACTATGTAAAATATACTAACATTTCTCAAATACATATATATATTTAAACATAGTATAGCAAATTTATTATATTCTGTTTCTGCACTGCACAATACGCATTCATTATAATAGTGATATATATAAGAAGCTATAATAGCAACTATCATAACCATTGACATTAATTTACTATAAAGCACTGCATTCATCGTTTCTGGATTATCTATACGAATCCACCAAATACACGGTATAACCATACAAATATGCGAAAACATCATATTAGAGAAATGACTGCGACATGTTAACTTATTTGCATTAGAATTATTGCACATTGTTTTACATTCTTCAATATTATTATCACATTCACTATCTTCTTCTTCTTTTTCTTTTTCTTTTTCTTTATTTACTGAAAAAAATGCTGGTCCGGGATAAGTATGAGAAGTCCATGTCCATGTTTCTCCTACTAACTGTGTTTTACGATTTTCCCAACATTTTACACAAGAATATAATTCTTGTTTTCTGCCTCTTTTAAATACATAATAATTTTCAAAACTTTTATCTCTACAACAAAGGTCACAAGTATACGTTTTTTCATCATCTTCACCTACTTCATCTTCACCTACTTCATCATCTTCATTTACGGTTTCTTCTTTATTTTCGTTTAAATAGACTGTTTCATATTCTCCATTTTCTAATTTATGTGCTTTTCCTGATTCTATTCTTTTATATTGAACACCCCCTGTATATTTACTTTCATTTAGGGTTACAAGACTTATTTCATTATAGTATTTTAATGCTTCCTCTTCATCTTCAAATTCTCTTTCGCCAGCGTAACAATAACCTGTATCAAAACCACCGTACATAGTTGTTACTACGTGATATTCTACTAAATTTTCACTTTCTTTTTCGGTTTCTTTTTCGGTTTCTTTTTCACTTTCCTCCTCTTCCTCTTTAATTTTCTTCAAATATTCGTATGCATCACTAGATTCTTTCCATTTATCAAAGCAGGATTCACATCTATCCGGTTCACCTAGATCAATATAAATATCAAATTCACTCTTGGTAAATCCCAATTCTTCGTAACAATTTATGCCCTTGAAATTACAATCGTCGCATTCAAATGCATTTTTATCTTCTTCCGCCTGATTCGCACGTTGAATTACCCGCTGTTTGCGACGCTCCTCCGCGGCTTCCTCTTCCAACCTTTTAAACAGGTATAGTCTCGATTCATCCTCTTTTATTAGATGTTTTAATCCTTCATCTTCCTCTTCTTCCTCCTCCTCATCCTCATCACAAGCATTTCCACAAAGATATTGTCCACAACCTTTCATTTGAACTATATCGTCAGTTTTTCCACATAAATTACACTCGGCTTCTTGATTATTTGGCTCTTCTTGTACGTATAAAATATCCCCCATTCCATCGTCATCAAAGTACCCGTCACATAGACAGCATTTCTTCCACTGCCCCTCTTGATAAGTATCTTCAGTATCTTCTTCGAAATCCCAATCATCCGGATATCTTTCACAATCCATATTAACACATAATTTAATGGGTTCTTTATTTTCATTATTGGTATCGGTTACAATAGTTTCATTCTGTTCTCCGCTAGTTGGACTTTGTTTTACAGAAACAGGTGTATTTGTATTATCTGTTTTCATTTTGCGTATATATCAACAAACTTACTACTCGATATATAGTGTATCATCTATTCTTTAATTATTAATAACATATTATTTTTTGTTATAACATGATAACTATGTTATAACACATCTATACACCGATGAAGATTTAAAACGGGACAAACACTGAAAGTGTTTGCCTTTTTAATTCATTTATCGGTCGTTCAGCTATGCTGAACCACTCACCCAAAGGGTGTATATGTGCGCTTATTTATTTCTTTCGTTCTTTCTCAACATATATAGAATATTCTTCTATTTGAACATTTTCTTCGAATATCCTACCACACCACATGTTACACGAGCCCCTGCATTGCCTGTGATTAGACTTTCTGCATCATTTCCCGCACCCAAATCATCTATACCTTCATGTATTACTAACGACCTGCCCATTATATTGCACTTTGTTCCTCTTAGTTTTATCATAGAATCTTTCATGTTTATTACACTTATTCCTTTCGCATTGAATTTTATGTTCCCCAAATCTCCCACATGTCTCTCATTGCTGTCTGGACCACCATGATTTTTTCCGTAAGGGTTGAAATGACTACATGCACCATGACAACTGTCAGTTAAATCACCTGCTTCATGTATGTGAAATCCATGAATACTATTTTTGTACTTATTGCTTTTTAATTCACCTACTATTTTTACTGTTTTTGCATCTATATCTTCTACAAAATCTACACTCCCTTTGATGTATTTGTGGTCAAAAAATACAGTACCTATGATATTTTTCATTTTGCTATATATTATATATATTATTTTTCGTTTCTATTTTGTTTTTGTTTCTACCACATATAAATATTCTTTTACTGGTTTGTATTCCCCTTCGCGCTTATAGTTACTTATTCCCTTCAGTCGATTGTATGTCTTATGGTCTATCGGAATTTTTTTTACGCTTTTACTGTGTGCATTCAATATACTATCTACATCCGGTATGGAAATAATCCCACCATCGTTGTATGACAACAATATGTATTTTGCGGGGGTATTTTCGATTAATTCTGTTAGTGATTTTTTTGCATGGACCGTACTGTTGTAGGGCGATTTTGTTCGAGTATTCGGTTGACCGCGATAACTGTCTGGTATTTCCTGGGTTTTATCCCAATCATTGATAATATCTAACATGAAGTAGTAAATATTGTACGGATGTTTGTTGTAGGGCGGGTCGTAATATACAATGTCTACGTTGGGTAAACTCTTTGCCCATTCTGTTGCATCTATTTGTGTTGCCTGTATTTTACATTTGGATTCGTTGAATAGGGGATAAGGTATCCGGATGGCCTGAGTGATGCGCTTTACATCCGTCAGTGTTTTTCCTCCAAATTGACCCCTTTTTCCGTCCTTATCTTTGTAATACGCTGCAAATTGTCCATTTGTGTTATTGTGGATGGAACATTCTACTAAAAGAGGGGCTAGAACATATGGTTGATATTTTTTAGGGATGGTGTTGATATAATCGCGCATTGTATCTATTCGTCGGCCATTTTCACACGTATAATATGCCCGCTCTCCTTCTTCTGTCGTTTCGTTTTGGGGCGACCAATGTTTTGATACCCATTTTTCTATTTTTTGTGACAATTTTGAATCATCTGCCATTTTATTCGCAGTATCTATGTATTTTTTTATTTTGGTTTGTTCGGCGTTCGATGGGGTTGATAAATAACAATCATTGAGCGTTTTACTGTATCCGGCTAAGTCGTTTGTATACAATGTATTTGCTTTTGTTTTTAATAGACGACTTACTACACCGGAACCTGAGAACCCGTCGCCTATACTTAGTTGGTTGAAGTCTCGTGACTCCTTGTGTTTTTTGATTATTTCATCTATTTCTGCTTCTATGTAGGGCAATAACTTTCTCTTATTTCCCATGTACGTAATTATTTGTGAACTTGTATATTTCGACACGTCAACATATTCTGGACCCGTTGGTTGTGACATTTCTTGTATTGGCATTATTATACATTATCATGTGTTTTTAACTTTGTTTTGTTTTGATTGTTTTCATTGTTTTGATTGTTTTGATTTGATTCATTCTTGTACAAATGAATTAAATATTACGTAACTACTTTGTTATATTATTCAAAATGTTTTCTAGTTGTTATTCAACCGACCGGTCTAACTCTCATTCAACCGAGTCAAATAATACAACTTATTTTGAAAATCCAATATTTAGTTACAGCAATGAACCATCTACACTTAGCCCGAGTCATGACAGTAACCGTAGCGTACATTTTGACGATAATGTTATTGCAATTTCACCTGATACTTCTCATTCATATCATTCTTTTGTTGATTATTTCTACTTACCTGCAGACGAAACTGGCGAAAGGTCATTTCGGTGTAGTGAATATATTCCATTAATTGTTTCTATTCTATGTATCTGTACGGGTGGAGCAATCTATTATTTACTGTTTGGATAAGGAAGCAGTGAAGTTACTGTGATTCATGTATGCTCTTTTTTATTTTTTCTAAATACAAAATACCATCCATCATTTCTTCTTGCGCATGTTGAACCCAGTCTAACAAAGATAAATCTGTTCGGTCGAGGTTGGTTCCGTATTTTTCCAATCCCACATTGGACCGCTTTACAAATTGGGTTATTACCGAATTCACAATGCTATCCTTTGTTAATGCTGATGCTTTTATTATAAATGGTACGTGACTTTCGATTTCTTCATGTATATTTGTTTCTGGTCGTGTTGTGTCTTCTCTAGAGTATACGATTCCCATAAATATATATATTCTTATAACTACTTTATGTTATTTCAATGAAGAAAGAAATTTTCATCAAAATAACGTTGTTTCATGAATCCGATATGCAGATTTATACAGGTGAATATTCCAGACCGCACACTAAATGCATTATTGGTTTCAAACCGTTATTTATATCTTACTTAAATAATTAATCCGCGGTGCGAATTCAAATATTCAAGGGTGTAAATCTTCAATGTGGGGTAAATGTATAAAATTGATGATTTATTTTCTATTTATAGTAAACAACAACAACAACAACCGCATAGAACTCTTTTCTCAACCATCATATATTCGATATAAATATGTCTTCTACTGATTGTACGGTAAGTTGGTTATTACATGCTCTTAAAATCGTATTGGGCGATGAAAGCATTCGGCGCTATATTGTTCTCTCTTATAATCCAGGACTCATTAACACATCCAAAAAATGCATTCGCACATTTGACGCGTTTGTAGAAAAGGGAAAAAAACGAGAAGACAAAGCTAACGAAATTCGCAAATATTGCACAAAAATGTGTAGAAAAGAGGGAACTGTCGTGTTCACAGCCTCTAATATCCAACAAAACCGGTATGACAATGAAACACATTTTCAAAGTTATATTCTTGACAATACGTTAAAACAACTTATTGTTATCGACCCTGCATATAACCAACATAATGAAAACGGGGCTGGCATTTACGAAGCAGAAGTTTCACATAATGTGATTATTCCACTCTTTCAACGAAAAAAATATACCGTTCAGTTTGTCGAACTTAGTACATCCGCGCAAATCGATACTGATGACGTATTTTGTCAATCCTGGTCCCTGTATATATTGTTGTCTATGCTACAAAATGGGAAATATTTACGAGACATTGCGTTTGATATTCCAGAGACACAATTGGACAAATACGATATGCTGCTCGCGTTTTATAAGCAACTATTTACTGATATGCCTGAATTACAGGAAAATTTGCGAGTTGAATATGAAGGAGAAATTCTGGAAAGCAGAGGGCCGAATCGATTAAAAAAAATAGAAAAAGAAGCATTGTTACAGGTTGACCCTGTCGAAATACTTTTGGGACTCACCAAATATGAAATGAAACATTGATTTTGTTGAATAATTCGTTTACACATTTGAAGATTTAAATCCGCACACCTTTGGTGTGTTATTTATATCATTCAAAAGAAATGTTGCCGATAAATGAATTAGAGGGCACGCAAAGCGTGCCACTTTAAATATTCAAGGGTGTAAATCTTCATCGGTGTAAAATGCCGATTTTTAATATAATATAAATATTTTTATCATAGTATCGTAATGGGTCAAGATAAAAACATAAAAGTGACTAATAGTGACTTGCTTGCCAATAGAAATAAATATTCAATTGATATTCTGGAAAAAAATATTGAACATCTTGATGAAAAGATACTTTTAGCAACACAAACGCTTACACCCGAGTTTTGTGTCAAATATATATTAGATTTAGATATTGAAGGAGGTGGCGAAGAGTCGTATATATTTGACGTGTGTTACATATTAAAGTTCCAAAAACATATTACTGAAACAGAATTGAAAGATTTAATAAATATTTCTGACGATGTTGTCGTGAAAACTGCTTTTTAAATATTCACATATGTAATTGGTTTGCATAAACTATATAAACCGTTTTTTATTGATTATTATAATACCTATTTTGATTATGAGTAATTTTTATAGACTACAATTATTACCCAATAATATATGGCATAATATGATTATAGAAGAATATACCGACTACAAAAAACAGTATTTGCCCAGAGCTGCCGCGGTTGCTTATTTGATGTTCAGTGGAATCAGCTATCCTGCATTTGAAAACCCTTATTTTGAAGAGAAAATGGCCGATTCTTATGCAAATGCATTTCAGGTACATCAAAAACCATGTAGAACTGCATATATTCATAAATACTGGATTCGTAAATTGACTTATTTTTCATATTTGATACTGGTTGCATTCCCTGTAGACATTTATGCACATACCTATCAATTTATATTTGGAGAACATGATGTGATATTAGAAGGAGGTGCTTATTTTATACCTTACCAGGTTTCACATTGGACTATGCTTAGTGCTGCACTATTCGCGCCATATGTATATCGTTACATACCTATCCGTTTTTGGCACATGTATTTTTTCATTATACGAATGAATTTGATTATACATGAATATATTTATCGAATGACTTTGCGTAAATTGTCATTGCCATATCGATTTTGTGAATTTGGACTTTTTATTTACACTCTTTGGTTAGGGTATCATATCCTTTTTTTTCAACCTACCCTTCTTACATCTAGTCCGGAAAATTCGGTTTCCATATATACTAATTTTGATGTCATCAAATAATATCACTTCGTACATAGTTACATACCACAGTTGTTGATAAACAATATCCGGATAGTATACATTTTTTACAGTTTGGTCGCGGTGAAGGGGGGTATATGGAGTAATTAGATACACCTGCTTGTTTCTTTGTACATATATGTGGTTTCTTTACACCATACATATGAGAAGTGCTGTATATACATAATCGGGTCCTTATTTTATGTAACTTATATGAATGAAACATATGTATAAGGTATAATGGATGTAAATATATATACATGTATATATAGTTACGTTGACTTATTATGGAAATTTACGATAAACGTTGGTACAACAATTTGCGTAAATCTCCATTGACTCCACCAAACTACGTGTTTGGTATCGTTTGGCCGATATTATACACTATGATGTTTTTATCATTGGCACTTGTATTGCGCGTTTCGCATTTTACTAGCCATGCGGTCATGTTGTTTTTGGCACAATTAGGATTTAATTTGACATGGAGCCCTATCTTCTTTCGACTCAAAATGCCGGTCGCTTCCCTTTTTGTTATATTCGGGTTGTTGGGATTTTTAGCATTTACTATTGTAGCCTTTTACAAAATTAATCCTATTGCTGCGTATTTATTATTACCCTATTTTTTATGGTCTACTTTTGCTACTTATTTGAACGCTTATATTGTATATTTTTCTATATAAATTATCTAAAAAATTGACAATCTCTATAATTCTTTGTTATTCATATTATATAGTGTAATCATTTCTATAATATGGATAGTAACATATGTTATTCCAATATGGATAGCGACGGTAATGTGTTATCTGTGATAGAAGAAGCACTCAATCAACGTGTTCGTAGACGTACTTTCTTTCAAAAATATATTTGCTGCTGTCTTTTTCCAAAACAATTTGGCACACTCGACACACAATATAAAAATCCTAGTATCGCGTAACAATACATTTATCCTGTCCATAGTTCATCCACTAATCCATATTTCAATGATTTCGATGAATTCAACCACAAATCATGTTGTAAAAGTTTATTCAGTTCCTTCTTTGGGATTTTTGTATTTTCACTGTAGATGTTCTTTATTTTTTCTGTTAATTCTTGCAAATTCTCGAATTCATCTTCGATTTCACTCATTTTGCCCCAGCATACACTACTCAACTGATGTATCAACATGAATGCATTTTTTGTCATGTATCTTTTTTCACCAACTACACTTATTAGTGTTCCAGCAGATGCGGTTGCACCTTCAATAATCGTGTGTATCGGCATTCTACATGATTGGATTACATCGATTGCATTGAACGCGTCAAATACACTGCCTCCTTTTGAATTTATGTGCAGGAAAATCGGGATTGATTCTATATGGAGTTTTATTGATGTGATGAGGTTTTCTTCTTCTGCGTCTTTGATATGCATGATTAAATCGAAGATTGTTTCTCGAGTTACTTCACTGTAAAAATATATGTGGTTGTTTGTTCGTTTAATGTTTTTTCCAGACGAGTCGTTGGTGCCATCTGCGTCATCTTCATCATCGTTATTTACATCTTGTTTCGTTGCTTTGCTTAACACGTATGTGATGTTCTTTCTCGTTTGGGGCATCCTTATCCTTCTGTATATGTTTACCTGGTTAACTTTATATATATTTGTCTATGTATAATACGATTTATCTAGTTGTATTGATTACATATCGCGTCGTGTGGTATCATAGTGCTCTTTTATACAACACAATACTAATACATATAATAACAATATTATGAATCTCTTCTGGTTTTTCAGGTGGTCCCATATATGTAACATATGCCGAGTTTGTACTACAAATGTATTCATACGTATTTGGAAAATATACTGTCTTTGTGCATTTGTACGCTCTTCTACATGCAATTCGGGTTCTTCATATGACACATGTGTATCAATCCAATACAAATCCATTCTACATACTGGACAAACTATATTGTATGACAAATATTTTTCAAAACATGTTATATGATAGCCCGTTTGATGCATTACAACTAAATTTGTATCGAGATTTATATGGGTTGCTGATATGTATTCATTATCGACCACATTATCTAAGCATATTATGCATATGTTTTCATTATTTTCTATGGCGTCTACTAATTCATCCATTATTTGTTTTATTTCCATTTTATCTGCATTATTTATCATTTTACCCCCCCCAGTGTAATACTTTATGTTGTTATATTATTTTGGAGAACACGTATACTGTCATGTTCTCTTTGTTGTGGGTTCTACATACTGTTTATTTTGATGGGGATTCTGGATAATTAACATAATGTTATCATGTTCAAAATATATAAACCTTTATCTTCTATTTTTGTATGTATGTTATTCATTTACTTGTTTTTTGTCTCTTATATGAACCAATATATCAAATTTCATTTAGTTCTGGAATGATTCCACTACAAAGAAGATTGTTAGAGAGTACAGATTATTTTACTGCGTCTTCCGAATATATAGTTAGCACTAATCCTGACAATCCTAACTCCGTATTTGCTATCGACCTGGATGGTGATGGGGATATTGATGTTCTAGTTGCATCTATTCGGGATGATACTGTTGCATGGTATGAAAATAACGGGGCTGAGTCTTTTACTGAACATATTATTACGAGTAGTGCCGACAGTGCTAGGTCCGTATTTGCTATCGACCTGGATGGTGATGGGGATATTGATGTTCTAGTTGCGTCTAGTCGGGATGATACTGTTGCGTGGTGGGAGAATAACGGTTCTGAGTCTTTTACTGAACATATTGTTACGAGTAGTGCCGACAGTGCTAGGTCCGTATTTGCTATCGACATGGATGGCGATGGGGATATTGATATTGTTGTTGCATCTAAGCGTGACGATACTGTTGCGTGGTGGGAGAATAACGGTTCTGAGTCTTTTACTGAACATATTGTCACAACCAGTGCCGGTGGAGCGAACTCGGTTTTTGCTATTGATTTGGATGGGGATGGGGACATTGATTTGGCATGTACGTATCTTGATGATAATACGGTTGCCTGGTGGGAAAATAATGGGAGCGAGAGTTTTACTGAACATATTCTTACCAGCTCTGCAACAGGGGCTACTTCTGTTTTTGCCATTGATATTGACGAGGATGGGGACATTGATTTGGTGTCTGCATATATTGATGATAATACGGTTGCCTGGTGGGAAAATAATGGGAGCGAGAGTTTTACTGAACATATTCTTACTAGCTCTGCCACTGGGGCTATTAGTGTTTTTGCAATTGATGTTGATAATGATGGGGATATTGATATTCTTTCTGCCGCGAATACTATATCGTGGTGGGAGAATAATGGAACTGAGAGTTTTACACAACATGTTATTTCGAGCGATATACTTGATGCTACGTCGGTTTTTGCGATTGATGTTAATGGTGATGGATATAATGACGTTATTTCCAGTTCTGGAGCAGGTGACGAAATTGTGTGGTGGAAAAATTTGATTGTACAACCATCTGGACAGCCTACTGGTCAACCATCTAGTCAGCCTTCTAGTCAGCCATCTGGACAACCATCTGGTCAACCGAGTGGTAAGCCTTCTGGACAGCCATCTAGTCAGCCTTCTGGTCAACCTAGTGGACAGCCATCTAGTCAGCCATCTAGTCAGCCATCTGGACAACCATCTAGTCAGCCATCTAGTCAGCCTTCTAGTCAGCCATCTAGTCAGCCTTCTGGTCAACCTAGTGGACAGCCTTCTGGACAGCCATCTAGTCAGCCTTCTGGTCAACCTAGTGGACAGCCTTCTGGACAACCATCTGGACAACCATCTAGTCAGCCATCTAGTCAGCCATCTAGTCAGCCTTCTGGACAACCATCTGGACAACCATCTAGTCAGCCATCTAGTCAGCCATCTAGTCAGCCATCTGGACAACCATCTAGTCAGCCATCTAGTCAGCCATCTAGTCAGCCTTCTGGACAACCAACTAGTCAACCATCTAGTCAGCCATCTAGTCAGCCTTCTAGTCAGCCATCTGGACAACCATCTAGTCAGCCTTCTAGTCAGCCATCTGGACAACCATCTAGTCAACCATCTAGTCAGCCATCTAGTCAGCCATCTGGACAACCAACTAGTCAACCATCTAGTCAGCCATCTAGTCAGCCTTCTAGTCAGCCATCTGGACAACCATCTAGTCAGCCTTCTAGTCAGCCATCTGGACAACCATCTAGTCAGCCTTCTAGTCAGCCATCTAGTCAGCCATCTGGACAACCATCTGGACAACCATCTAGTCAGCCATCTAGTCAGCCTTCTGGACAACCATCTGGACAACCATCTAGTCAGCCTTCTGGACAACCATCTGGACAACCATCTAGTCAGCCTTCTGGACAACCATCTAGTCAGCCCTCTGGACAACCATCTGGACAACCATCTAGACAACCATCTAGTCAGCCATCTAGTCAGCCATCTGGACAACCAACTAGTCAACCATCTAGTCAGCCATCTAGTCAACCATCCGGTCAGCCATCTAGTCAACCATCTAGTCAGCCATCTAGTCAACCATCCGGTCAGCCATCTAGTCAACCATCCGGTCAGCCATCTAGTCAGCCGTCTACGGTGCCTTCTGGACAACCATCTAGTCAGCCTTCTACGGTGCCTTCTGGACAACCATCTAGTCAGCCATCTAGTCAGCCATCTAGTCAGCCTTCTGGACAACCTTCTGGTCAGCCTTCTGTGGTGCCTTCTGGACAACCTTCTGGACAACCATCTAGTCAGCCTTCTAGTCAGCCTTCTGCGGTGCCTTCTGGACAACCTTCTGGTCAGCCTTCTGCGGTGCCTTCTGGACAACCTTCTGGTCAGCCTTCTGCGGTGCCTTCTGGACAACCTTCTGGTCAGCCTTCTGTGGTGCCTTCTGGGCAACCTTCTGGTCAGCCTTCTGCGGTGCCTTCTGGACAACCATCAGGTCAGCCTTCTGGACAACCATCAGGTCAGCCTTCTGGACAACCATCTAGTCAGCCTTCTGGGCAACCTAGTGGTCAGCCTTCTGTGGTGCCTTCTGGACAACCTAGTGGACAACCATCTGGACAACCATCTAGTCAGCCTTCTGGACAACCTTCTAGTCAGCCTTCTAGTCAGCCTTCTGGACAACCATCTAGTCAACCTTCTGCGGTGCCTTCTGGACAACCATCTGGACAACCATCTGGACAACCATCTAGTCAACCTTCTGCGGTGCCTTCTGGACAACCATCTAGTCAACCTTCTGCGGTGCCTTCTGGACAACCATCTGGACAACCATCTGGACAACCATCTAGTCAACCTTCTGCGGTGCCTTCTGGACAACCTTCTAGTCAACCTTCTGCGGTGCCTTCTGGACAACCTTCTAGTCAACCTTCTGCGGTGCCTTCTGGACAACCTAGTGGTCAGCCTTCTGCGCTGCCTTCAGGTCAGCCTTCTGCGCTGCCTTCAAGTCAACCTTCAGCAGTGCCTTCTGGACAACCATCTAGTCAACCTTCTGCGGTGCCTTCTGGACAACCTAGTGGTCAGCCTTCTGCGCTGCCTTCGGGTCAGCCTTCTGCGCTGCCGTCTAGTGTCCCTTCTGTAGTGCCTTCTAGTCAGCCTTCTCCTGTACCATCGACACAACCAACATGTCAACCTTCTTCTCATCCATCTAACAAACCATCTTTTACAGAATTTCCAACCATTACGATTGAAAAACCCTCTAATGAATTTACACTAATTGCTTATGTGAATATAGGTTCTAGTATTCTCATTTTTATAATGTGTTGTGGTGGTCCATTTTATATTTATGTTTACTACTTCAAATCAACACAAGTGACTCCCATATCATTTGACGTAAACAATCGAGAACGTTTATTTTCAACATCTCATTTTAATCGATGGGTCAACAAAAACAACAATAAAATCCTTCCGTTAGATAAAAATATTACTGACAGAAGTTTTTCTACTGAGACTAATGGTAGTGAAACTGATGGTAGTGAAACTTATTGTAGTGAAACTGATGGTAGTGAAACTTATTGTAGTGAAACTGATTGTAGTGAAACTTATTGTAGTGAGACTGATGGTAGTGAGACTAATGGTAGTGAGACTGATTGTAGTGAAACTTATGGTAGTGAAACTGATGGTACATTACATATACGTAATATTGCTCCGTTTTCGTTGCCGCCATGGAATGAACATTATGAAACCCCACATATTATCTCTAATCATTTTGAAAATATTATCCCATTTTTAGATGGGGACGTTGCTACTGGGGACGTTGCTACTGGGGACGTTGCTACTGGGGACGTTTCTACTGGGGACGTTGCTACTGGGGACATTAGTCCTACCAAACCACTTGATAAAAAATCGAAACAATTACTACATCAAATGCTTAATGATAGAAATATTACGATAGACGATATTTTACACAGATTCGATGGTGAATATAATGTTGATATTAATGACCTTGCTTCGATTTATCTATGCGATGAATGACGTTTTCATATTCACATTATGATACTGTCTTTTGATATTTTCCTGTTTTTACACTACATTTTTGTAAATAGGAGGACTTATCCTTTCTTTTCATGTATTTTTGTAATACACATGAAAAATTGATATATATTGTATTTATTTTTTTTGTACAACTCTTTTACACCAATTCACCATGATGAAACTTCAACGATTACAGACCATTATTGCTACCGATGATGCATTACCTATTTTGAAAGCTTTGCCTCATGACTTACATCCCTATATTTACAAATTTATTACTGACGAGGTCAAAGTCCATTATTGGATGGATAAATATAATTGGGAAGACAGTCTAAATTTTATGGGAGAATATTACGACAACCTTCACCTTGTATTTTCCTATTTTCACTATTTGAGTGGAACTTGCTACGCCAACCATATTGCGGAATACATATTTCTACACGATATTAATGCTTATCGTGAGAAAGACAAATGGCGTGATGCGTCTGGACGGGTTATTCATGTAGCATGGTCATGGAATGATGATATGTGCGATTTTCCTGACGTTTACAAACGCATTGGAGATATGATTTACACACGATATCAGGAACGAAGTGATATGAATAATTTGTATAAGCTTTTGGCACACTTCGTCTGTTTATATAATGATATCTACAGTGATTATGTTGAACCTGACCAAATATATACCGATGAACTTTCAACTTCGCTTACTATTTGTGAATCAGCAGCTTAATTCATTTATTGGTAACGTCGACTTTACGATTTTGCGGTACTAATTATTCTATAAAACACCGACCTAATCCATATATTTTCCATATTAACTATATATATGGAACCACATTTATCAAAAAATGATAAAAATTTATTTTACAAATACTTAGATAATATTAATGTTTTTTTTGAATATGGGTCAGGTGGAAGTACATACCAAGCAAGTATTAGAAAAAATATCAAAATCATTTATTCAGTAGAAAGTGATATTAAATGGCTGAAAAAACTAAACCAAACAATTACAAACCCAAATATTCATTATATATTTAATGAAATGGATACACAGCCAAATGCTTGGGGTAGTCCAGGTAAAAATGCTACTAATATACAAAAAATAAATTATAGTAATCAGTTAACAAAATTAAGTAAAGAAGAACAATGTAGTATTGATTTAGTTTTAATTGATGGAAGATTTCGTGTTGGTTGTTGTTTGAAATGTTATTCTATAATTAAAGATGATTGTTTAATTGCCTTTGATGATTTTTTAAATAGACCATACTATCATATCGTATTAGACTATTTTGATATTATAGAAAACACACAAGATAATAGAATGGTTATTCTCAAAAAGAAAAAAAATGTAAATATTCCAAAAGAACTTATAGAAAAATATGAACTAAATCAGGAATAAGTCGGTTGCGTCAGTGTTAACGTCATGAATTATTGTTGTTTGGGGGTACTTTCCCACAATACTACGAATATATTCTCAAATTTATACATATTTATACTTTCGCCTACTACATATGTGTATTAGTACATAACCGGTTTTGTGTTCCCTTTTCATTATGTTTTTTGAGATATAGAGAACCTTACATATTGTATTAGTTCATTACCTAATATGTACCAGTATTCGCTATTTTATGAGACTCTTTGATGAGACACTCTTTTACGCTCTTTGATGAGACACTCTTTTACGCTCTTTGATGAGACACTCTTTGATGCTCTTTGATGAGACACTCTTTGATGCTCTTTGATGAGACACTCTTTTACGCTCTTTGATGAGACAATCTTTGATGCTCTTTGATGAGACACTCTTTTACGCTCTTTGATGAGACAATCTTTGATGAGACACTCTTTGATGCTCTTTGATGAGACTTCATTCATTTTCACCACCATACACTGCACCATCAGTGTAACGCCCGCGCGCCGTACGACGGTCTACCTGTCACCCGAGGTCTCATGAACGCCTCTTTATACCCCCGTTTTATACTTATCGGGAAATGAGTAGGATATCGATATATGAGTGATATAGCGATATAGTCCATGAAAGACCCCGTTTTGAGAACCTGGTCGAATGGTTTTGCGATATAGTCCATGAAAGACCCCGTTTTGAGAACCTGGTCGAATGGTTTTGCGATATAGTCCACGAAAGACCCCGTTTTGAGAACCCGAATCATACAACGTTAAATTTCAATGGTTTGCATTGGCGATTCTGTCTCATTTTTTTCGACGTTGTCCTGACTATTATTACATAGCTCTACACAACAGTCGTCGCCTGAGATTATACATAAACAACAAACCATGAATAGTCCTATACCTATGTACACTTCTACCATATTATTACTATATTACGAGAACTTCTTTACATTGTTTTACATTTGCATCTTAGTTTGATAGCCAATACAGTGTGTTACAAAATGTAAACAATGTAAAAAAATGTAAAAAATTGATGTTTATTGGTCATTTTATTTTATCACAACAACAACAACAACAACAATGACCGCTATCGTTGAAACCCTCATTATATTAGCCGTTTTCGTCGGCCTCATGGTGTATCTTGGTCGAAAACTCGATTAATACACCCTCCCGTCCCACAACCGTAATACCAATACTTCACATTTTGTATATTTTGTTTTTTTCCACACGATATTTTCGATATAATAGAGAACCTGAAGAAATACATTCTCATATTCTCGTTATATACAACTCAAATCCACGTTTTATTGATACGATTTGAAAACATGGAAATAATTTGTATATCAGTTTTTGAAAATTGGACAAGGTAAAAGTATGTCCATTTTTCAAAAGTGACCCAATAAGTTTTTCAAAAAAATGCAAAAAACCACTTTAAAGCATAATGCAGCAAAAACGGAATTTCCGCGGATTTATTTGTTACTGAAAGTTTTTTAGACTTTTTACAAGAAGGGGTTTAGGAGAATTGTCGTATAGCATTATATAGAGAATTTAGGAGAATAATGCTATCACAAAATCCCTCACATATTCCATCTAGGTTTTATTGCGATAAATGTAACTATGGGTGCAGCAAAAAAGGCGATTTCAATAAACATATTAACAGCATCAAACATAATGCTATACATGCTACATCTAATGCTACATCCCATCTACTTATATGTGGATGTGGTAAGGACTATAAACATCGGTCTAGTTTTTATCGTCACAAAAAGAATTGTACATTATCGTCACCCCCCCTCGAAAATACTTTTATTCCAAATAGTGCACCTGAAACAGCTATGAATGAACCCACCTCTGCTGAACTAGTTGCTATTATCAAGCAGTTGGTCATTCAAAATGCTACAACAACTAAACATGTTGAGCAATTACAAACGACAATGAAGGAAATGATTCCCTTATTGGGTAACAACAATACTACCAACACCAACAGCAATAATACGTTCAATGTACAAATGTTCCTCGACAACCAATGCAAGGATGCCATGAGTATACAAGACTTTGTTAATTCCATCGAACTCAACATGAGTCATATGTTGGCCATTTCAAAAGATGGTTATGTGGACAGTATCAGTAATGTTCTCATTGACTCTCTCAATAAGTTGAAGTTAACCGATCGCCCACTACATTGTACCGATTTGAAACGAGAAACCATATACATTAAAGACCAGGAAGCATGGAACAAAAGCACAGCCGATGCACCGCTCATGAACCGGGTCATTACCAACATTGAAGACAAACACTATGCACTCGTGGGAGAATATGTCAGAGAACACCCACGAACTAATGATGTTGACTCTCCAGAATGCACATTATATACCAAAGCGTGCATCAACTCACTCGGCAACGGAGAAGACCACTGCAAACTCAACAAGAAAATATACAAGAAGATACTACCTACAGTGAAGCTGGAAAAAGAAATGATATAACCAAATATGTTTTATTTTCATAGAACATTTTTGAAGGAATGGAGAACATTGCAAACTACTATCATGATTATGTCAAAAACAACCCATTTTCGTGTAGTAGACTATCTAATAATACACAGGTTCTCTCTTTGTTCAAAATATCTTTACAAAAATACTATACACTATACACTATACACTATACACTATACACTATACACTATACACTAATATCCATGTAGAGACTCACACCCCCACTATCACAGTATACCTACTTATCCAGAAATGAGTGACATATCCAGAAATGAGTGGGATATCCAGAAATGAGTGGGATATCCAGAAATGATTATCACAACGGAACTATGTACAACGGACCTGATAGAATTTCTATACCAACTTTTAACACAAATGTTCTCGAAAACGATGAATTCAATGATATTATGTAAAAAATTGATTATCAAACTAATCTATAGTAGAAAGCATCTATTTCAAACCACAGCGTTTATAATACACAACAATCATGTCAAGCACACCTAATACCAGTCCTAACAAGAACACTCCCAATGCGCCTGTAAAGGCTAAGAAGGAGAAGGTCGTTAAGGAGAAGGTCGTTAAGGAGAAAAAGGAGAAGGTCGTTAAGGAGAAAAAGGAGAAGGTCGTTAAGGAGAAGGTCAATCTGTCTCCAGCTGTGGTAAACGATGTTGTCGAAAAGAAGGCACGAGCACCTACACTTCCAGCTAAGCAGGGTAAGTTTATCCAATATAGTTATTATTTGATTCGAGCTATCAATAATGCTTCATTGGAGCAAAATGGAGAAGTTGTTATCGACGAAGACCGGTTTATCGAGGCGGCTCATATATTTGACAATGTCAATGAACAGACTACATTTGTCAATGGCTTTTTGGAGAATAAGGGCATTGCTAAGGAGATGCGAACCCATCTAGCAGATAAGAAGAAGGCGGTTATTGCAAACGCAAAGGCTGCCGAGAAGTTAGCCAAGGCTCAGGCTAAGGCGGATGAGAAGGAGAATGCCAAAGCGGAAAAAGCTGCTAAGAAAGAGGCTGCTAAGGCCAATAAGCCGGCTAAGAAAAATACAAAGAAGAATTCTAATGATGTTTCTGCTGAAAAGGAACCTGACCTGGTCACCAGTTTAGTTACGCTAGCAAATTCTACACATTCTTCCACTACTACTCCTACCCCTACCCCTACCCCTGCCACAGAAGCTGCAGATGAAGAAGATGAAGAAGAACTCGATGTCAGGATGTTTACTACCCAAGGGACTGAATATCTCATTGATGATAATTCTAATCTATACGATGTTAAGACTCATGTCGTCATTGGTGTTTGGGATAAGACGAATAATAATATTGTATATCCATAAACAAAACAAAACAAAACAAAACAAAACAAAAAAGGGGGTGTATACCTTTTTTTGTTTTCACATTTTACACCAGGAAATACACCGGCTATGTTACAGATAAATGAATTAGATACCTGCTTAGTATGCCACTTTACACCCTTGAAGATTTATACCAGTGAAGATTTAAAACCGCACCCACTAGGGGGTCATTGGTTTCAAATCGTTACTGGTATCTTAGCTGAAGTTTCATCCGCTGTGCCTATTTAAATCTTCATCGGTGTAATTGTTCGGGGTTATCCTGGAATGCATCAAAAAATTGATTTTTTTTTTTTATTCAAGATGGATATAATCAATCACTTTTCAAGATGGTAAAAAATACTTCTGGAGGAACTAAAACCAAAGGCATGGCAAGGAAGCACATGAAATCTTCGGGTTCTGGCGGAGGATCATTGCGGATGCCTCAAAATGAACTCGAGCAAATTGTTATTGTTACTAGGATGTTAGGCAATGGCATGTGTGAAGTTTTCAACAATGACGACCAACGATTTATTGCACATATTAGAAATAAGTTCAAAGGACGTCATCGACGCTCTAATGATATCAAGGTTGATACATATATTCTCATTGGTCTTAGGGAATGGGAAACTCCTTTCAAAAATTGTGATGTCATTTTCGTTTATGAACATTCTCACTTCAATGAAATTAATTCTAATCCTTCGATTCACATTCAAAACATTTCGGCACGCCTCACTACTAACTCTTTCAACATTAACAACTCTATTGACCAGTCTATTCTTTTTGACAACAACTCTTTTCAACATGATAATGATAATGATAATAATAATAATAATAATGATAATCATCATGACCACAACGATTCTATTCACAACTTTGACTTTACTTTCGATGACATCTGAGTTTTACTTACGCTTTCAACTTCGACACATCCAACACCGACATTCCTGATGACGACAACATTAATTTACTATGCGTTATTATTTTTATAATGATTGTTATTGCGGTATAATAAAAAAAATAACATATAACATATTTATTTAACAAAGTTAATTTTTATTCATTTTTTATTGGGATAATTTTTGTTAACATCCAGGTCCCAACCAACGACCACATGACAACAATACTAGTTCCACCAGTGGTAATTATCCATCTTAATCCATAACAATGTGGTGATGCTGCCATGAATGGAGACATTATCAGACCCATAATTGTAGCAGGTACACACCAATGTATGTAAAGATGCGAAGCAATATAGTGCGTTATAATCCATAGCAAATAAATACCGAAGTTGATATATATATACCTTCCAAAACCATACATACGTTCAGGAATTACCCGTAAATAGGTATCTAATATAATACTTGCATACTTATCCATAATGTTTGTTATTCACAAAATAACGTTTATCATGTGAATCAATTTTCTAGAAAGAGTTATTGTTTCAATGTACTAACTCTATTAAAATGCATGCGAAATTGTACATCCCATTGTTCTAATAATTCCAATGAAATATCTGGTAAAATTGGATGTGCTTCCCAAAAATACCGACAAAATGCCCAACAAAAGGTAACTGATTCTGTGTACAAATTCTTGTAATTAGTTATAATAAATTTTCGAATATCACTCGACATATTATCAAATGATTGTGGGGGTAATACATATGCTAATTGAACAGATGGCAGAAACGGTTTACTTGATTGTCCATTATTAGTACAAATAAATTTGGCATCAAAATGCGGTACATACTTACAAAGGTCTTTGAACAAAGGTGGATAATGATAATTGTATTTCCATTTCCAGTGATTACACCCAGATGAATAATATGTAAATACCCACTCTAACCCTTCAAGATAATTTGTACATACATTCTGGATTTGTGATTCAGTAAATTTTGCCCCAAAGAGTACTTTATAATGACGGTCTTCCCAATTTACATCACTAGGGCAAATATACAATTCATCACCCCGAAACATAATCGGGAGATTCTGTAAATATTCGTCAGGTGTTATTGTATCTTTATTATTTCGTCGATAGTTCTTTGTGTACTTTGTTCGAGTAGAATATTCAATCGTCAATAGTTCATGTTCCCTTTTTGAAATTTCAAAGACTAATTTGTTAACCTGTTTCCATTGTATTTCATTTCGTTTGTTAATAATAAATGTATTAGGTCGATTTCCAATAAAATTACGATAAATATCTAAGATAACCTGTATCCCATGTGTACGGATATTCATTGCCGGAAAATGTGGTAAAAAATCATTACCTAAAAAAAAGCATAAGAAAATATAATCGTAAATACGATGAGAGTCATGGTTCATGCATTTCATTTCGTTCAATATAGACGACGATAAAACATTCATATCTAGAAAATATGGCATGTCACTAGGTGAATCCGCATCTATTGGAAAATAATGTTTCAAAAATTCAGGTGCTTCTCGAAACACATAAATATTATTACAGTGTTGTAAATGAAACAACGACAACATAATAAGGTCTGAGTCTAGACCATACAATGCAATGTTATCACGTTTGTTCGGGAATTTACGAATATAATCAAATAATTTGTGTTCACCTTCCCCTGGTTCATCTGCCCCTGAAACAATAATTTTCGAAACATTATATTTTTGTTCCATATTCTCAAATGCATATTGAACTCGTTTTGATAAATTTATCATAAATGGAGTACCCGGAGTAATGGCGGACGTGTCCCATTCGAGTTTATCTGGTTGAGGCATATTTTCTCTTATATATGCAGTCCTATATCGACGGGTTCGTTGTTGTTCCATTTTTGCAAATGGTGCAACCCCGTCAAATGCAATAAAAATAGTTTTTGATGGATTGATAGTAAGTATATAAGAATTTATAGAACATATCACCTGTTGTATAACAGCTGATTCATAATCATATTTGGTGTCTTCATTGTATGGTAAAGAGTGAACTGCATCATAAATAATTGAATTACAATCCATAAATAGAATATCAAACGGTCTATTCGTAAAATCCTTCCATGCCCGAATAATATTAGAATAATTTCTAATAATATGCGAAAAATAACTTGGAATTCCCATTTGATAATATATAACTGGATAAGAGTTTATATTATTTTCATTTGTAATTTACAGATTAATTGTATAACAAATACAGAATAACTAACATAATCTAGTCTAGTTATATAGAATGAGTGCATTAAAAAAAGTAAATAGTTTCAATATATTAAAAATGGATACTCGCAATGTGTCTGCTGCACAGGGAGTGGTGCAATTCATTACAACAAAGATTATGTATATACGTGAAATCATTCAAAATACTATTTTATCAATACAAATGCACCGAATATTGGATATATTTAGTGACAATGATACGAAATTATCAATTACTGTATTGACTGAATTATTTGAACAAAATGAGAACATATTGAATGATATACACTGTACACCTCTAACAAAAACAACAGAAGATATGATTAGTTCATTGCAGAAGGTGATAGACAAACTTGCAATGATAGTGTGTGGTTTTGGTACAATAAATATAGTTGATTTGTTATTTATTAGTTTCGGTACTAAATTTAAGAATACTGCACCATCTAACCTGTTATTAAATGCGAAGTATAAATTATTGATGAAACATGTTCGTCCAACCGGTTATAAAATTATTCATTGGAAATCTGGATATGTCTATACCCCTCCGTCGTATTCATTATGTTGTAATAAAAAAGGCGATACATGTTACGAATTATGTGAACTATTGTCATTTGAATGTATAGATACTGATAATGAAGCATGTAACATATTTCATCAAACAAATGGTATACGTGTGATTATACAAAATGAACGAGAACGTAAAACATTAGTTGTTACCGGAATGTTAGATAACATACATATGGAGTGTATTCGTAATGATTATATTGACCATCGACTTACAATATTGAAACAAAGTATTGACCATTATACCGATAACGACCGTACCATTTACAATAATATTCTGGCTAATTTATCATTAAAAGATATTATATTGTACGGAGATACTGATATACAGAAAAAAGTAAACGAAGTAAATGTAGATATAAAACGATTAAAGCAGACAAACATGGATACATTCATCAAACAATACTTAGATTTGAATACATATACGCAACGATGTATGTTACTGAATCTATTATTATATGTAGAGAATCCAGAGATTGAATACATGACATATATGTTATATGATATATTGAATAGTGCATCAAAATACACTACAGATGAACAGACATTAATATACAATAGCTTTCCATGGAAGATACGTAATAAAATCAAGCATATTGTGAAATACAATATAAATCATATACAAACCCTATCAAATTCTTACGAGAATACTAAAATATCACTAGACCAACAAATATGTTTATTGAATGCTCCCGATAGCGTAAAGGAAAAGGCAATGATAAAGTGGAAAGATTTGAAAGGTAGACCAGATGAATTTGGTGTAAAAATACGGCAATTTTTAGAAGGATTGGTTAGGATTCCATTTGGTATATGTAAAGAAGAGCCAATATTAACCACAATAAAGTTTATAAATACGAATTTCAAATCTATTACCCAATGTATATCCAAACACAATATAATAGATACTATATACAATAAAAAATCGTACACATTGCATGAAATCTCGATAGCAATAGCAGAAATAAAAAATGCAATGAAAACACATATAATATCAACAATATCTTCTCATTTGAATAAGTGGTCGGTCCCAGTTCTCAATGCTAGTATAAAAATGTTAGAAATACATCAAGAAGAACATCGTATATTAATGAAATCAACAAAACACCAAAAGGTAGAATATTTGCAAAAATATTTGGACAAATGTAATCTACGTGATCTAATGCAGTTTGAAAGTATTATACATAACGATTCAAAATTATTATCAACTGCAGACCAGGTATCACAAATACAAACTATGTTAAATATTGAACATGATATAAAACAGTTTCATACGGACAGTGCTAGTGTAGAACAAGCATTAGATGATTCTATATATAGTCATGTTCATGCAAAAAAACAGATTATGAAAATAATTGGTCAATGGATGAATGGAGAACAGAACGGTTATTGTTTTGGGTTTGAAGGTTCTCCTGGTATAGGTAAAACTAGTCTAGCAAAAAAGGGTTTAACGAACTGTCTGGTTGATATTAATGGTGAATCTCGGCCATTTGCATTCATTGCAATTGGTGGTTCAAGTAGTGGTTCATCATTGGAAGGTCATGGTTATACTTATGTGAATTCAACATGGGGAAGAATTGTTGATATATTGATGGAAACGCGATGTATGAATCCTATTATATACATTGACGAGTTAGATAAGGTAAGTAACACTGAGGCTGGGAAAGAAATTATTGGAATTTTGACACATTTGATTGACCCAACCCAGAATGAATCATTTCAGGATAAATATTTTTCTGGAATAGACATCGATATATCAAAAGCATTGTTCATATTTTCATATAATGATGCCGAATTAATCGACAGAATTCTACTCGACCGTATTCACCGTATCAAGTTTGAGAATCTTACGTTAGATGACAAGATGATAATAGTACGAAAATATATTTTACCCGACATCAATAAAAAGATGGGTTTCGATGATACGGTAATCATGGATGACACAGTAATTGAGTATATAATAAATTGCTATACATGTGAGCCTGGTGTACGTAAGTTAAAAGAAATAATATTTGATTTGTACGGAGAAATTAATTTGGAATTGATACAGACAAACAATGACATCGATTGTATAATACCTGTTGTAATAACGCAACATAATCTAGAGAACCGTTATTTAACAAAGTATCAAAAAATTAGTGAAAAGAAAATATATATAGAACCTAGAATCGGTATTATCAATGGGCTATGGGCAAACATGTTAGGTATGGGAGGAATAATTCCAATACAGACATCTTTTTATCCATCATCTGTATTTCTGGATTTACAGTTGACTGGTTTACAGGGGAATGTAATGAAAGAAAGTATGAATGTAGCAAAGACATTAGCATGGAGTTTAACCGATGACGTAACAAAAACCGAATTATTGAATTACTTTGACACAACAAAGTGTCAGGGTTTGCATATACATTGTCCTGATGGTAGTATTTCCAAAGACGGTCCATCTGCTGGTACAGCTATTACAATAGCTATCTATAGTCTACTTAACAAAAAACTCATTCGAAATGACATTGCGATTACTGGTGAAATTTGTTTAAGTGGTGAGATTACTGCAATAGGTGGTTTAGATATAAAAATAAACAACGGAATACGAGCTGGTGTCACTACATTTTTGTATCCACATGAGAATTCTCGAGATTTCAATAAATGGAAACAAAAATATGAAACTAAACATTCTAATATTAAATTTATATCAGTATCAACAATCACGGATGTATTTACGCATGTATTTACACATGACTGAGATAATATCACAATATAATATAAATTTAGAGTAAATGAATTTGGACATAACAAACATTATAGGAATATTGTATTTTCTGGCACCCTTTATTATAGTGTGTTATTTCCTATTTTTCTCTATAATCAATGTAGACTTAAGAGGAATCATATATTTGATAGGATTAATGACAGGTATAATTGCAACTGTATTTATATGTAATGGTTTAGTCGGTAAAAACAATACAGATGCACAATCTAATCTATGTAATTTAGCATCGATAAATCATCTGGTTGGTATATCTAGTGTTCCCATAAGTCTGATTATATATTGTTTTACTGCAGCTTATATTATCTATACATCTGCAAAATATAGTTACGTGTATCAAATTATTGGTGCAATTGGCTTTTTTTGCATACTAATATTAGGAGATACATATTGGTTATATTCAAATAATTGTTTTAAACCCTTGAATATTTTTACAGCGTTTGTAGTATCATCATTGTTTGGAATTGGATGGGGATATTTGATAGATAAATTCCCGAATAAGTCATTACAGTATTTCGCTGGAAATGATACCGCATGTACAATACCCAAACGTAAAACATTCCGGTGCAGAAGGGGTATTAAAGACCCAACGTTGCATAATCAGTCACGTATGTTCAAAGATAATAAATAATATTCAGGTATATGTGTAGTAATTATTATATATGTTTCGATATATAATAATAAAGCCTCCTGCGAGAATTGAACTCGCGACCACTACCTTACAAGGGTAGCGCTCTACCACTGAGCTAAAGAGGCATCCGTCTATAAGACTAAGATAGTAATATATAATATCTTCAAATCCTTTTTACAATAAATAAGTTATGTAATCTTATCATAGAAGATAGAGTAATATAAAGATGTTATATTATGATGATTATCATTTAGTTATAATATTTCAATAATATATAACTAAGTAAGATGGAAATAAATGCTGCTACATTTATGTATTTGTTCATAAAACTATGTCCATTTATTTTAGTATGTTTCTTCACAATCTCTTCTATATTCAACAACGATTTGAAAGGCATTGTCTATTTAATAGGGATGTTATTCACAATCGGTATAACTATATTATTAGGTAACGTATCTGGTATATCTAGCCTTGTTGAAAAAATGAGTAATAGCGAAATATGCGAGACAATATCATTTGGACACAGTTCATTGAGTGCCCTACCATTGAGTGAAGTTATTATTGGTTTTACATTCGTATATTTACTAACATCAATGATGACTGTTAGTTATTCATTAGTGTCTGCAAATTGGCCAACCGTTATATTTTTTATTCTATTAATAATTGCTGAACTAAATACCAATAGTAATATATTCCGTAAAAGTGAAGATTACACTGACGAAAATCGTCCATGTTACACAGCAACTGCTAGTATAGTAACATATACGATTGGTGCATTGTGTGGTATGGCATGGGCATTAGGTGTACATTATAGCGGTTCACCTCAATTTCAATATTTCAGAGATTATAAACACAACCAAAAATGTAGTAAAGTAACAAATCAGCAGTTCAAATGTGCTGTATACAAAGACGGTGTCAAAATAAGTAATTTAGACCCTACGTCAGGTGAAACAAGCAAAAGTATAAGTGCACCGCCTGAAGAATAAAGTAATTTAAAAAACTATATTTTACATTATTATACAATATAGTTCACGCGTTATTATGATAGTATGTAGTGCTAGATAAAGTAAATTCTGGAGGGTCAAACTCACGTAGCAATGTGACATCTGCTATTATACTGGTTGCTAAATAGGGATCAATATTACTACCAGGTCGTCTATCTTCGATATATCCAGACATGTTAGCAGCAGTACTTCGGGGAATACGTATTGAACATTTACGATTTGCTACACCATACGAAAACACAGAAGCATTTGATGTTTCATGTTCACCTGTCATACGTTTATCATTATTTATACCATAACATAACATTGCATCATCATGTGTATTACGTAACCCAACTAATGCGGTTTCAATACTTCCATTAACACCCTGTCGCATAGATTGAGTACTATAATTAATATGACACCCTGAGCCATTCCAATCACCTTCAATTGGTTTAGGTTCAAATGATACGATTACATTATATTTTTCACATACTCGAATTAAAATATATCGAGAAACCCAAAGTTGGTCACCTGCTTCTATACCGCAACATGGACCGACCTGATATTCCCATTGACCCTTCATTACTTCCGCATTTATTCCAGAAATAGTTAAACCGGCCTGTAAACATAGTTTGTAATGTTCATCTGCAATCGTTCTTCCTGACATATGAGATGCTCCTATTCCACAGTAATATGGACCCTGAGGTTCCGGGTACCCATTTACTGGCCAACCTAATGGAGTTTTTCCGTCATTTTCAAAAAATACATATTCTTGTTCAATTCCAAACCATGGAATTTCTTGATTCACTATTGCTGACTCGAAAATATTAGATGCATGATTACGATTATTATTTTTAGCAGATTTCATACTTGGTAATATTGTCTCACATAAAACCAGCTTATGATTTTCACCTCGAAATGGATCATTATATATAGATACGGGAACAATCAATATTTCAGAATCATCACCAGAAGCCTGGTTTGTACTTGACCCATCATAATTCCATATAGGAAAATCAGCCAATTTGATATTATCTACATCAATGTCTACGATTGTTCTTGATTTAGAACGTAAGTCATAATTATTTCCACCAATCCAAATATATTCTGCAATAACAACCATATTGTTAGTTTATAGTAAAATACACGTGTCTTTTTATATTACTTATCGAATACATTTTGATGTGCATGTAACCAATCTATAATACTTTTTGCAGACCGTTTACGATACATATTATCAGCAATCATACGAACAACATGATGGTCCATCTTATAGTAATACATGAAATTATTTACTATATTTATAAAATTAGCTTTTTTATACTTCACTATTAAATCACCGTATAAATACAATGGTATGCGTTTACGAATATTTACACTATTGTGAAATTCAAAGAGCATGAGTTTAAAATCATCCTTGTTTTTTATCGAAATGTTCGTAATTTTATTCATATATTCTGTTGCATGTGCTGCGCACGATGGACATGGTAAATTCCTGCATACTTCGCGTACAATTCCTATAACTTCATTACGGTTATCCAAAAACAGTTCCGGTTTTATCTTTTCAGCAATTGTATGAAAAAAATACCAAAAAGGTGCCCCCCATAACATTTGTTTACTATTATCAATAATTTGTGATGGTGCGGATACCGATTGAGTATTATTTAGTAATGAAGATTTAGGTTGTATGAAAGTACGGTTCATACCAAATACCGTTTGTTGAGACGACCCTTTCGGTGCATTTATATTTACAGATGTTTTAGAAATGCTGCGAGCATTTGTAAAGTGCATGAGTAACTGTTATATTAGACAAATATAAAAATAAATATATATAAACTATATAATCTGTATGACAACAAAAGAAACTCTTATAAAAACTATCAAAGAATGGGTAAAAATAGATAACGAAATACGGTCATTAAAAAAAGAACAAAACATACGCAATACTGAAAAAAAAGAACTATCTGCGTCCCTATTAGAAATAATGAAATCAAATGAAATAGATTGTGTCGATATCAAAGACGGTCAACTGTGTTATACGCAACAATCTGTGAAAAAGCCTATCACAAAAAAGAATCTACTTACAATATTATCTAAATATTACAAAGGTGACATAGAAACTGCAAATAATATTACTGAATATATTTCTAACAACAGGGAAGAAACCATCAAAGAGTCAATCACTCGTAAAATAAACAAATAAAAAAGAGTGTGTAATGATACACTAATAATATATGTATAATGATTGAATAATTTTATTTAACAAAGGCCTAATGTAGGTATTTTTATTTGGTCACCATATTTTTCATATTTGGCTAAAATCCTAGGATTCTCTACATTATTCATCACATCTTCAGTATTATACACATTATTGAAATTATCAATATAATAAACAATTCCCATCACGTCTTTTGCAAATACATCTACTATTTTGGTGTTATCCGTAGTTTCATTTACATCGGCATTAACCATTCCATGTGGGGTTCCCTTCGAATGTGTTCCGCAAAATTCTATACCTTCTTTACGTCTACGTGTACATTGTTCATTATTTGCACGCATTGCATTACACCGGTTTGTTACAGGGATTGCATTCTTAATTCGCTTTCTTTTTATAAAATCATCTTTGGTCATTGATAAACGGTCATAATCATAAACATATTGTAAAAGTTCTGTTATTTCTTCTTTTCGTTCAAGAGTCATGTTTTTAATTTTATCACATACATTAGTTTTGAATTCACTAATATAGGTTTCAAGTTTATTATTGATACGCTTTTCCATGTTATGGTAATTATATATATATATTACTTAACTATCATATAATCAATTTTTTATATGATAGATTCATTCTTAGTTGATAATGTTTATACATTATTTTCAACTACAGTTTCTTCGTCTTTTACTAACTTAGTTGATTCAGCACTATCATCAATCTCGACAACCTTATCGGGGTCAGCATCGTTGAATTGTACACGCTCATTCAAATAAGCAGAATAGAAGATATTTTCGCTGGTATTTGTAATTGAATATGTTTCATTTATTTTTAAAGCCATGAACAATATATTTGTAACAAGAGCAGATGTAGTTTTACTATCTAAAAAATTATCATAAATAACAATTGTACTCAATGCAACATTCGCAAGAAATCCAAATAATGCAACCTGGCCTGTGCGTAAATAACGTTTATCCCATACTAATATGTCCTGCTTTTTTTCTGCAGGTAATTTTAACAATGCTTCACTTACTGCCTCGTCATCACATGGTTCTTCAATATTGACATGTAAGTAAGTAATCATCTTATTTTCGCGAGTAATTTCTGCATAATACATACACAAAAACATACAAAATGTTGCAATATTCACTCCAAATGCAGCATCTGTCAATTGGTTTCCTGCATTAATTGGTTCAAACATTGTACATAATTCTTCACCGCATTTTTGAGGTACGAATAAAATTAAAAAAGAACCCATAATAACACGATATAGTTCAAATATAAATGAAACATATACATTCATTTTTTGAGTGAAGTCCTGGTCATTCAACTTAGCATTGATGCTATTACAACACCCAGGCTGTTCAATAATTTCGGTAGAAGACTCATTCTGCTTTACTTCTGGCATTTTGTCGGTATTATCCATATCCAGATATACATTTTAAATATATTTTTATACGGATTTCTTTACGTGGTAATTTCATTAAAATGTTGTTTTTTTCCACCATTGTATTTATATGCATAGTTATGTTGAATCATATATTCATTCACATGTAAAACGTCTAAATATATATCAGCCAATATACGGCCATATTTCTCAATAGATATATTTTTTAACATTACTATTTTACCAAAAATGAGGTCATATAATTTATCACGAACAAATACGGCCCTTTCTTTTTCCATTTTATTAACGGTTTTTATTTCAGGTGTATCTATACCAGCCAACCTTATTGAGAATCTATATATCGTGTCATTTCCAGGTAATCGTGATGCAATCGTAATAGTATCTCCATCATATACCTTCACCACCTTTCCACATGTAAGTTGTGGTACATAATGTACAGTATCATGATAGTCAACGTTATCCAAATAATCAACATCCAAGTGATTATATGTGGTTCTTGTACAAAGTCTACGTATGATATTCATAATAAAAAATAGATATCATATTTGTATATAATTTATTTCAATTTTGTGTGATAGCATATTGAATCTAAAACAATTTATATGTTGCAGTGAATACGTCTGTTGCCAGAATACATACTTCGCGCAAATGTTGTAACACCATGAGTTTATCTGTTACTTCTCTATAGGCTACACGAATTATACTATTATCGTCGTGTGGATGGAATTTCTTGAATCCACAAAACGTCAATGTATTTTGTTCTACAAAGAACTTCTCATAAAGAATATATTCTAATATTTTGCCAATAGTATAATCTTCATTTTCCAATACAATATCATATGAATAATCCATACTAGTTTCACTCGTTTTAACGAGTACCATACCGGAATCAATCGACTGTATCATGTCGGTAAGGCGGTCGTGTAATATTTTACAGCTCTTTTTAAGTATATCATTATTCTCATAAACTCCAACTGATTGTACAATGAAATCAAAGCTATCTGGTTTGAAATGGCGATTTGCATCAAGTAAATAGAAATTGCGCTTTTGAATTTCCAACTCTTCCTCAGTCAATCCTTCTGAACGTATTGTATTCTCATGTTCTTCCCATACTTCCTTTGCCTTTGCCAAATCAACTGTGTTACCATATGCACACTTAGATACGACATTGAACATACTATTATCTTTTGCAGTTCTTACTGAGAATTCAGAAGTGAGCTTCAACTTTTCACCAGGAATCGTATTACCAATCTTAGGACGCAATCTTGCAAAATCAATATACATATTTGTTTTAGGACATGGTGGGAAAATCTTGATTATTTCATTTGCAGTCAAATAGTTATTAGTTGTCTTATTGCGAATACGAAAGTCTTCGCTTGTTACAATCCGGGTTGTATCAGTATCATTTACAACATCTACATCCAAAATATAATTTCCCGGCAAAACTTCATGGTCGGTCATGTGAATTGGAATACAACTCAATCTATGTTTCAATATTTCATTATGTAGTCGAGTTGTATTTTCATGAATAGTGCATTCATTGCCTTCATGTGTTTCTGTATAAAATGCTAGCGTAGGTATATCACTCAACATAGTACGTCGTATAGCATTTGCTAAACTTACATTTATATTAGAAAGAGTGAACTTAAAGCCAAGTTCATCATTGGATACATTTGTAATTGAAGGGTTCATTATCTATAAATAAGATAGGTGTGTTTATATAAGTTATATACATATATTCTCTATCAATTTTTCAAAACATAATATCAACCTAATTATAGGTTTCCAAAATATAGGCATTAATGAATATTGTCCGCTCAGTGGGTGTGAATAATCCCCATATAAACATATTTTTACGGCGTATAGATGTATCTGTATTATCAAAATGTATAATTTTATTGTATAATTCACTATTTATTAGATTATAATTCAAACAATAGCGTTTCCATATCGAAAAGCATAATGGCAATGAACGAATATCGGCTTCATCAACAACGTATAAGCAAATAGGGTCGGTATATATATCATCTATTTGACAGAAATTTTTTAAATCTCGTAACAATATCGTGTCATTATATCGTGTATTATATACAACATCTAGTAGTTCAGTATCGTTTTTGTACGTTCGTATATCACATGTTAATTCCCTATTTTGTAGAGAATATGTATAAGGAATAATACAAAATAATCGCAATTCCATTGGTAGATATTTTACAATGCCTAACATGAATTATATAATATAATATGATATGATATGATATCATATTTGCATCTATATTATTTTTTATTGTTTATTGGTATCCAGTTATATTTGACAAAATCTTTGACATGTGGTTTCCATTTTTTCATTTCAGGATGGTCATATACATGCTGTTTTATTGAAAATGTGCGTCCACATGATGACCCAAATCTACCATGAAATGTCATTTTTTTCGCCATATCTGTATTTACAACCTTACCATCAGTACACCCAAACAGGTCATATGGAGAATATCTACAGTTTCTGAAGTCACTTTCACTATGATTACAAATAACTCTTCCATTCATTTCATTGCGACGCAAATAACTATCATAATGGTCAGCCATAATTTTTTTTGAATTGGAAATATTAATTTTACCCTTATATATTTTGTTCAACAGTTGATTCAGTCTTACATTACGTCCACCAGATGTGGTTGATATATTGTTATGGTCTTCATCATTTGTTTCACGTTCTCTCAACTGTTTATCCATCGCACTGTTCATTCCATAAAATACTCCATTTTTTGTGCGTTTTACACTTTTCTCTTTGAGACCAATTTCATACAACATAATTTCATTTGTATTGATATCCCCAAATAGCCATGAACATGCATAATCCCCAGCATTCTTCTTATCCATAATTTCTTCATAATCATCAAGTGACGTGCCATATTGCATTGCTTGTCGTATTCTACAAAAATAAGGTACACCAAATTTAGGTTTGTAGTTTATATCGCCAATTGTAGTTTCACATCCAATCATACCTGTCGAACATATAAACCAATCCGTACCACTTGCAATATATCCAGCAGATGTTTGCATAACAAATGGGTGTCCGGTTGAAGGCACAATATTCAATACAATATTATGCAACTGTCCATCTGCGAAATTTGTATGTGTATTGTGAGCCATGACTATGTCACCTTTTTCAGTAGCATTACCGGTTGCAATAAATGCACTACATTTTATAATAGACCCTTCAATGAAATATGAATACATGCTTAAATAAGAATTCCAACCAATCAGCAGGTCAAGTGATATTTTGAGTCCACGTTTGTTTGCTCCATCACGAATGCCAACTAGTTCCGTATAAAATTCCGGAAAATCCTTTTCTACAACCGGTTTTATAACTTCGCTACATACCTGTAAATACTTTGCCAATGATATGTCTAAATCCTCTTTCACTAAAAACCCCAATGTGGAAGAAACCCGTTTCAATTCGTTTTTCAATAAATAACCATGAGCATATCCACGTTCATAAGGTTCTCCGTATATAGTAACTGTTTTCCAACCTTCTTTTTCACAATCAACAGAGCCATTTACACATATGCGTTTTCGAGTAGAATTGTTTTGTTTGGTTTGTTTCTTCGTATATGGCATTATATTGTATAATTATAATATAATCCAGTTGTGGTTCATCTACTTAATAAACATCAATGCTATCATAAGAAAGAACAGAATAAATGGTAATAGTAACAAAAGCCATGAAATACTAGGTGACCCTGATTTACATATTAGATTTAATATCCAAGTCCAAAACAAAATATAAATAAATTTCACCAGAAAAATAGCAGTTACATTTGTAACATCACATTCATACTCACCTAAACAATAAACCGCTACATTATTTCTATTTTGAAAATACATCACCCCTAAGAGTATCATAGATATCACTAAATAAACATATGAGGGAGTGCATAAATTTCTTAATCCAGTAAGAGCCATAGTATATAATTAATACGCAGATTAAAAACACACCTCATGTTATTATACTTCTACTGTTCCAGATGATAACATATTCCCTGCGGAAACGGAATCGTTCATAGAAAAAGGCATATACCCTCCTGCATTCATTACAAATCCTCCTGTCATTTTTTTATGTTTACCACCAACAGTTTTGCATGTTTTTCGCTTCTGCTTGCGCATTTTTCGTTTTTTACCCCCATTCATATTTGGATTCATACGAACAGATTCCATAAGGTCTCTTGGTGCAGGGTCATATGGGTTCAATGGATACGGTTCCATATTCGCATTACCTCCATCAAAAAACGGGAGAATATTTTTATTACAATTGCACTTTCCGCCCTTCATTTTTTTTGTTTTGCCTCCTTTCATTTTACGTGTTCTTCGTTTTCCACCCTTAATCGTGGTCATGAAAGATTTTGTCATGAATACGTATTTATATATATACCAGATAAATTATTGATTATTCAATATCTACATGTGTCAACATATGGCGTCGACAACATACGTTATGTAATCCTAAATCATCTAATACATTACCCTCTGTTGTTTTATCTGTATTTCCCTTGGTTAAATAAATAACCTTATCTGTAGAATTACCACTCAACAATTTCAAACGACGCACTTCGTTTTGATAATATCTGTATTTATCCGCCAAAACCATACCGCATGTAAAGCACTTTACTGGAATAATCATTGTAGATTATGTTTCTATAATATAAGAATATATACTAATTTATAAATCAATTTTATAGACAATATAAAATTGACATTATTGTGTTAATATAATATACGAATATATGTGGAATTGGTGGTTTACAGTAGACGATGAATGTTATAACTACAATATCGAAGAACGTAACTATATGAAAAAGTTGTTTAATGTTTATAGGAATAAATATGACTATTCAAAAATTCGCATTAATAGTAAACACGATAAAATTATTTTAGTATGTTCACATCATGGTGAATTTAGTGGTAGTCAGTATTGTATAATGTTAGGGAATGGCTGTCCAAGATGTATTAAAGCAAAACGCCTAGAATTGTTATTAAATTATTACAATATTGGTAAAGTAAAAAGAAAAATATAATTATAATATAATTATAATATAAATGAATTATTTTATAATTTTGTTGATATTTGTCCTGATATTTGTATTGAAAATATATACAATTAATGAAAATTTTGATACAATTGCCCAAATACGACAGAAAAAGGCGTGGGATCCCCGGGTACCGAGCTCG
>JGI24919J38490_100343_pt1 | contig 39581 bp, 47 predicted proteins | sample LinPFosmplate7_FD_38490 | JGI IMG/M metagenome (IMG submission 38490) | reverse complement strand
CAGGTCGACTCTAGAGGATCCCACCCCGTACCCACGGTCCTCCGGGGTTTCATCACCCCCGAGGAGCGTGCGCATATCATGAAACAGGCGAAAGATCGTCTCACTGATTCGCTCGTGGATACTGACGGTAGGGTCGATAAGGAGATGCGGTTCAGTCAAACCGCGTGGCTCCCGAAAGACGATCCGGTGGTTCAGTCCGTGATGGAAAGGTGCGTCTCGCGCGTCGGTAAGACGGTCGACCATTGCGAACAGTTACAGGTTCTTCGGTACGGCGAGGGCGGGCACTACAGACCCCACCAGGATGTGCTCGAAGGTGACAAAAACAAAAGGGTGTACACCTTCATACTCGCCTTGACCGACGAATATGAAGGGGGAGAGACCGAGTTTCCGAATATCGGTCGATCGTTTAAGCTTCGAGCGGGCGACGCGCTCTTTTTCAACACCCTCGATACCATGGGGTTAGACACGGAACTCGCTCTTCACGGGGGCAAACCCGTGAAGGCGGGTGAAAAGTGGATCTCGAACGTGTGGATCAGGCAATCTCGTGTTTGACCTTCTCGCGGTTGGCCAGGTGAAGTGACTCGACCTCAGATTTGTTTTGGGCCGCGTAGGGAACCGCGTAGAAGTTATCACACATCCACTTGTTGACGTTCGTCCAAACGTCGTCCTCGCAGACCCAGACCTCTGCGAGGACGCGTCCGAATTTCCCGCGCGAATCTGCTTCGGGGCACCTGAGTTCGATCTCGATATCGTCCTTTTCGGAGGCGACCGCCTTCATGCACCATTCCTTGAGCTTCTTCTTAGAAAGGAGGCCGAACTTCTTCTCCTCCTTATCACTGGTGCGGCTCTCGGGGGTATCGATACCCAAGAGTCGGACTCTCTGTTGGGTGGAGACATCAAACCCTAGGTCAATGTTCACGTCGATCGTGTCTCCGTCGACAACCTTCGCGAGGGAAGAGACGCGGTACTTGAAGTTGCAGGGTTCGACCTCGTAAGAAGACATACTGTATCATGAACGCCACTTGTCTTTAATACCCTGTTTGCGGAGATCTTTTTCGTTTTTGCGGTGGCAGTGGGAAAATAATATCAAAATATTTTTTGATTTCATTGGCGGAGAATGCAAGCCTTGCACTCCCTGATTGAACCTCCCTGATGGAAGGTAGATTATATTTTTCCTTTACATTAGTAGGAATAGTAACAAGCCCTACCCCACCATGGTTTGTTTTTATTTTTTTTAATCTTCTCAGAAAGTGAATTCGTTTTTTCAAAACAGAAACCATCGCCGCACCCTCGCGAAACCTTCCAGAAGCCTTTATTTCCCTTGTAAACTGATAAGCACCCGCAACCCTAAAAAGATAAACCAATTCCATGAGATACGATACGACGACAGGGCTTCTCAAAGCTAAAATTGCATTATCATCCTGTCGAATGCCAATGTGATGTATCGCTAAGTCAACGATATCTTTTCGCTTCTTTTCGGTGAACACGGTATCGTTCATCAGAAATTTCTTCAGTTTATTGATCCTCCTGTTATCGCTCACGTCTTGCCCCCGTTTGACAAGTTTTCCAACAACCCAATTATGGTGTTTGACTCTCTGCTTGATTTCTTTGTCAGCCATATTTTTTGGAAGTCCGTATTTGGCAAAAACATTGTTCATTGCCCTGTTACGACCCCTTCGAAACATATTTTTTTCATGCTCGTTGGGCCAGTAGTTATATCTAATCATCCCCTTATCTTGATGTGTATATTTTATTTTTGTCACCGTCATGCGGTATCGAGATCGATTCGCACGATCGGCGGGTCCTCGTCGTAGGTGAAATACTGCGCGGTCATCCCGAACGTGTCCCGCAAAATCGGGTTCAGATCCCGGTTGATGAGTTCTTTCCACGTGTCCATTTCCGTGTGAAAATATTCCAACTTTTCTTCGCTGAAGACTAATTTACGCACCGCGCGCCGCGCCCTAAATTTAGTCATCGTTCTTTCCACGGCGTCCGGGGAAGGACACCGACCCTGTTCGGCGGAATCGATCATATCGATCACCCAGTACCCGTGCGCGTCACAGATTATGTTCACCTGCATATTGGGGTAATGCTCTATGAACGCGCGAAAATCGGATTTGCTCGGTAAGGTGACGAACACTTTGTGCGCGCCCCGGTTCCGATTCGGCGTGGAGACGCACGGGTGCGTGTGGAACGAAACGAGCGAAGGCCAGACCTCATTGACCGCCTCGAGTTTTACTCTACCCCGATCCCGTGAGGTCGCGTAGGTCAGGTCCGACCCGTCGAGTCGCACGTTTCCCGCGTATTCCCATCTTTTCTTACACGAGAGATCGCTGACTTCTTTTAGATTTTTTACCAGCTTGCGCGGGATCTGAACATGTTTTTTGAGAAAGGCTCGGGTGTTCATGCTACCGTATTCGAAGAATATAAACCTAAGCAAGGTCAGCACAACAGGGTTTCACGGAAATAATGGACGTCGAAAAGATGGTCGAAGAGATATACGCCGAACTGGGCCCGGGCCACAGTGAGCGCGTATATCACAACGCCGCGGAAGTATACCTTCGGGAGAAGAAAGTCCCGTACGAAAGTGAACGGCACATACACGTGGTCTTTCGCGGTCACATCGTCGGTGACCTCCGAGCGGATATAATTATTGACGGGAGAATTATCCTAGAACTCAAGGCTGTCCAGACCTTGGGGAAAGGGGTGGAGTGTCAGGCTCAAAAATATCTTGACTTGACAGGTTTGAAGTCGGCGTTCCTGGTGAACTTCCCACCCCTTCCTGATCGGTCGGTGGAGACCCGAAAGATTGAGCGAGGACCATCAAAGGAAGAACTCGAGCGAGATTTCGGTAGAATTCTCGACCATCATCGTAGTGTGTCTGTGGATCTAACACAACTGCTTCCAGAAGTTCCTGGGCCTGACGGACATGCCAATTTGCCCGATCTAGACAGTACTCCACAGCAGGGTCTGGGCATGATACACCGTTGAAGTGCGGCGCGACATAGTTGTCCAGGTTATACAGGAGGGTCAGGGCTCGCTCTTCGGCTTCGATCATCGTTACCCAGTCATCGTATGTTTTTTTTAAGTCATTTTGAAAATCAATTTGACTTTTATATCGGTGAATTGAAAAAGTATCTGCCGAAATTAAAATTAGTCTTGAAATGTGAATTGACTTTTATACCGATGACTTGAAAAAGTATAATTAGTTTTAGTTTTGAAAATCAATTTGACTTTTATACCGATGAATTGAAAAAGTATCTGCCGAAATTAAAATTAGTTTTGAAAATCAATTTGACTTTTATACCGGTGACTTGAAAAAGTATTTGCCGAAAATAAAAATAGTTTTCAAATGTGAATTGTTCCTGCCAAGAAAAAGGATACTAAAGAATGATCACGTTCCTATGTCAGAGATGTCGTTCTCACTCACCCGTGTTACCCCCGCGCGTACTGTCAAAACCCGCGTGTTCACTGACCCGACGCAATACGATACAGAAATCAATGCGGCTCGCGGGTTCAATAAACCCAGTCATAGTTTCGACACCCGTGTCGCCGCGACCAAGGTGGCCTTGAAACGAGTTCCTCAACTCAACGTGACTGAAAGTGAAGTTATCGAGGCGCAGAACTTCTGGGCACAATCTATCGTGGACATCTCCAATTCATTCCTCGCCGGTGAAGATTATGTCAGCCTCGCGGGTGAGCGCGCGGGTGAGTTGTACGGATACGATCACTCTAACGTACTTTTCAAACCCACCAAAGCTGCGCAACAGCAGTTCCGACCCACCGCCGGCGGTGCCATGTCCTACTTCGTGGGTCACGACGCCGTGATTAGCGGGTACAAAGAAGATCAAGGCTTCGCCATCAACGCCAAGAAGGGATTCAGCGATGTCGTCTTCGATAATCACCAAATCGACTGTCACGGCGACGTGGCACACGCCATGGGTACTTACGAGTTCACGTGTGCCACAACCGGTGAGATTTCAGAGGTTGAATATACCTTCGGATACAAACGGAACGACGACGGGAAGGTCCGTATCTGCCTGCATCACTCGTCCATCCCGTACGAGTCGGGTAATAAGACGTCTCACGTGAAACGAGTAAAATCACACGTGAAGCGTAAGATCATGTTCGACCCAGACCAATGCGACCCCGAAGCGAACGAAATTCGCCACGTCAGACAGTAGGAATATACTCCCACTGAAGTTGAGACGTTATCTTAGACCAGATGACATCTTGTTGGTACAACTTCTCTTTAGACTTGAGAAGTGGAAAGTATTGAAGAAATTCATCTTCACCTAAAAGCTCACACATTTTGTACAAAACGTACGAGTAACTTAAAAAGTTTTTTCGATCCGCCGGACAGTTGTCATCGAAAGGTCTCTGAATATCCTTGAACATCATACGTAACGTCTCTTCGAGTTCTTGCGACATGCTCGGGGGTTTGATCCCGTTGAGGATATTGGTGATGAACGGGACGTGCTCGTAGAACTTGTTGAGCCGCAGCTTCTTGAGGAGCGATCGGATTCTAGCGTGGGTGATTTCCTCGAGATTTTTAATTTTCATTTTTTTGAGTTCCGATCGGAGTTGCTCGATGACCTCGTCCGGTATGTTCGTCATTTCCTGTGCCTGGAACTGGCTCAGCCACTCGTTGAAGTGATTCTCCCTCTTGTACGAGTAGTTGATGATCTTTTCGGACGTCTCCTGTTCCTCGCGGTAGGTCAACTCTTCACTGATCAACGTCGTGACCACCGCACCGCAATTCTGACACGTGAGGTCACTGGTTTCCGGGAAGTGTACCAGGTTTCCGTCCTCTCCGCAGTTCGGACACTCGTCCATCAACCACCGGGTCGGTCTAGATATGTTTTGCTTTTCCACCTCGACGAGATAATCCCTGAAAATATCTTTGCGTTTCAGACCGACGGTCTCCTTGACTCTGAAAACGTTGTCGGTGTTTGTATTCTCACCTGTCTCGTCTATGTACTGGTTCATGTACGGCATGCACTGAATGATGTACTCGCTCATTTCACGTTCGTGGCGCCGTTTGTTTTCGGGGTCCGTCTCCATGAGGTCCTTCCACTCCCTGACACGATTGTTGTACCTACTTAAAAAGTTGCCCTCCATATCTTGTAAAGAGATGCTGCTCAATCTTTTAAGTAACGTCATATGCGCGTTCAAAAAATTCACCACACCGAGAGACTACACCGTGGTCAACGAGGAGCTCGAATACTCGGTTGACTACGACATGCGGTACCGAATCGAAGACGATTTCTGGAAGGGGGAATGTAAGGATTGGGACGGGATCCTGGAAAACTTCCACGCGGACGTCACCGGTTTGGATTTCAGGTACACCGCCATCCCTGAAAACGTCTCGTCGATCATCCTCCGGATCAAATACTTTTTCAACGGCCACTTGTATTCGGTCGTGACGAACGACCTCAACTTCGTACCCGGTGAAAAAGAGGACGCACCCATGTGTTTTCACATCCCTTTGAGTAGTGCATGGATCGTCGATCACGGAGATAAACCGATGGTGAACATCACTGAAAAGGTGAAAAGGTACGCCGGGCCGAGAGGTGATTTCCACGGCGAGAAGGTCTCCCTCGGGGACTTTCTGTACTACGACAACGAACACTTGAAGAATAAATTCCCGAAGATTGTATTAAACGGTTTAGGTATGAAAAAAGCCGTGTCGACGCTCGACGGCTTCACAACTGATCTTCAGATACCTTAGTCGCGAGGTAGAACTTGAGCTCGCCCAGATTCGCGACGTTATATTTTAATATGAGAAACCTGTTCCCAGTTTCCTGAATGATCTGCACACTCGCGCACATACTCGTCGCCTTGGTGAATATGTTGAGATACTTCAAACTATACAGACCGGAGATAGTCGGCGAATCTTCCACACACTCGATGAATGTTTCCTGGTTGGCGAAATCTCCCTCACACTTGAACTTGATCCCCTTTCCGGATCGGACGATCTCGATGTAATTTCCGATGTTAGACATGTCCCTGCACAGGCGCTGAAAGTCGACGGAGGGAAGTGTCGTGATCGTCGTCATGTCTATCTCAGGGACCTCGATGCGACTTTCGTTGATGTCGAGGAGCTTGAGCTGGAACTTCGTGTTGGTCTTCTTGATCTCACTGGAGATTTCGATGTTCATGTACTCCTTACAGTTGATCTCGATCCGGAGGACGTCGTTGTTCGTTATGGTTTTGAGGAGTTTGAACGTGTTGGAAATATTGATTCCCGCGATGACCTCATCTTGGTCACACTCGTACTCCTCGAAGTTATCGGCGGAGAGGTAGATATCGACGAGACTCGTGCGCGCCGTGTCTAGTGTCACGATGTACATGCCATCCTTTCGGAAAAAGACATTCACATCGTTCAAAATGTCTTTCAACACCTCGAAGGTTGACTTGAAAGCAGCCGCCTGAATTGTCACGAGCTTCATCTGTGATAGATTCGCCTCACATCTTTAAATCAGTGTACGGTTGGCCCTTGTTCACGTCCTTGCTGATCTTTTCCTCCAACTCCTTCGTCATGGGGGGCTGGAGCGCCTTGCCGTAATCGTCCAATGCGAACATGTGCGCGTTGTCACCCCTGCCGTCCAGTGAAGCCATTCCACATCCCATACCTCCGATCAGAGAGTGTGTGATCTCCTTCGCCGGGAGGAGGGATTCCAACCAGTTTTTTATCTCGTTCCCGACGAGAATCTTACCGTTCTGTGTGAGCATCGTCGGAACGCGAGTAATTTTATTCTTGTAACTGGAGGGGATCCCCTGCGTGTTGATGTTGTGATACTGCACCAGCTGCTTGAGCTGCTGATGCTGTTTGACGTATTCGATTATATCCATTGAAAATTTACACCTCGGGGAGTAAATAAGGAGGGACATCTATTATGTCACGAGGTAATATTCGAAAAAAAATTAACGCATACTAGTAATATGAACTACCTCGTCGCGTTTCTATTGTTGGTTGTCGTCTATATGCTGACGAATGAAAACGAGAGCTACGGTTTCTCAGGGTACACGGTCCCGCGCGAGACCCAGTTGATGGACCCGTTCCCGAACCTCACCGGTTTCGAAGAGGTCAAGAACGACGCGACCGCCGACCTGATGGAGAGCGTCGTGTTACTGACGAACAAGGAGATTCACAAGCGCACTGGCATATCGAACTACATCATCGAGACGACCTCGATGAAAAAGTACCGGAAACAGAAAGAAGAGCCCGCGACCGTCTACGAGTGCAGGTTCATGACCGTCAAGAAGAACGGGTTCTCGTTCGGCTTTTCCGTGGTGGTGTGGTTCATCGTGGAGGAACAAAAACCGATCAGGCTCCTGGCGATTCGGTCGCAGCCCATCGGGTTCCAACCCTCGGATCAACCCACTGAGCGATCCATGGGTAAGGAGTTCCTCGACTACAAGGTCGTCAAGGAGAACCACGTCCCGAACAAGGGCGATTTCGACGCGTCCGTGTCTAAATTTAGGGATCCGAACGCGCAGTTCGACAGGCCGTACATTCCTGAACCGGAGCCCATACCCCCCGAGGCGAAGGCCAGGTCTGATTTGCAGCAACTGAGCGATGAGGTCGAGACGGGTGTGAACAACGCGAGGAGCGACACGAACAATTTCTTGCGGGGCCTCGAGAACGACCCAGCGCTGATCAGAGGTCTCAAGAAGATCGAACGCGGGTTGGAATCGGTTAAAAATAATTTACGGTAATGATAGGTATGCTCAGCATCGCTGACGTGTCGAAGATCGACGACAGAAGGAAACAGATCAGGAAAGAGATTTACACCAAAATATACGATCAGTTCGTCTCCAAGATCAAGCAGGCTGGGGAGTTGGGGTGTAAACAGATCTTTCTGTCCGTGCCCAGCTTCGTCGTGGGATACCCGACGTTCGACCGCAACCAGGCTGCGAAGTACATCGGGAGACAGTTTTTGCGCGGGGGGTTCAGTGTCCAGATGATCACCCCGGTCGAGTTGTACGTGACGTGGTACACCCCGAGAAAGAAAAGGGAACGCAGAGAAGAGGAAGAGGAAGTGGAGTTCCCGACGTTGATGAATCTCAAGAAGATCGCGAATAAATACAGGGGAAACGCGTAAGGTTGGAGGTTTAATTATATGAATCAAGTATATAATGACTGACAACCTCAGTATTCTCACCGATGCGAAGCGTGAGTACATGTGCCAGCTCTGCCTCGTGATGTGCCCCGCCATGATCGAGACGTTCCAGGAGCTCTACAGCGAATCCATCAAGAACTCCAAGGGCAAGCAGGTTCTCATCATGTTCCAGAAGCTCCTGAAGGAGGTACCTAACTGGTCCAACGCCATGAGCAAGCGACACGCTGATAACATCACCGACCGCTGTTCTTGGTTTGGTGACCTCCTCGCGGCAGTTTTTGTGGCGTGCACCAAGATCCTCTCTGCGGTTCGCCTCAGGGCGGATAACAAGAAGATCTCACTCAAGTTACCCACTGAAGAGGTTTTCATTCAGACCTGCTACAACAACGCCGCGCGCGATCTCTATAAGGATCCGTACATCTTCAACGAAGAGATGTCCGAGTACGTTCGCGACGATACCCTCACAGCTCGTTTCAGCGTCGTCATCGAGACCACGGTCAAGGAGCTCATCCCGGTGCAGCAGATTCTCCAGACATACATGTCCCAGGAGACGCGCGATATTTCGCTCGACGGAGAGGTGGAAGACAGTGAAGATCCTGAGGTTATGGACATGGGAGACGGCGACTTACCGGAGGAGAGCGAGGCTGTCGAAGAGGAGAAGCCGGAGGGCGAGGCCGACGCCGAGGGTGAGACTGCCGCCGAGGGTGATGCTGCACAGGAGGACCCGTGCCTTCCAGAGCCCCAGCTGACTGGACTCGAAAACGAGTTCAAGACAGTTCCCGGTGTGAGAGCCCCCCAACTCGACGAACCGCAACCGGAAGAATACCAACCCCAGCCGCCAGCCGCAGCACCGCCCCCCGGACAGGACGACGGGGTCTTATTCGGCGACGCCCCAGACAGGCCGAAAAAATATCCCCGGTATAATTAAATATGGAAGGCGATCTCTCCAATTATTTACGGGACCCCGTCTCCGCCGCCCTGATCGCAGCCGGTATCACGGCTGGATACATACACATGAAGGCGTACCTCAACAACGAGGGTAAGCTTGAGATGAACAAGTACACCAAGCCAGCGACACTGAACGCCATCCTCGTGTTCTTTATAGTGTCAGGAGGAATCGGTAAGCGGGAGTCTATTTCCACTGAACCTTTTTAAAACTTAAAGAGTAGCATTGTATGATAAGAAATGGCGTCCGTCACCGCGTTCAACGACATGATGAGTCAGTTTCTTGTGGAACTTCACAAGACGTTTCCAGAAGAGAAGGGCATTAAGAAGATGCTCACGTCGTTCGACGTTTTGAAGAGCACGAACCCCCGCATGGTCGTCGACGGGTTCATGAGCGGCGTTTCCCCGTACGCCAGTCAGATCTCCGCCAAGGACGATAAGTTCCTCCTCGAAGAATGTGGCAAGATCGATTTCCTCAAGGATCTAGACCTCGCGACCTACTGGATGAAGATGTCTGCGAACACACGAGATGTCACGTGGCAATACCTACAGACCTTGTACATGCTCGGCACCACGATCACGTCGCTTCCCCCAGACCAGATGGCACAGATCGAGGCGCTCGCACAAGGTGTCGCTTCCAAGTTACAGGATGAAGGCGGTGAGCTCAACGAGGAAGCCCTCATGAAAATGATGGGTAGTATGCTCGGCGGCCTCGGAAAATAACCTGGCTATATACTAAATGAAGGTTTGGTTCGACGACCCACGCCAGCTCGTTGACGAAAAGCAGTTTTTGCAGTTTTGGCCGAATAGCAAACAGACCCCAGAGGAGAGAATTAACGCCGCTTCGAGATTTATCGTCTACACCTCCGCGCTCCTGTACGTCATCCGCCGCGACCCCCGCGTGTTTGTCCTAGGTCTCACGATACTGGGTGTGATGTACGTCCTTTACAAGTCCAAGATGGTGAAGGAGACCTACGCCGCCTCGCCGATGGGAGAGTCCATGTGCCAGAAACCCACAGTCGATAACCCCATGGCGAACGTACTCATGACCGATTACGGCAGCGCGCCCAACCGACTCGAGGCGTGTTACTACCCGTCGGTGAAGCCCTACGTGCAGAGGTACAGCAGCGATCGCATCCCGTACGACAGCGGTCGCTCCAGGACCTCGATGCCCCAGTACCTGCGAAACGCGATGGATCGTCAGTTCGTGACCATGCCCGTGTCGAAAATCCCAGGAGGACAAACGGAGTTCGCGGAGTGGTTGTACGGCCCGAAGAACGGTCCGATGTGCAAGAGCAATTCCAAGTTCTGCAGCCCGAACGCCAGGGGCACCCAGCTTGAGGCGTTTTCCGGGCTCGGTATGGAAGGTGACCGAAGATAGATAAATTTCTCATGTAATAGTAACAATGGCGTATCAACTCCAACCCGGTCTTTCCATCGTCCAAAACAGTGGTGCTCTGCCCCCCGTGAACGCGACGGACGAGGTTTTTGTCTACCCTCAGCCCAGTGGGCTCAACTGCGGCGGGTGCAGGCCCAACACCATGCTCTACGGCACCGCGCCGTACAAGGCTGGTAAGGGCGCCCCCGCTCAGCACATCGACGTGAGCGATCGACTCCGTCCTCAGAGCACGTCCCGCTTCAACAAACACCTCGTCGAGACGTACGATCGTAACTACTTCCCCCTGAACAACGTGGAGTGTAAGCTGCCCATCCGATCGATGTCGTACGAGCCGGCCAGCACCCGCGCCGATCTCCAGAACGGTCTTTTTCAGCAGAGATACCTCAATAAAAATGTTAACACAAAGTAAGAATGGCCGATCCCATCTCGTTAATGGCAGTGGCCGGCCTCGTATACGCGGGTCGTAACTTGAGCACGAATTCAAAACCACCTGAAGTTACTACCGAACCTGTATTCATGAAGAAACCCGTCGTTGTCGAGGAGGATAACTTCGAACCCCCCGTGGAAATCCGACATAAGCAGGAGATGGCCAATTTCGGTGACATCGCCAACCAAACGCGGTCCAGCGGTCAAGAGATGTCTGACATGCGAAACCGTATGTACGATCACGGCCGGATGAACAACCTGAGCCCGATCGAGAAAGAACTCGTGGGTCCCGGTCTGGGTGTCGGTCCGAATACACCGGCTGCCGGTGGATTTCAGCAGATGCTCCGAGTGAACCCGATCAACGTCGGTGAATATAAGCTCACCACGCTTCCAGGGCGAACCGGTCCCGCCGCTGACCAGTCCGGTGGTAGGTCGGCGGTCGTCGGCCAACTCACGCATAACAAACCGGCGACCACCGCGCACCTCCCCTCGCGCCTTCCCGCTGTGCCCGGCCGCGCGCAGGGTATGACCGGCGTCGTCCCTCGCAACGAGCACGAACGGACCAAGCGAACCACGAACCGCGCGCAGACAGGGTACAGAAGCGACGGCCTGGAGTTCGCCCCCGCGAAGCGTGTCATCTCCAGCCTCACCTCCGCACAGGATCCCACGCGGTTCAAGAGTGATAACAACGGCGCGCAGCTCATGTATAACAATCAGCCGGCACCTGGCATTTCGAACTTCAAGGGTGGCTACACCAACACCGCCGCCGTGCAGATGAACGGGAAGACCAACGAGCAGCTCATGAAGTACGGGTTCAGGCCCGAGGATAAGCGCGGTATGCCGAACCGCATGGGTAACCCGGGTCGCATGAACGTACGCGAGTCGGCGCTCAAGCAGGGCGGTACCGTGACGGCCGTTAGAAGCGATACGAGCCGCATCGACGGACGGTTCGCGACCCCGAACGGCGGGTGGATGCAGAACTACCAGCAGAAACCCTACCACAATTTCAACGCGTACAAGGGGCAGGGCAACCCCCACGCCAAGGGCCAGAACCTGGAGATCGCCAAGAGGCAGCTGGCGAACAACCCGCTCGCGCACCGATTCTACGAGTAAACGTTTCAACACTCACACGAAAACATTCATTAAAATATTGTTCCCCTATTTTAATGAAGGTTCATAACTTCGCGATCGACAGCAGTCAACGTGATCCCGCACTTTACCCGAACCCGAATGATTACACCGTGACTCTTGACGATGCTATATACGACGTGTCGCAGATCAAATTAATCAGTGGACGCGTACCTTGTCCGCAACTATTGATAAATGAGTCGAATCAAAGTTTCAGTTATTCACAGGGTGGAAATACATACGGAGTAACATTTCCCCCTGGAAATTACACGGGTACGGAGCTAGCGGCATTATTCCATCCGGATTTCAATATTCAATATATCCCGTCAAAGAATAGTTTTGGTATGGGAACTCCCGTCGGTGGGGAAATCAATTTTTTATTCGCGTCTGGAAACGGTGGTGGACAATCGGAAAATACAAACATACACGACATACTGGGCCTGCCACCCATAGATATTGTAATGCCCGGTAATCAATTCGGTGCGGCTAATTTTACGGGTCCTAATTCCCTACTGCTACGCATCTCGTCTGGGTCTGAAAAGTTTAATCAGTCTGTGTACGTGTCAGAACCGTATTACACGGGACATATCCTCATGGACGGAACCGACTTTGTGAACGTGAGCGGCGCGGATGATAAGGTCACGCACACTTTCCACTCCGGCGCTCTTAAATCCGTGAAGGAACTTCGCATCGAGTTTTTCTATATGAGTCAAGGCCGTTTGATTCCTTACGATTTCAGGAACCAGAATCACGTCCTTAAATTCGAAATCACCTGTTCCACCGACAAGTTGGAAAATATGACGCCTTTGTCGCCACCGGATGAAGAGAAAGATGAGCCGTTGCCCGTTGTAAGCATTCCCGAAGAGAAGGAGAATCTTTACAAGGTCGAATACATTTACATCGGCCTGATCATTTTCACTGGTATCCTGTTGATACTGTCTATGGGTAAGAAGCGAATCGTTTAGCGGGTGATCGCGTAGACGGGCTGCGCGGGCTTAGAGACGCGACGGTTGACGGTGCTGACCACGAGGTAGACCACAACGGAGAGAAGGGTGGTGAGGAAAGCAGTCATCACATACTGGCGGCCGCCGTTGCGGGGGACCTTCACGACCTGGGTGATGGACCAACGGACGAAATCCATCCAGGACATCGCAGCGGCGAAAGAGAAACCCGCGACGATGGAGTTGAGGGTCTGGGAAGAGAGCTCCTGGGAAACGAGGTTGACAGTTTCGATGGCAGCGGACATGGTGTGTTATACTATGTACTAAGAAAAAATTATTCAAACGAGAGTTTCTCCTTTTCTACTATTTTTTTAAACCTTTTCGTCTTAACCTTCTTCGAAAACATATCCTCGTCGTCCGAATCGTCAGTCGAGCTCTCTGCCGATTCGTATTTCTGGAACTGGTCGTCGTTAAACGACCACGGCTCAGGTTCCGAGATGTCCATTACTATTGATGGTATTTTTTAACATATCCTCTGCCGGACTCTGGGGTACCCACGTGTCCCACATGTCGTACGCCGCGTTGATTTCAATCAGGAAGGGGTCGTCTCCTGAGTAGCGAACGAACTCGGGGCAGTCTTCCACTGGAACCTCCTCTATCTCAGACCCCGAATCGTCAGAGTCGCTCTCGTAAATCTCTGGCATCGTGCTGCCGATCACCTGACCCACCTTGCGCATGGCACAATACTTGGTGGCGTACTCGATATCTTCAGGGAGGAGAACGTCTCGCTCACACCCCTTCGAGTAGTACCCCGCGATAACCATGCTCTGTTCCAGTACGGGTAGAAATATGTCAATCATCGTGGCGATGTAATTTTCGGTCATGTCGTCCGCTGATCCGTTGAATCCGGTTTGCATCAACATGTTACTTTCATACGCGATAAAATGTTTGCGAAAAAAACCCTAAATATACTAGAATGAATCTCCAGCTGAGGAAATTCAAGCCTGAGGTGATGACGGACGATAGGGTCTGTGTCTTCGTGGGCAAGCGCAACACCGGTAAGTCCACCCTGGTAAAGGATATCATGTTTCATAAGAAACATCTTCCGGCCGGTATCGTACTCTCAGGGACTGAGGAGGGGAATCACTTCTACTCGGAGTTCATACCCGACCTCTTCGTATACGGTGATTACGACAGGGACGCCATCGAACGGGTCATGGCCAGGCAGAAAAAGCTCGTCGGTGCCGGGAAGAAAAATTGCGGCGCCTTCATGCTTCTGGATGACTGTATGTATGACTCGAAGTTTCTAAAAGATACGTGTATTCGTCAGTGCTTCATGAACGGTCGTCATTGGAAGATTTTCTTCATGTTGACGATGCAGTACGTGATGGATCTCCCACCGGCACTTCGAGCTAACGTGGATTACGTGTTTATCCTCAGGGAGAACATTATTCAAAATAGAGAGAAACTGTATAAATCGTTCTTCGGTATTTTCCCGTCGTTTGACATGTTCTGCAAGGTGATGGATGCCTGCACCGAGAATTATGAGTGTCTCGTGTTAGATAATACGGTAAAGTCTAACAAGATTCAGGATTGTGTGTTCTGGTACAAGGCGACGCTCAGGAAAAACTTCAGAGTAGGGAGTTCTGATCTCTGGAGGCTGCACAAGAAGATGTACAACCCCAAGCACGGTGACACCAACAAGGAGGAGGACGCCAAGAAAGCGACCAAAAAGACGAACCTCAAGATAACCAAGACCAAGTGATGCGTCTCATTGAAACTTCTAAAAACTAGGTGTACAGTATATGGCGGACAACGTGATGACCATGAACCTCGCGGATAACGGGGACGGGATGGTACCTCTGATGAACAACAATCAAGCGACGACGTTCAGGCAGAATGAATCGTCAGCGTATATTCAACATGAAAAAAATATCAATGAACATAAAGAGACGACGATGGACTCTACCCCTATTAACGATATCATGATGGAGCCCCCGATGGTGCAGCACGAACCCAAGATGCAGGGCGCCATGCCGCACATGACCGCCCCGGATCCCCAGGGTGCGTACCAGATGCAGGCCGAGAAGCCCGCGAGCAAGAACCCCTTCAACCTCACGGACGACCAACTCACCGCACTCGTCGCCGGTTTCTGCGCGGCTGCGTCTGTGTCCAAGCCCATCCAGGATCGCCTCGCGACCTCTATCCCCAAGTTCCTTAACGAACAAGGGGGTAGAAGTTTGGTCGGCCTCGCCTCCACCGGTGCGGTGGCGGCGGTGATCTTCTTCCTCGTGAAGGATTACGTCGTCAAGCATTAATCCCAGCCCATGTTGCTGTAAATGGAGCTATCTCCGAACCTCCAGGAAACGAGCGCACCCACAGCGAACGTCCCCGACAATAAGGCACTGAGCTTAAGTTTCTTATCGTTGGACGCCTTACCACTGTCTTTCATAGCCTCCCTCGTGTCCGGAGAAGCGAGGTTGATGAGGTACACCATGATCAAACTGATGAGTGTCGCGTTGAAGAAAAACTGTCGGTTCACCGCGAGCTGAGGCGCCATACCCACGGCGTAGCGCATGGCGTTCGGCGCGATGATCGTCATCCAGAACAGGTTAACCAGGTAACTTTTCGTGTACTGGGGCACAAGTAACATCCCGTACAGGATGATCCAGGAAATGATCGAATATCCCAGGACGGAGAGCGAAGACTTCATTTTACTGTAAACTGAGATATTATTTATCCTGGACGTGTTGACCGCAGAACTCCGTCTTCTCCATCACCCGCTCGTAGATTCCCATGTTGACGCACATGTCCCTGAGCTCCTCGTAGTTTTTCCAGAACTCCGGTGAGTGCGAGTACTCCTCGACCGTGCAGTGCGCGAGCTCGTGGATCAGGACATGGAAAATCACGTTGGGTTCGCCGTCCAGGCACAGCGCGATCTCCCCACCTTTGTTGGTGTTGGTCCCGACGGACTCGCTCATCCAGCGCTTGCCGGTGAGGGGGATGTGACGCGTGAGCATCTGGAACTTTTCGTTTCCCGTCTCCTTCAGGTGTTCCCTGAGGGTTTTGTACTTTTCGTTGACGATCCTCAAGTTCTCCGGCTGCTTCGTGGTGACGAAGAGCGCGATCGCGAGGATGATGAGAACGATCGCGATCATCATCTCTTAGAATACACAAAGATAAATTTACTATAGAGTTCCGATATGGGATTTCCCTCCAGCCCCTCCCAACACAGGAGCGTGAACCCCGCGTCTTCGAGGTGTGTCACCAACAGGTCTTTGTACGCGACCGGCTCGGATCTCGGCCCGTCCGCGTAGAAAGGTGTGTCGACCAGGTGGACGAACAACTTTTCACCGAACCCCCCGTTCCCGTGTTCCTTGAGCTTGAAAAAATTACCGCGGTCGTCCACCAGCGGCGTTTTGAACACTATCTTCTCCGAATCAGGGATGATACCCATGAGATGCCCACCCGGCTTGACGCGTTTTCGAATTTCACGTATCGACGCGTGGAAGAGTTCCCTCGTGGCGAATATGTAGTGCAACGAAAAGTTGTAACACACGATGTCGTGTTTTCTGTTGGGGCAGGCGCGAACGTCCCCCTCGTAGAAGTTTACCCTGATGCGCATGTTCTTGGCGCGAGAACGTGCCTCCACGAGCGCACTTGGTTCAGGGTCGCACATGCTGATGTTCGCGCCGCACCTGTGCCATTTCTGAAGGTCGCCGCCGAAACCGCATCCCACGTCCAGCACGCTGTTTCCCTCCCTCGTGACCGCCTCGATCAACGATCGCTTGGCCTCGTTGTGGGTCTTGCGTAGTTCTTCCATGCTTTTCTTTGACGCGTAAACTTTAACTTAAAGTTTTGGGACTCGATATGTATAGTAGAAATGTCCCTCACCCAGGATTACACCACCGTTCCCGGCCAGCTGTATGCGTGCCTCTCCGTCGTAGGCCCCGAGGCCCCGCAGAAGAACGAAAAGTTCGGGATCAAGATCCGCGGCGCCTTCTCCAACAGAGACGAAGCCGCCAACCACGCGAAGCGACTCCAGAAGGAGGATCCCACCTTCGACATCTACGTCGTCGACATGTACAAGTGGCTCCTGATCCCGCCCGACCCAGCCGCCATCGAGGATACCAACTACACGAACGAAAAGCTCCAGGAGATCATGACCGGCTACCGCGAGAACCAGGCACAGGCGGCTCAAATGTTCCAGGAGAGAAAGGACGGGATGATCTCAGGAACCAACCACTTCACACCCGGGGATGATAACTCCAGGTTCTACACCAAGTCCGACGAGGCTCCGATCAGCCATCCCGCAGAAGTCTTGGAGCGCCTTCAGAAGGAAAAGCCCGACGCTCCCATGGAGGAGCTGGTCAAGGAGGCTGACGAGATCGTGGCCCAAGAGGTTGCCGAAAGAAAGAAAGAGCGTGAGAAAGAATCGACCGAGGCAAAACTCGGGGAAATCACCGAAGAAGGCGGTGAACCCGAAGTATCCTCCTCCGCGTAAATAAATATGTAATACTATTAAAAGATGTTCGCTATTATCTTAACTGTACTCGCAGTCGGGGCGTTCTTCATTTTGTTTTTTAAATCGCCGATGCGTTTAAAAAACAAAGTTACTGAGAAAGAGGAGGCGACCGCACCACCCGCGGCGGTCGGATTCATAGAAGATACCGGCCTGGAAACATACGGGGCGGTTTTCAAAAAGGGAGACATGGGAACCTTCATCGCGCACGACACGCTTCCGCGCGGAAGCTGGATGAGCGGGTCGCCGTACCTCGAGGAGACCGTCGAAGCTTAGGCGTACCGGAGAATGACCGGTTGCATAGTTTTTCCCATGAAAAAGCCGAGTAAAAATACAGCGAACGCTATGATCCACGTGGATTTATCGACGTTCTTGAACAGGTCAACTGATTCTTTCTCCTGTTGAGGGACATACATTTCCGGGTGTGGCGGCGCCTGCATGTAATATTGCTGCTGCGGCTCTTGAACTGAATTTTCGTTTTCTTCCTGATTGTTTAGGGGGTCGATGTCAGGGTTGTACTCGATGGGGTTGCCCATGTCAGATTCCATCATATTACTACTAACACCGCTCTATTTTTTTAAGCTTATTCTGACTCACTCTCATCCTCGTCGTCGACGATGAAATCCTTGAGGTTACCGTTCTCGTCGGCGTCCTCATCGTCGCGCCCCCCCTCATCGTCACTCTCGTCCGAGTAGCACTCGTCTTCGGTGTCTATGTCGGACCCGGTATCGGTGTCGTGGTCCTCGCTGCAGTAGTCGTCGTCCAGAGCATTCTCGGCGGGAATGAATACGACTGGTTTTTTAACGGCTCGTCCGGATCTTGTTGTCAACGTTGTCATCTATACTGTACACCCCATTATTGTTTAAGTAGATTAACGATGTTAGGGGACAGCTTGTGCGCCCTGGGCTTCGACTTCTTGCACACAGGGCACGCCTGGACGATTTGACCCTTCTTTACTGTATACGTCATCAGCTTATCGTGCCTCTCCCCGACCGTTTCGCAAAACCTCGAGGTCGTCGTCACCGAGAGCGCCCCACCTTTTTGCCGTTTTAAGTCCACGACTTTCGTATCCTCGTCCACCTTCATCCATCTGTTCATGAAATGTTCGATGTGGGATTTGACGTCAGGCATCGGTTTATCCATGTACTTCCTGATCTCCTTACATTTGGAAATCTCAGCCTTGTTCGGGTACAGTGCTTTCGCGATATCCTCGGAAAGTTCATGTCTCCGCCCGACGAAATCTTTACAGAACCCGTCATTGCGGCCGTCGAGAGTCGGGCACGTGCAGAAACACTTCTGCAGAATGTGTCTACCGCTGACCAAAAACCAGACGTGATTCGAACCGTGTTTCCGTTGAATGTTCTCACACCACTTTGAAGTGCTGGAGAGGAGAAACGTGTCCTTGCTCTTGTACATCTTAGTCAGGAACGCATCTCCCTGACCGGGTATGTTTTTCTGTATGAACGTCTCCAACCGATTCTGTAGGACGCTGTCGTGGATCTCGTCTTTGGTCTGTTCAGTCGAAAACGAACCTTCTTTTCGCTGTTTCGGTTTCGGTAGGGCCTCCGCCGTCACGGGTTTTTCGGTTCTGACCGCCGCGGCTTTGAGGATCGCCGTGTTCGGTTCAGAGGGGATCCTCGAGAGTGATGAAAGCGGCCACGTGTACTTGAACAACGGGAGATACATACCCTCGACCACACCTTTCGCGAGTTTGTGCGACCAGGGCATACGAAACCCACTCCCCTTGGTCCGGCGCGCGGGGTCGCCGTAGACGCTCGAGTCCACGATCGCGTCCCACTCAGTTCCTCGGTCGTAGCCGAAGAGATCGGAGATGATGTATTGTCGCAGGTAAACCGCGGCGGTCTGTTCGACGACGAATCCCGGCCAATTGAGGTGCACACCCGTCTTTATTTTTTCACCAGCCTTCTTGGGTTGCGCGACGGAGACGATACACTCCTTTCCCCCGAATTTTTTCACACATCTACATATCACGGTGGATATCTGACTGATCTCGTCTATGCCGAGACCGTCGTCGGCTTTGTAATCGAGGTCCACGAAAAAGTTATAGGTCGGGGTTTTCTGTTCCACGACGAATACTTGCTCGTTAGCTTGCACAGCCTCGATATATTTGTCGTAAAATTCGTCCAATCTATCATACGGCACGGACAGGCAACCGCCGTCCAGGAGCACGTGTGATGGGTTGGGGACTTTTCTCAAGAAGCCGTTCTGGGAACACCAACTTTTGAACATACTTACTTTACATACATATTAATCCTCGTCTCTAAACCAGTTCGACGAACAGGAGACGTCTTGATAAATCTTCGTTTCGCTCAGTTCCTTCTTAAAGGTGAGGAGTTCGTAAACGGTCATCTTCGTGTTTTCCTTCACCCACTCCTCGATCTCGGAGTCGCACAGACCCCGGTTCTTCTCGAGAAGTTCAGAGATTTGTCTCAGTATGAAAGCTTTCGATTTCATTATTTTATACTGAAGGTTTTTCTATCGGGGGTTTGCATGCACCTGTAAAACTCTGGATTTTTAATGACATTATCTATGATCAACTTCCATCGCTTACGCGAATTGAACTCGGGGAGTGTGTCGTAGCTCATGTGATCGTTCTCGTCGAAGGTCTTGCGAATGGGTTGGTTGTGTAGTTTTTTCAGTTGCATCTTGGCCTTCTCCTCGTAGAACCGCTTGACCTGTCCATGCTGCTCCGCCCTGTTGAAATCGACAAAGAACACGAAACAGTTATACTCAAGGTCCACCGTGGGACTTTCCTTCACGGTGAACTTGAAATCCGTGTACTCACCGTTTTTCAAGTTGAGAACACCTCGGGTCTCTTCCTCGAGTTCTCGAAGCGCACACCGGATCGGGTTGGTGATTTCCCTTCGGCGACATCCGCCTGTGACAAAAATCCAATCTTTGAACCGCCAATCGCGCACGGTCAAGAACCGCGTTTGATCGCCGTTGAAACTAACTGGTATCGCTATGGCCTTGTGCTTTTTCATCGCGCATGCGCGTTTCTACAATAGGCTGACATTCTTATTCCTCGGATTTTTCTTCCACCTCCTCGGCGACGAGCGCGGGCTCTTCTTTCGCACCGCCGCCACCGCTGGACTGGGAAAGATGGCGCGCGACGTGCGCTGAGAAAACCTTGAGCTCGTCGACCTCCTGCTTCGCCTTGTTCAGCTCCCTGAAGAGGAAGACGAGGCCGGCGATGCAGGCGATTGCGGCGATGGTGGTGAGAATTTCACGGTCGATCGGGATCATTTACTGTCCTCACGACGCTTCTTTTTAAGTAACGACACCCATCGAAACGCCGTCGTCTTTCGGACACTGGTACGGGGTGGTTGCGAATTGCACGGCTTGGTAATGCGTGGCCTGGCACGATTTCTCGATCGGCGGCGTGGGCTGACCCACGAACTTCTCGATAGTCTGTGACCTGGGATTGTACGTCAATACAAAGACGACTGCTAGTAGGAAGATTGTTTTCCACATACTTACTATTTAGTTAGAATATAAAAGTCCCGCCATGCCGTTTTCAACTCTGAGCACGTTGTAGTTTACGGCGTAGATGTCCTCTTCGAACGTACCGGTGCCGGCACCGGCGTGGCCTGCGGACTGGATCCGAGCCGAGTCGAGTCGGCTGAAGTTCAGAGATCCTGTGGGCTGGAGCTTCGCGGCGTCGAGGCAGAAAGGCACGAAGAAAAGCTTCGTACCCTTGACACTGGAGTTGGACGTGTGGTAGTAGAGGGGCACGGACGTGAAGTTGGGATCGGCGAATTTGTAATCGCCGATATCGGTACCGTTGATCTGGAGCTTGAGCTTGTTCGCCTCGTTGAGGATGGACATGGCGCTGACCTTAGCGGCGGCGAGGTACTTGATCGGGTGATTGTAGTTGAGTTCCTGGATCAGGCTCTTGGACGCGATGCTCTTCTGGACCTGGGTGATGAGCATGTTCTGGGACCCGGAGCTGAACGCGGTGCGTTCGTCGGTGTCGAGGTACGCGAAGTTGGCGTAGACGTTCCAGCCCCAGCTAGCGGCGCTGCCACCCCAGGTGATTCGGATTTCGACGTCATGGTACTGGAGGGCCACCAAAGGAAGCGCGCTCTGCCAGTTTTCGCAGAACGAGAACCGAAGCGGGTAGAACTTTTCGTCGGTCGTGCCGCCGTAGAGATCACCGGCCACGGACTTGGAGAAGTTGGTGGCGGAAAGGGTAGGCGCGATGAGCGTGGAGTACGTGGAGTCCTGGGTGTCCACCACCTGGCCGCCGATCAAGAGCTCGACCTTAGAGATTACGGCGGTCCAATCGAGGACGGGTGCCGTGTCGGCGTCGGTGACGACGTAGGGTGCGAAGTACACGTAGTTGAGAAGGTCACCCTTGCGCTCGAAGCGCACGGTGGACATGCCGTTGTTGTTGACGTTGCCCTGGATGACCTGACGCTCGCAGGTCTGACTGAAATTTGTGTGACGTTTGTACGTGGAGCGAAAGAAAGATACCTCGGGGGCGCCGACGAGGTGCGCATCCTGGGCGCCCACGGCCACGAGTTGGGCGATTCCGCCGGACATTTTATACTGTATACTGACATATTTTTTAAGCCTGTTCGAGTTGCTCGATTCTTTTCGTGAGACTGAACACGACGTTCTGGAGGAGGGTGACCTGCGACGCGATACCCGCGAGGTGGTCGAGGTCGACGCTCACGGTGGACCCCCCGCTCGGGTTGACCGTAGGTTTTTCGGGCCAGACTGGATTCTCCGGGTCTTCGGTGAGCGAAGGGAGGTCGCGGAGCGCCTGGCGGTACCGCGTCCACTCGTCTCTCATCTGATCGGGGATATGATAATCCGTCGAAAAAATCCAATCCACGTCGGCGAGGCGCTTATTGCGTTCTTGGCGGACTTTTGTTATAGGTTTAGATTCGATTTCCTTCTTTAATATATTATGATTTACCGCCTGGTCTAGTCTTATTTCAAATTCTTCTTTTGACGGTATAGGGTGTGGGTAAGAACCAAAATATATAGATTCATACGTAACACCGTTTGAAAATCCACCTATCTTTGGACACATTTCTCTGATAAGCGTGGACACGATATTACAATTTTCGGGTGTCAACTCCATTACTTATATTTAGGAAATTTTATGGATGTTTAAACTTGAATGCATCCCGGATATGTATAAAGTCACGGTACCTTCGGGTGTATAAAAATTAAACATCCAACCTTTCTCCATATAAACCGTTTTACTATACGACGCTGTATCATCGACGCTTATGTTTGCGGTATAAAATGTATACGTAGTTTCTTCAGCACCCCCCGATGAATTTCGAAGCTGAAAACCACCCCAGCGAGCCCCATTGAATCCATTAATGAACATAACCATATCAATAGAATATATACCATCTTCGGGTGCGGTAAAAACCCCCGTCGTTGCATTCCATGCGGTCGAGTCGGCCCCGTTATGAGTTTTTTGTACGGTTCCGTATGTAGATGCGGCGTTGCTGGAAAACCACTTCTCATTTATTGTATAAGCAGCGTTACCACCCGATCCAGTTATGTACCAATGCATCCCTGCATTATTTACCATTCCTGACGTTTTAATATTCCCCCTAACATCCAATTGGGCTTCAGGGGCTTTCCCGATCCCGACGGCCGTGTCGCTGATGACCATGGACCGCCCGGTTCGGCCCAATCGGTACAACTTTTGGACCTCCGAGGGTTCGAGGGCGACTGAGTAGACTTTTGGGTTGGAAACCATTCCATTGTACCACTGCGTCGTATTATTTCGACCTATTCTATATTCTGGATTTGAAGGTAAACTTAAAGCGGCGGAGGCTGACATTGTAGTTGGTGTTTTATATTCACCATCCAAGTAGAATTTCCACGAACTAGTTGAACTTCCACCGTCGTATGTTAATACTACATGGTACCATCTATTATCCTGAATAGCTTCAACCCATGTGGCCGATGCTGCACTATCTGCATTTAATACCCAACCTGCACCCGAACCAGTATACCAATATAAATTTGCAAATGAGTAACTTCCGGTTTCTGCACCTAGAGTAAATGCGACTCTTGGAGTTGCATCTACACCGTTGATCCAATAGGACTGTGTATGTGCGTACGCACCGGAAACACCCGACAGGTTTCCACTTATATAATTCGTATTTCCATTAAAACCACTTGACGGTGTTGCACCAGTAAACGCCTTATCCGCTGCGGAGTATTTAGCACCACCATTAAACACCCCATGATTCCCCTGCCCCGAAATATCTGTAGGTGAGGAATTGACGGTGGTATCGAAATCCAGCACCAACTTCTCGGGTCTCGGGGTTTCCGTATCCACGTCATACCGCGAAACGCGGGGAACATCGAGGGACCTTCCTAGAGTCAGCGAACCCTTATCGAGGGTCGTGGGGCCGGGGGTGCCGAAGTAGCGGATTGTGGGTATATTAATATATCCATCTCCATCTTGTTTTTTTGTTATAACCATAGCTAACTGACTAAAATATTCAGTACTGTTTATTAAATGTGTACCATTAGCCGCAGCCCCTGTGATGAATTTAATCGACGACCATGTCAACCCGTCATTACTTCCATAAATAATAAAGTCTCTAGGCATGCGAGCACCCCCATCCGCTAACACGACTGAGTGTGCTTTTATTTTATACGGCATTTTAAGAACGATATAATCACCCAGTGGCGTTTCGGATGCTAATCTAATTGTTCCATTAAACGCTTCGTATGCCCCATACGAATCGGTACCGGCAGTTGTGTACCGATTACCACCGTGATATATACCAGTTGTATCATCAAAGACTTTCCATGCATGAAAAGCGTGAGAAACCGCATACGCCTCAGAATCACCCGCATACGCACAAAACACCCCATGTCCCGGAATCAAAGTCTCATACCCACTCAGAGGACCCGGAGGATACTCTTGAATCCGCTCATCTCCCGCGAGTTCCAATTGGCCCGAGGGTTCGGTGACCCCCATGCCCAAGTGTCCCTTGTACAGGGTCACTTGGGACTTGGACCCCAAGAAATAGTCTTTTTGGTAGTCGTAGAGTTCCTTGATTTGGTCGGCGTTCAGGGCCTTGGAGTAGAGACGGAAGTTCGCGATGGAACCTGTAAGTGGGTTTGTACCTGTGGGATCCGCACCAATCGTAAATCCCGTACCTTGTAAATCAAACGTACTATTACTATTATTTGAGGCGTGGAGATTTAATGTCTGTTTAACATTATTTAGATAGATATCTTGAGATCCGGTAGCCGTCGTACCCGGTCCTTTATGCACAATTGCTAAATGGTACCACTGATCAGCAATAACCGAATTAAGTGGAGTTTGAACCTCGGATAACCAATAATCTACTGCAATTCTACCATTAAAATGAGTGACATTAATAGATTTATATTGAGTATTTTGATCTCCAATTATAACTAGGCGTTGATTACCTGTACTATTGAGTTTAAACCAAAGTGAAATTGTTGGTGTAATCCCTGTACCCGTCCCTAAACCATGTGTCCCCGTAATTTTACCATTCGCAGTTCCATCAAAGACAAATGCCTTATATGTAGAATCAAAAGATACACCCGAACTAGGTGTACCAGTTTGGTCACCACCGGCCTTATCAGTTACAGAAGCACTTCCCACTGTGGGCATAACGGAATAGTCTTGTCCATCATAGTAGACCTCCAACTGGGTCCCCGTGGTCGCCGGCACGTTGTACACGGTCTTTAGGGTGGTGTCTAGGGAACCACTGCCTTCTTCGTGGCCGTAATATTCGAGTTCTTTGAACTCAAGTAAAGAACCACCATTTTGTACAGCCGATGTATGTACTTTAGTTACGACAAGTCTTATATACCGATAAGCCGATTTTGTTGCGTAATCTGCGATATGAACTGTGTGTGTCTGACCAGATGCGGTCGTCGATAATCCGGCAAATGTTCCTATCACATCCCAAGTTGAATTATTATTGGAACCCAAGAACGTTCCTTCTACAGGGGTTCGACCATAATATGTGTGTGACGTAATTTTTGCGTAACTCAAACGAATTTTAGTCGCTAAATCTAATGTAATAGCGACACCTTGATGTGTAGTCCCATCAGTCGCCGTGGTTGTTTGTGCGGAACTCGTTGAATCTCCACTAGAATACTGTGAACCACCAGATTGATAGGATGTTGATAGTGAGTGATCAAACAAACGATAAGCGTAACCATCAGCATTTCCACTGAAAGCCGTTTGGTCTGCCACATACCCACTCGTACTCGAATTATCATTCGCCGTCAAAGCCACCTCCGGGTACTTCCGCAGCGGTCGATCGTGGGGTCCCGTGTATTCGGTCACCACGTTGGAGTCAACAATGATTTTCGAAGCCGAGGTGAGCTCGATGTTGCTCGTCGCCTTGAAGGCGGTCGTCGCGTTGGTGAACTGGAGCGTGTTACTGGTGGTGTTGCCCGTGTCGGACACGGATTGAAGTCCGTGCGAGGCGGAGACGATGGCTCCGCCGATGGTCATCCCCTGAGCGTGCACCGAACCGTTCCTGACTCGGAGGTTCGCGTCCTCGATGTTCAGGAAGTTATTTGAACCGTTGACTGACATCTACTATTGAGGGAGAGTATTTTCTTGCAAAGTGGGACTCGGTCCACTTTGGAGGAAATTTTTTTATTTAACTGAATCTATGAAGTAAAAAGGCACTACATCTTATGGAATTAGCACCTAAATATCCTGAACTATGATTTTGTATGTCTACATGATCACCCTTTGACATGTTCAGTAAAGTTGTAAATGTTATAGGTTCTTCTTCGTTGCTTTTATTACCACGTAAGTCAAAAAGCTCGTTATACGAATTTATCAAATTTTTACTGTCCCAGGTGCCATTCTCTACGCTTGGACCGTTCGCGTTAAATACCAATAGACAATTTGATGACTGACTTTGTGCTATCAGAAAAGCTTGAAACTGGTATATACCATCATATGGCGCGATGAAAATACCAGCCTGTCCCGATAGCCCAATCAGCGCGAAGGACCCACCATACCCGTCGGCATTCCTTGTTGACATACACGAGCCTATATTGGTCAGTATTGTCGTCGCCAATGTAGTGGAATCGATAGTTTGCTTCCACATACCTATGACAGGGTTGACGGATCCTACCGCGTGTATGTCTCCTCGCACATCCAAAGCCGCCCGAGGTTCCGAGGTTCCAATCCCCAAACGCCCCGCCTTGAGGGTCATGCCCAAGTCCCCGTGCCCAAAGTCTTCCTTCTGGTAGGCATAGAGTTGGTAGATCTCGTCGGTGGACAGGGCCCGGTTGAAGAGGCGAGCGTTCGCCATAGATCCATTTAATTTATCACTTGTACCATTTCCAGCTGCGCCTATACGCATAACAGGATTACTACCTATGACCTGGTTACCACTCGCGTTCCAGGGAACCGCGGCCGCTTGAATACCATCAATATAAAGTTTTTGAGTATCAAGCCCTGTATTACCAGGTATTTTTGTTCCTACGAGATGATACCAGCGATTCGTAACGAGTTTTTCTACTGTCTGAATACCTCTAGAACCAACAGTGTTATAAAGCGTTCCATTCGTTAGGAGAAACAATCCCCCTATTTCACCAGTAGCATATACACCGGGTGCGTTAATCGTAAAAAACATCTGATTCGTTGTCATAGCGCTAAATTTTACCCAACACGTGTAAGTGACGGTTGGGTCTCCCGTAAAATGTGATGAAAGTGTTGTTGATGTAATATAATCATTCGTTCCATCGAACACAAACGCTCCGTCGGATACGGTTACACCTCCATAAGCCGTTCCGTTATTGGTCGTACCACCCAAACCCGTTATAGCACCCGCAGTTGTTGAAACAGTCCCATCTGCTAAGTCCTTCGCATCATAGTAGACCTCCAACCAATCCGTGTTGGGAACGTTAGGGTACGACTTTACGGTCACATCTGTTCCATGAGCCTCGGGGTCGTATTCGGGGGTGCCGTATAAATGTAATTCTGATATAGAAAAATGTGCATGTCCAGCAGATGATGTATAACCACCTGCTCCTATTATTTTAGTCACAACTAATGCAATTCTACTATAGACCTTAGTTGAATCTACCTGAAACGTGCTAAATGTTGCCTGACCCGCGGCGTGCATATTTGAAAACGATTTTATATGAGACCATGTAGTTCCGTTATTGTTAGATCCCCAAAATTCAAAATCTAACGGAAATTGACCTTTCCAATCTGCACCATTTCTTGATCTTATTTTCACATGATTTAATTGTATCGCGTTTGGTAATTGTAAAGATACCCATTCACCGTTGGGAACGTTTGAAGCAAGACGAGCTGCAGTTCCCTGTGTCGTCCCACCTGTTACGTATGTACTATGTTCTCCCGTGCTTGTACTATATGATCCAGAGGAACCCTGCCAGCCAGCACCCCAAGTATCATTGCCATCCGTCGCTGTATTGTTAAATAAATCCTGTACACCGAGATAAGAACCGGTTACGTGTTCAGAACTTCTGTCAATTCTATAATCATTGTAAGTTGATCCAACTGCACTGCGAGGTAAAATAATTCTCGGGTACTTAATAAGCTTTTTCGACCGACTAAACTCCGTGACCACATTAGAGTTCGCTTCCAGCTTGGCGGTGTTCGACGTGTACTGGAGATCCACCACCGGGATTTTCAAGGTGGCGTTCTTAATTTCGAGTGTCCCCGTGGGTGGGTAGATCGACATCCTCTTTCTATTATCATAGGAGAGTATTTTCTTGCAAAGTGGGACTCGGCACTTTGGAGGAAAAGGTCAACTGCTTAGGCAGTTGGAATAGACGGCCACTCAACATCCATGAGGTTTCCGTCCGCGTCTAAAGTTGGTCGAGCTGTCGCAGGGAGATCTCTCAGGGCTCGGCGGTACTCGACCCAGTTCTGGATATCCAACTCGAGTCTATGTGGGTAATCTTTGGTCATGTACTTATCACTCTTATCGAGGAGAACATTTCGTTCCTCTCGGAACTTTTTGATCGCATCAGCGTTCGCGACTTTGTAGAGCTCTACTTCATATACCTGATCCACAGGTTTTACAATATTTCCACCATCTAATATAACACTCTCCCATGTACCATCGGATGTATAAGGGACACCCGGAAACAGAACTTCCATAACTTGAGCGAGCATATACTATACATATACATTTTTACTCTACGTATGTTATTATACATTTCCCATCTGTATCATAAGTGTTATAATCCCAATATAAACTCGTTCCATTATTTCTTGATCCACCACCAAGTGCCGCATTGTTGCCACCGCTGCCATTGGCGTTTCCACCGTAGTACCCCCCACCACCCCCACCTTGATAGAGTGAACCTGACCCTCCACCACCAAAACCACCCAATGAATCGGGTGGTGGTGTCTTATTGAGAGGGGTTGACCAGGTAGTCTGATTACCACCGACAAAACCTGAACCTACCGCTCGACCGTGTGAATCATAACTCACGTTGACGCTGGCGCCACCCCAACCTGCACCTCCGCCCTCTGCATATGATCCACCAGTACCACCGGATGTGGCGCTACCTTGAGAAGCGATACCATCCCCACCCATACTGCCTTGGTCATAGTAATAGCCCCCACCTCCACCTCCACCTGCGACTATGTATATATCACCCGCCGTCCCCGCTGTGAAGGTTTCTTTGAAAACCCACGTAGCACCTCCACCTCCGGTACCGTGCTGACTCGCTTCGGTACCAGACGGCTGGGTTTGAGGATTACTTTTTTGTCCAATTACAATATTTATTTTTGTACCCTTCGTAAAAATAAAGTTTCCACGTACCCGTGCACCGCGACCACCCTTATTACTAGTCACAGTCCAATAAGGATTTAAACCTCCCGACCCTCCGTATGCGTCAATCGTGTACGTCCCAGTTTTGGGGACCGTCCACAATTGAAACCCCTGTGTCACCATGTTTAAATAATTAGTATTATCGGTCCATGTGGGTGAATATGAGGTCGTTAAATCGGCGATCTCTGGTCCATTATTCCCCGTCACACCCGCATTTGTGAACGTATGTGAGATAAATTCGTATAGAGGGGCATCACCAGTCATTGGCATCCATACAGTAGACACACGTCCTTCATATTTATTTAGTGTCGAATTATACCTAATCATACCTGCAACCCCAGTAGGTTGTTCCGCAGTAGTCCCACTCGGAACGGTTAGAGCACCTGTTCCAGAGCTTCCTACGAAGCCGGCTACTTCAATATTTGAAGTCGTGGTAACATTCCCAGTCACGGTCAGTTCCTTCCCCACGGTCACGTTCCCCGTCGTCGTGAACGCCGTGTGCGTGTTCGTGAACTGAATCGTGTTGGACATGGAGTTGCCGACGTTCGCGGTCTCCTCGAGGGAGTTCCCCGTGCCCACGAAGATGGACCCGATCTTAATGTTCTGGGTTTCCAGATTTGAGGTCCTGAGCGTGGCGTTGGCGATGTCAAGGTTACCGACGGGTGTTCCGATAGGCATCCTTTATCTATTATTTGGGGAGGTTTTTTTAAATGGCATCAAGTCTCGTTTTTAAGGTTCGGTTTTCTTCGGATAATTCTTGAACAGCTTTTACCAAATAGGTAACAACTTTACTCAAGTCTACATTTTGATAGACGGGTACTTCGGTGAGTTTGACCCATTTCGTCCCTTCTTCGAGGTGATCCGGTTCGGAAACATCTTCTTTCACAATAAAACTTTCGTCGTCTATCTTTACGACGTTGCCTCTACCACGCATTTCATCCTTTTCCCCTGTGACGGCCATCGGGATATGTTCCTGTAGTTCATGAGCGATGAATCCATCGTATATGTCGTCTGGGTAACCTATAAAATTGAATCTCTTCGGTTGAAGGTTATTAATAGTATCGAGTCCGCTTATCGGCATTGGAACTATATTTTCCTTGACACGATAATCACTTTGCCCTCCATAAGTTATAGTCGAACCATTACCCGAAATAGTTCCTACCGCACCACCGTTACCAGTGTTACCCCTTCTAAATTGAATGTAGGACGTCGAGTGACTACCAGTCGTGTGATTATTTATAATCATGTGTTCGTATCCACCACTCGTGCTTGGATTTCTTATAAAAATAGAACCCCCATGGACTTTCGTTTCGTAAGTTTGATTATCGTCACGTTCTACGTGGACGGCATCATCTGAACGAACATCTAGTGTGTAACCTGGATTTATGATACCCACCCCAACGCGACCGTTGCTATTAATCACCATCTTAGGGGTAGCGCCGTATGCAGTTGACGCTGCTGTAGCCAGAAATGCATTGAAATACAATCCATCTATATTATTATTACTTTCGTTCCAAATACAACCACCGTGTGTGTTCGAGTACCTCGTGAATAGTATGCCTGGACCTGTATCCCCATTGTATGGAGCTGATTTGGATATGTGTAAAGGTCCATCTGGACTCGCCGTACCGATCCCCACCCTATTATTGGTAGCATCAATTTTGAGTGTATTGGTATCAAACGTCGCGTCACCGGTGAACGCGGGTGCGTTTTGGAGAACGAGCGCACCAGTCCCTGTAGACGAAGTCGTACCAGTACCACCACGGGACACTGGGAGTGTTCCAGATGCTATGTTAGCCGCGTTGAGTGCTGTAAGAGCGGATCCACCCCCGGAAAAAGAGGTCGCAGTAACCGTTCCACCCACGCTCAGGTCCGTGCTCACGTGCGCGTTCCCCGTCACGAACAGGTTCGATGTGATCGCACCTTCCCCTTGATGACCGACACCCAGACTGAGGTTCTGCGTGTCGATGACGACGTTGGCGTTGGCGCCGCGAAAGATGAGCTTATTCGTCGACTGGAAATCCAGCACGCCGTTCGCTGCCATGTTATTATCAACTCAGGTTATTTTTGGGATGCGAGTCGCGCGGTGACCTGCACGATGAACCGCGTGAGGTGATCCTCGAGCGCTTCTACTTTATCTTCAAGAGTGCGTGTCTTTTCCTTCTCGGCTTGGAGTTCAGTGTTCAGTTCCTGTATGGCCTTGACCGCGACTACGAATATACCCTGATAATTGAGTCCAAGGGGTGTTTGATTACCTTCCTCATCCACCTCGTCACCAGATACGAGGAACGAAAGTTCAGGAATACGCCTAACATCTTGAGCGATGAAACCAAATTCCGATTTATAATCGTACTCACTCTTTACACTATCCCATTCTTCATCTGTGGGTATCCAAGTTCCTTTCTTATCCAACGTGCCTATGATTTTCTCGTACTTTTGAGGTGTGAGCTGTGACATGAGGGTGAGTGCGTTTGATACATTCTCTTCATCAAACTTTATTCGATCATCGGATGTAATGTTGGAACCAGACACGGTCAGTCCATTTGATATTTTCACATCTCCAACTTCAAAGTCAAACCTAGATCCATAGAAGATCATAGGATAGTATGCATTACCATTAGATCGATCGATAGACTGAATGTAGGTGGCGTCCTGATTTGAATTAGTTGAATACCGTATGAAAAGACCTTTTCCCGCCGTTGTGCTCCACGCTGCGGAGTCTGCAGCTATCAAGAAATCGCCGTTCGTTTGAAGTTTTGTCTGTGGGTTTGCCGAGCCCACCCCTACATTCCCGACAGCAAATTCAAAATTAGATGCGTCAAATTGTATGGGGTATCTTACATCGGCAGAACGATCACGTGACTGAATGAAGGTTTGGTCTTGACTTGCATTAGTTGAGTAGCGTATGTGAAGACCTTTCCCCGTTATTGAGGTCCAGTTCTCAGAGTTTGCCGCTATGAAGAAATCGCCGTTGTTGTGAAATTTGGCTTTGGGTGAAGTTGTCCCCACCCCAACCCTATTATTTGTGGTATCCACGTGGAACGTGTTCGTAGCCACCGTGACGTCCCCGCTCGCGACCAACGAAGTTCCCGTGTTGGTGAGGGTGAGCGTGCTCGGGGTCGAAGCGCCGAGGGAGGTGATCGCTTCTAAGGTGTGGCGCGCGGCGACGTTGACCACGCCCATGTTGAGGACGCCTCCGACCGATATGTCGGAGGTCACGTACGCGTTCCCGGTGATGTAAAGATTCGAACTGGGCGGGTCGGTTCCCGTGATGCCTATGCCGAGGCTGGAGTTGACCACGTCCAGTGCGATGTTCGATGTGGCGCCGACGAAGGTCGCCTTGTTGGTACCCTGAAAGTTAAGGAGGCCGTTGGAGGCCATTTCTTTCTACTATTGGGGGAGATTTAATATGTACCCAAGAAATGTCCACCGAATGTTACTCTACTACAATCTACTTGAGGACCATCATTTCTCGGCATAAAGCCTTCACCTTCCTCTAATTTAACTATACTGGAACTCATATGGGCTCTACGACCTCCACCGTCACCCGGCGATGCCCACATTTCAAAATCATCGTGTCGTACTTCAGACCAAGGTGAAGAGTGAGTCCCGTTTCTCTTGATGTACCAGTCAATTTCGTATGCGGTGGTAGTGTTATCCGGTATCCTGGCCTTACACGAAAAGTGATACACCCCGCTGATGGGTGCCCAATATATACCCCTATTACCATCGTTCGCCTGTTCTCTAAATCCTGTATAAATACCGTTTGGGTTGGGATGGTAATCAAAATGTACGGTTATCGTCATAACCGGATCATGCATAAGAGCTTTATTGTTTTTAAAATCTCCACCCGATCCGGACGCCATGAAGGCAAACGCTTTCGGTAATAAATAACCATCATGATCAATTTTACACACGGGAGCCGTTGCCCCGGCTGTGTAGAAATCTATTCGCGACCCGTTCGACCCCGTTGCACCGTCGTCGCCACCTATTATTATTTTACCGGGGTTTGTATTACCAGACTGTAATATCAAGTTTGTATACGTACCATCTATATCCGAATCGTTCGCTTTTATTGTTAATTGTGCCGCAGTTGATATAGTTCGGTCGGTGTTATCATCCGCGGTATTATCCGCTGAAGCTCCTAATCGTATATCACCACCCACCCGAATGTTCCCGGTGGTCACCAGCGAAGTTTCGGCGTTCTGAAACTCGATCGTGTGCGGCGTCGTGTTCCCCGTCGCGGTTATGGCCGACAGCGCGTGCTGCGCCTCGACGGTGACGGTTCCCATCACGAGCGTGCCGCCGAGTTCCATGTTCGTGCTGACGTGGCAGTTCCCGACCACGTGGAGGTTCGCGTCTGGACTGTCGACCCCGACCCCGATCTTTCCTGTGGTCGTGTCGATGACCGCGTTGGGTGCGGCGCCCACACCCTCGAAGGTGACCTTGTTGACGTTCGTGAAGTTGAGGTTTCCGTTGGTCGCCATTTCTATTATGTGAGGAGAGTATTTTTAGCCGCAATGATACGTGCACCCGACAAAAGCTGCCTTGTGAACGGCGTTTGCTTCATCCGTCTCCACGCCATCTGCGTCGAGGTACCTGATTTTATAGGCTTTTTCTGTTTCTGTTGGATGGTCTTCCCATTGGATCTGGCCGTGTTCGTCTAGAACATTTTCTCCGTCTTCACCCTTCTTAATCACCTGGACCGGTTGGGTCGCGGGATCAAAATCACAATCCATCGTAATTTTGGCAACGGTATAATTCGCGAGGAATTCCGAATCTTGTTTTTGACCGTAGCCCTTAACTGTGGAAGTTGTTATGTAATCACCCGATTCGAGAGACCCGTTGGTGTTCACGACCCAAATAGCACCTTCGCCGACGGAGTTGATGAAGACACGAGTATCACCCTTTTCTTTTTCGAAGGGTGTCACAAAATTACCATACGCATCACTACGTTCTTCGGGGTCTTCGGATGCTGAGATGACACCGAAACACGTTTTATCGGTGACCACATTTGATAAGGATACGACGGGAATAGATTCATTTATCGTAATAGCATTTGAACCGGTTTCTACTCCGTTATTTATCTTGATATACTTATTCGTATTAGCTGAAACGATTAACCCTTGTAACTCATTTATACCTTCCGGTGTAATACCCCTTATAATATTTCTATGTTGCCCAGTAAAAGAAATTATTTGAACATTGGTTCGTCCAAGATACCCCATGGTCGCATCATTGTAAAAAAATTCAAAGTTCGTACTAGAGCTAACACCAAAATGCCATGAGTTAGTATCATTAGCAGCTCTGTACATTCGTATACCCGAAGTCTGGGTACCAGTGTTCACATCTCCCGATTGTTTGATAACGAGATCAGCGTTTGATGGATCATCTCTACCAATACCGAGCCTGTCTTTGATCACAACTCTCTTAGCACCGTCACTCATTCTTTTTAGGTATAATACAGTCGCAGGTGTGTAAGAACCGTACCCAACTCGGAAATCGGCACCATATGAATCCTGGTAAATATCTGTTCGGTAATTACCCGACGAAGATCTATCAAATGATAGTGCTGCAGTATTTGTAGAACCCGTATAGATACTTAACTTTTGTCCCGGGCTGGCTGTCCCCACCCCAACCCTATTATTCGCAGTATCCACGTGGAAGGTGGTCGAATCTACCGTGACATCCCCACTGAAGGTTGCTGCGCCAAACGTCGTCGGCACGATCGCGGCGCTTCCATCGAATGAAACCCCACCGATAGTTCGGGGTGTGGAGAGAGTCGCGGCCGACCCCGACCAGGCTCCACCGGTGAGCGTCTCCGTCCCATCCGTGAAACTCACGGCCTGCACGGCTCCAGAAGCTACGAGCGACGTCCCCGTGTTGGTGAGCAAAACGGTGTCCGCGGAGGTATTCGATAGGGCGGTCACGGCGCCGAGACCGTGTGTCGCTGCAGCAGAGATGGTGTTGATGGTTAAATTTCCACCCACGCTCAGGTCCGTGCTCACGTGTGCGTTCCCCGTGACTTCGAGTTTGGCGGAGGGAGTTGTTCCGCCGACGCCTACGTTTCCCAACGTGTAGCTCAGAGCCGTGGGACCTGATTCGATCGTCCACGGCGTACTCACGAAGGGATTGCCATCTTCACGTAAGGTCCCAGTAAAATTTATGTCACCAACAACATCTAGTGTGTGTAGCGGGTCTGCGATACCGATTCCCACGTTACCATCGCTGTAGTGAATCTTAGGTCCCGCGACGGTCGTCCATTGACTGAGGGTCCCGTTGATCGCCGAGGATGGGATCCCGGTCAAGAGGGCACCATCTCCATCGAAGGCGGTCGCCTTCACCGTGCCGGTGACATCTAGGGCTGTCGTCGGCGTGTTGGTCAAAATCCCGACCCTCGAATTCTTGGTATCGACGAAAAGGTCATGGTTGGTCGTCCCAACTTCGATGTTCGAGGTTGTGGTGAACGCCGTGTGTTGATGCAAAAATTGGATTGTGGAACCAGTCGAGGTGGTCGTCACGATCTCGAGCTGGCCTAACTTTAAACCGTCGGCGTGAACGTTGCCGTACACTCTCAGATGAGCATCGTTCACATCGAGGAATGCGTCCTCTGGGGCGCTGAGCGACATGTTCTACTATTACTTACATAAGATATCTTATTATCACGATCCACCGATGCTTTGCCAAGCAGTTCCGTCATACACTTGTAATTTATTCACCGTGGTGTTAAACCTAATCATTCCCACAGCAAGACCAGTAGAAGGTAGTTGCTCCGTGGTACCACTCGGAACGGTTAGAGCACCTGTTCCGGATGTTCCCACAAACCCACTCACCACCACATTCGCACTCGCGACAAGTTCCTCGGTCACCGTGAGATCTTTCGAAACCACCACGTTCCCGGTGACCGCGAGTTCTCCACCTACGGCGACGTTCGAGACGGTCGATAGACCCGTGGTCACGTTATTTAACTCCACCGTATCCGTGGTCACGTTAGATTCGGCCGTCACATCGCCGAGACCGTACGAAGGCACGATCTCGAATTGGCCCAAGGTGACTTGATTACACGCGACGTTTCCGTCGATCACCAAAACGTTCGAGCCTGCATCTTCGACGTACAGGTTATCACCCACGCTTAGGGTATGTTGAGGGTTGTTATTTGAGATACCCACGTTCCCCGCGCTGTAGTGAATCTGAGTCGTACCGCTGATTTCGGTCCACGCACCCCCACCACTTCCACTTCCACCACTGCCGAAGGTTTGTACCACCCCACCTTTACGTATATCCCCCGTGAAGTTGATATCTCCGAGGACATCGAGGGTGTACCCCGGTGCCGCCTTATTGACACCGACCCTCGACTCGCTCACGTCTACGACGAGTTTCGACGTACCGACCGTGAGATCATCACTGAACGCCGACGTTCCCGTCACGTCTAGGGTTTCGGTCGGTGCCTGGGTAGATCCGACCCTGACACTCCCCGTATCGTAATATATGTCGCTCCCCGTCGTAACCCATTGACTACTAGTAATATTGTTGATATTCGAACCGTCACCGTACAGGTACGTCGCCCGTAAATCTCCGTTGACATCCAACGCCTTACCCGCGGCTGGGTTAGTCGTGCCCACACCTACCTGCCCCGTGGAAACGTTCACGAAAAATTTATTAGTCCCGACCGTCAGATCGCCAGAAAAAGAGCCCGTACCCGTGACGTCGAGGGTAGAGTTAGGGTTTTGGTTTCCTATACCTACGTTCCCCAGATCATAATAGATTTCGTTCGTGTTCACATCCGTCCATTGACTGAGCGTTCCGTTGATCGCCGATGAGGGAATGTTCACGAGGGCCGACCCGTCGCCGTGGATAGACGTCGCGAGAAGTCGCCCCGAGACGATTATTTCAGCTTCCGTCGAAACCACCGAGGGGGTACCCGCCAAACTTCCCATCGTCGTGGGGTGATTGACACAGTAATAAAACAGGTTCGAGGGTGCCCCCACAGGAACCTTGAAAGTCGTCTTTGCACCCGCCTGTCCCGGCGTTCCCACACTCGTCACGCCCGTAGAATACGGTGTACCGCCGTTGACAGCTTCCGCGAACGCGATCGGGTGACCGGTGTTTGACACGTGTGATTGGTCGAAAATATATGTCTGACTCTCGTGGAAGGTAAGCGCCGGGCGACTGACCCCGTCTATCTGGAAAACACCCCCGACCACTTCGACCACGAACGTTTTCGTCGTGCCGAAAGTAGCCACCTTCTGGTCCATCACGATCCCGGACCCGACCCTCAGATCACTATGGACGTATGTGTTTCCATTGACGTGTAGGTTCGCTAAGGGGTTGGTGGTGTTCAGACCCACCTGGTTATTTGCAGTGTCCACGAAAAGGTGCCCCTGACCGACTTTCAGGTTGTTATTCACCTGGACCTTGCCGCTGAATGTCTGGATGTTTATGTCAGACATTCTTATACAACTACCTTAGAAATATTTGATTCGATTATTTGCATCCTCGCCTCTATGTTGAGGAGCTTAATCTTCGCGACGTCCAGTTCGGTCTGCGTGTTCCGAAGCTGGGTACGCGTCGTCTCGTGGAGGGTGCGTTCCTCGGTGAGTTCGGTCTGCGTGGTTTGGAGGTTGGTGGCAGTGGTTTGGAGGTCGGTTTGTGTGGTTTGGAGGTTGGTGGCAGTGGTTTGGAGATCTTCTTTCGTGGTTTGGAGGGCTTCGGCGGTCTGATCTACAAAGGGTGTATATTCAAATTCGGGTTCGGCAATCTTTTCACGTTGATACTCTAACACGATTTCTCGTTTTGTTTTGTTGATATGTTCACCCCTGATCGCGACTTTATCCAAGATAGCTTCAGCTTCTAAATCTACGTTATCGCATATCATAGATTTAACTTCTTGGGAAATATCCGGTAGTAATTCCTGTATTTTTTTTGTATACATCCCATCTATTTCAACTTCGATTACACACGAACCATCTTCATTATCCACACATTTTCCTACTGGTTCAAAAATGAGTTTCGGGTCAGGTTCATACCCTAGGATCAGCATCGCCTTAGACGTTTTTTTCTCCATGTTATCATGTTTGCAACATTCTTTGATGTGACATTCCCATAACTTGTGACATAAAGGCTGACACCTACTGGAAATGATATTTTCGACCCAATCTTCTGGGGGGTTTGCCAAAATGTGTAAACATTTTGAATGATAGTCGTCAAGTTCCACGTGTAAAAGGGATGTTCCACTCTCGTGTATGGTATGTGTCACTTCACACTTCATATACACTCTATTGATAAAATTTTATGCGGCACCTAAATACAGGCAAACGGTATATGCGTGTAATGTGCTTTGTCCATACAGGGTTCCACCTACAACCCTTAAGTCGACATATTGATTAGCCGCTAAATTAATTATGTGCATACCGGATACACCCACGTGCGCAGGTGTTCCGGACATTCCACTTAAGTTCGTGTGATACGCACCGTAATTGTGTACAGAACCATTTACATACCATCGGGTATTTGGTGCGTTTGTATTGTAATATGCACCAAGTCCCGTGAACGACAAAAGGTAGTATCCCCCGTACCCAGAAGGGGCTGTGAACCGCCCATTACTGTAATTGTATATTCCTGAATTTATCAGGGCTGTGTTAAAAACAAAAATCCCTGAAGTGTTCGGATATGTGTTCCGCTGTCCTGCTTGTGCCAAATTGTTACATCCCACGACTGCGATGGGTCGGTTTGGGAAAGAATGAGCACCCGCGATTATGGTACTATACGAAGAATTTCCGACACGTGTATTTCCACTGTCGTTACGCATCGTGTATGTACTCGTACCTCCGTCAGTTGATCTACCTGACCCGTTGATGAAGTGTATAGCGCCACTAGTCGTTGTCCCGGGTCGTGGTCCGCTTAAAATATAATTGTACTGGGACGTAGATGCCGTAGCCGCAGTCTTTTTTATACCCATCAACACATCACTCTGCACATGTAATATTGATTCGGGGTCACTCTCCCCAATGCCGACTCGTTTATTATTTCCATCTAGTGTTAGGACTGTATCTGTGGAATTAATGGAACTGTGAGGGTTCGGATCAGCTGCAGAAGCCGAAAGTCCAAAATCTAGGAAATCCTTTCTAGATCCCCAGTTCCCCTGATTTATTACAAATTTTCTATATTCTGCTGTATTACTGGGATTAACAGTAGCGAACGAAAGTGTTGACCCGTGATTGTTATTTACATATGAAGATGCTATGGGATCCCCGGGTACCGAGCTCG
>JGI24919J38490_100066_pt1 | contig 39757 bp, 25 predicted proteins | sample LinPFosmplate7_FD_38490 | JGI IMG/M metagenome (IMG submission 38490) | reverse complement strand
TCGAGCTCGGTACCCGGGGATCCCACTCTTAATATCAGCATAGATATATTAACTTCTGATCCTCAACACGCGGGTCATACACAAGATCCAGTCGGTGCTCAGAGAGCAGCATTAGATGCTGATTATGCAGCTCAGATGGCGCGTTTAACACAGTTAGGTTTGCAAGAAGAGGTTATGGCTGTTAAGCCCACAGTATCTGTAAGTTCATCTCAATCTATAATAAATGCGACATATGCTGCGCAGGGTTTTTCTGATGCTGATGGCAGGGTTGATAGGACGTTGCATTCTTTTCCTGTGGGTGGCAGAGGGCCGGTGTCGGGTGTTGATGAACACTTTCTGAAGTATTTTGTAATGACAGATCAAGGGTTATTACAGTGTATGGTGGGTTTGAATACAGCGAATTTGCCCACGCATGTGAAATTTTGTGTTAACCCTAGCAATCCAGTGGAATTGAGTGTTCTGACAGCATCGAAAGTGCTACTTGATGAGGCGCCTTGAGCAGCGGCAGGATCTCCAGAATTATCAGTAGAAGCAGCATCGGCTGCATTATCTGTGCCAGATCAACAGATCGATCAGGCTATGACAGTACAGTCTGTGTTTTATGCGTTTTTGAAAGAACATTGTGATGCCACGCCAGCACAATTGATGAGTTCACTCTTGGATCCAATAAGTGATGTGGTGAGTCTCAATGCTAACGTCCAAGCAGGAGAAGGTACTGAAAGTACAGCATCAAGTCTTGTTGAAATTGAAATTTGTAGCGTAAATGATTTTGAAAAAAAATGGCTGCTTTTTAAGCAATATTTGGATAAGAATCACTTAAGTTTTTCTGATTTATCTTCAGATGTAGAGGTGTTAAAAGCTGTTTATAGAAGATTTGAGAACACGGTTTTTAACCCTCAGCACTTATTATCTTTTTTAATGGAAAAGTTTAGAAGCCCCAACCTCAAGCCAGACGATTTAGCGTGCCAGTTTGAAGAAGTGTTCTCCACTTCAGACGATGCTGCTGGTTATGTTTTGGATCATTTTATTAAATTTGGCGGTCGTGTACTAGAAGATCAAGTCGGTGTGCTTGTTTCTGAAATGGGGTGCATGCTCAGGCATGATCAATTAAGCACTTATCATGATCGTCAGCCGTTTTTTGGATGGTCACAGTTTCTAAAAGATGCGGAGGGGTCAAAATCCGCAAAAAGACCTTTATTTACTGGGCTTTCTCGCTGCTCATTGAAAGAGCTGATAGAAAAATTTTACATCTGTGTAGAAATGCAGCCACCAGCATGTCGCATGCCTTTAAGCTTTTATAGAAAAGCGCTCAACGCAGCATTTGATGGCTCAGAATTGCTTTCTAAGTATGAATATTTAAAAGCAAAATCTGATGATTCAGATGTGACGCGTGATATGTTTGGGCAGTTGATGCCAGCTTTAGGTTCTATGCTCAGCATATTAGCGGCAGTGTCGACAGGTCCTCATGTAAAGCGCGCAGATCCTGATCAGCTATTAAAAGATTGGACGTCTGTTTGTAAAATATTTTCTAGCCTCGATCAGTCTAGCAGCAAGAAAATGGTGCTTCACGGACTGCGAGCTTCAACTATGACAAGCACTCTCTGTGCTCAGGCATCGTCTGACGATGCGGGCAAAATCCTTGAAATACAAAAACACTTTAGTGCAATGCCAGAAATTGTTGACCATGTATTCGAAGCTGACGTGCTAAATCAAATAGCTGAGTCGCTTTGTCAGCCTTTTAAAACACCCACAGCTTGTTTGTCAATCTGTATGCTTCAATCTATTCTTGAATTAGCACAAAAGACATTCAAAAATACTTCTTTGAGTGATCTTATGTTTGAAGGAATGGGTAGAAGTCGCGCGCCTTATCGTTATGGTTACACCAATCTCAGGGCCTTTCCTTTGGATTCACCATTGACACAGTTTGAGAGTTTTTTAGAGACTTTGAAGCACCTGCCATACCAACAACATTGTGATTTTACATCAGCTCAACAATGCTGGGACTGGGTTCACCGTATGGCTGCACTGATGCCTTTAGGTGATATATCTTTAAGGTCTTCTGGAGATTTCAACACAAGCGTTATTAGGGGGTTAGAAAATCAATATCCCCGCTTAATGCATGCTGTATTAGCCCCTTTTGCGGATGATCAGGGTTTTGTGCCCAGTAATCATCCCATTAATCACCTGGAGGCGCCGGTTCTGGGTGAATTTTTTGGCATATTATTAGATCAAGATCCAGGCAGGTTTAATTTTTATGGAACGATGTCTGATCCAGTGGATTCTAAGATCGGTGCTGAGCAGTATGCTCAATATGTCGCCTACATGCGTGATATATCTCAATCATTGGATGGTTTAAGAGGCTATGTTTTTGATTCAATTCAATCTGCTTTCATTGATGTTGTCTTCGAGCAGAGGATTGAGCAACCCTTTATGGATCAAGTTGAAAAGATCAAAACCCTTGCTGCTAACTATGTAAAGGATCTTGATAAGTTTTCTCGTGATCATCTAGATGAAGCGATAAGAAAGGCCGCGCAAGAAGCTAATGCTTTGATCTGTCATAGTTTTGCCCGTAAAGATAATCGCGAGGGCGCTTTTGAGTTTAAACACATTCAAAATATACTGACAACTTTTGAAGCGCTCTTTAAACCAGAATCGACTCTATTCTTATTAGAGGATATGTCCGAAACAGTAACGTCAGAAGCTGAAAAATGCTTGGATATGATGCGGACACACATGCGCAAAAATCCTATGATTATATGTGCACGTGATGGTAGCTGGTCTTCGTTTGAAGTAATATTGAATAGCAGTACAACATACTATTGGGATAGATTCAGTCCTGACTCTTATTCTGATTGGCATAGAATGCAAAAAGAGAGATCGCAACAACTTTCTAGCTTACGGAAAGCTTTTTCGCAAAAGTTGGCGTCTATATGGGGTATACCATCTTCTGTACTTAGCCGGCAATACCAACATAAATACCCTAATGATCAGTGTTTGGATCTTTTGTTTCACGGCGATGCTCTCTATGCAGATCATTTTGGTCTTGGGGGCAATGCTGCTGACTTTCTTCGGTCTGATTCCTCAAAGTATCAACAAGACGAACTTTTTGACAGCCTTCAAATGGATAATAGGGCCCTTCCCCTTCGTCGCTGTGTAGAAGGCATATTATTGAACATGCCAGAAATAGCTGTATTGAAAGTGTTATGTGCAAATCAACAAGACATTTCCTCAGAGCACCTAAAGTTGTTATTCGAAGGGCTTGGATCATTAGTTGAACGCTATAAAGATCAAGCAGCAGACCCCTCTATAGCTCATCGGGCGCAGTTAAACGAAGCGATTATCGAACAGTTTGAAAAAATAGTTGACTGCAAGGTTGATGAATCAACCCGGGATCAGATTCAGGGCTTAATGCAGTCAAATGAGAATTTGTCAGATGAATTTTCAGACCAAATTAAGGCTTATACTGACCCACGTGCGATGGCTACAAAGCTGAGTGTGAATGCCGCTGAATATGTTCGCGATATAGCATTAATTGCTGAAAAGAACGGGGAATTAAATGATTCGAATTTAATGGATTTATTGCAAAACTTAATTGGGTATCAATTATGCATTGTTGACGATAAACACCTGCAAGATGGGGAAGCGATTATTGCTCAGCAGGCATGTGAGTCATTGCTGCGTCCTATACAAGATTTTTGTAAAAACCAGGACATTACAACTATTAGGTTTGATGATATTAAAGATCTTTTAAAGCTATCCGTGGCCCATAAGGAAAAGTTCACAGTTCTTTTTAAATCTTTTGTCATGTATGTAGATAAAGAGGTGCGTGCAGGTGCATCGAGGCCATTGTTTCAAAATTTGATGGATTATATTCAATACTATCCTGTTATGTCTGAGCCAGAAGAAAAAGCGGTAGATGCAGATGCGTTTCTTCAGCCTACACAGCTGAGCATGATTGAAAAAATGGAATTGCTTGCATGTTTTTCCTCTCAATTAACAGATTGTGATCGTTTAGTGCTCGATACAGAACAGCCAGCAGCAGTATCAGAGGAAGAGAAAAAGGAAGAGAAAGAGGAAGTAAATCTAGCAGTAGAATTAGATGCAGCAGCAGAACAACAAGAAGAAGCTACAGCAGCGACAACACCAAAGCATGTAGAGCGTTTGAGAGCGCTTCTTTGGAAGATTGACTGTTTGGCATCACAACATCCTCATATTAAAGGCCCGCTTGTTGCAATGTTGTTCAACATCAAATCTGATGATGTAGGTTATATTGATACTGTATCTGATTATTTATCAGTTCTTCAAAGATTTATTGATTTTGATGGTTTGAGTGATGCGCATATTTATACCTATCTTGCATTACATCAAAAGTGTCCAAAGATGCTCATAGATTTTCTAAAAAAGAGGGTGATGACAGATTCTGAATCTGAGACTGAATCTGATTTTGAACCTGAACCTGAGCCTGAATCTAGGTCTGTGATTGAAGATAGATGTCTAGCAGTTTTGCAATATACAGAATCTCACTTGTCTAGAGTGTCTTCAGAGAAGAAAGGTTATCAAGATGAAATTGAGACACGATATGAAGCAGCCGCAAAGCTGCTGACTGCCTTTTCAACAAACACAACAGGAGAAGCATTGGCCTGGTTTCGGTCGTGTTGTTTGCAGCCACCTTATATGGAAGATGATGATTTGATTCAGGTGATCACACAATTTACAGATGCTAACAGCGCGAGTGACACACATTATCAGCAGACTATTTTAAAGGACATGCAGTATCAAGTTTCAAAGGATTTTTGTGATAAATTCGTCACCCAAGCTGATAAGGTTAAGGTTGAGGGTGTGACGAGGCCTTGTAGCAAGTCGGATATCGAGACTCTTTTAATGCAGGTGAATGATTGTATTGATATGCGCCCATCTGCGTTTCAGGCAGCATTAAATGTCATTCAAGTACAAACGATATCAGATGAAAAAATCATATCTAGCTTGGCGATTGTTATGGCCGCTTTGGCTCGAACGACTCAGGAGTCAAATGGTGAGGCTCAGCATCTAAATGCGACACAAATCATGGCGGTATTGTCAATGCTTCGGAGCTCTCAGAATTCACAGCACTTAATGGCACAAATGGATACTGGAGAAGGTAAATCTCGTACAACAATGACATTGGCTGCTGTTCAGGCCCTTTTAGGGTGTACGCCTGATTTTATTACAACCAGCAATTTATTGGCAGAAAGGGATTATCTTGACTATAAGCAATTTTTCCAAGCGTTGGGTATTCCGACAGCACTCATCACTGAAGATACACCTGAAAGCGGATATTTAACAGCACAGGGCTCTGTTAATTTTTCAACAATGGCTACTTTGGCTTTGCATCGCAATCGAAGTGCGTTATCAGGCATTGAGGGATATTGTGCAGCTCCAGAGCACCAAGTTTTGGTGTTAGACGAAGCCGATGGATATGATGTTGATACGGAGTTTAATATTGCACAGCAATCCTCTAGTGAGCATCAGTGGGTATACGAAAAATTGTTCCACTATTTTAAAGGTAACGCGTTCCTTCAAGAAGAGATTAAAGCTGCAAAGTGTGATTTTAATCAGACTTGGTTTCAATTGATTAATAATCCAGCACAATGGGACGCTATTTTAAAGGGTTTTACAAGTGGCTTGTTGCCAATCCGTCACGCAGAATTTACAAACCTTTCATCTGATCGGAAAGCGCAATTCTTTAAAGGTGCATTGCAAGCATTGGCTTTAGTGGAAGGTGTAGATTATATCTGTAGTGATGGTAGTAGACTCAAAAATACACCCCATGGATTATGTCACACGCATGAGGTATTTCCACTTACGCAAGGTAAGATTGATCGAGAAGCTACTTTTATGCCGGATTGTCAAGAAATGCTTGTTGTATCTGCAGAAGCTCAAGCAAAGACAGTCCGCTTACAAGGCGGGTCAGCAGGTTATTACGCACTACAACCGCCTGCAATACCTGTGCGGAGTACAAACCCAAGCCAGTTTAAAGGCGCTTATATAAGATCTATTGGTATAACGGGCACTGCATTACCTCAAGTGTATAAAGATGTACTAGTCTTTCCGAGGGAATATGAATCGAAGCGTAAGGATGAAGTGCCTTGGGTTGTTAAAGATTCAGCGCAACAAATCGATGCGATTTGTTCACGCGTACAGAAGCCTCATTTTGAGGGAGAATCCTATTTGATCATTTGTAAAAATGATGAGGAGAGTTCGGAGGTCTATGAGCAGTTGAAGCAGCACTTGAAGTCTTGGTTATCAGAAGACCAGATTCAGCATATATCTGCTCAAACATCACCTGAAGATTCGAAAGAGCGTATTCTTTGTGCTGGGAAAATGGGCAAGATCACTGTGAGTTCTAAAGATCATTTAGGGCGTGGCGTTGATATTCGTCCAGAGACGCGTTTGCATGTTATGATGACAGATATTTTTGATATGGAGGATGATCGCCAAGTTCGCGGGCGTTCTGGGCGTCAAAAAGATTCAGGCTCTTCTCAACATGTGATCCTCAAATCAGCCTTGCAAACACAATGTTATCATCCTGCTGCAGAGGTGTGTCGTGTACAGTATGCGCGTAAAGAGCGTGAGTTGATTCAAAACAGTATCACTTTTATATATCAAGATATAAGAGAAGCTTTTGAGCTTAAACATCTTGAATTTAGAAATGATTTGCCTACGGCTCAGCGGAAGGCTGAGTTACTATCGCAATGGATGCAAGAATTTGTAGTTGCATTTAATTATGAAGCTGAGAGAGATGGTTTTCATCTTTTCAAAGGGATTTATGGTATACGGCATGACTGTGACCAGAATGATTTATATTCGTGTTTGTATTCGCGTGCAAAGGTGTTTTTAAGTCAAAAAATTCAAGAGTTTAATTCTATAGGTGAGTCAGTAGATGAGGCGGAGCTTAATGCGCGTTTGCATCAGTCTGTGACAGTTCAGAGTCAATTGTTGAGCCAAAGCTTGGGTAAAATAGCAGCGTTGCTAAAAGAAAGCACGTCAGTTTGTGTCAGTGAGCAATATGCGGATTTTGATGATGGTCACACAACGGTTTATGCGTCAATGTTTGTACACTCACGTGCGATCATTTCGGGAAAGAGACAGTTGTTTGCGAACTTTAGAGCATGGTGGAACGGTCATGGTGCTTTATTCCCTAATTTAAAGGCAACTTTGGCTGGGGATCGTCCTCTGTTTGCGACTGTTAGGCATAGTATTGGAACGCCTGCACTGTTGTGTATTATGTTCGGGTTTCTGGCTGCCATTGTGGGTGGTGGAATATATGCTCAAGTCTACGGCTTAGCCTTAACAGCTATGATGCCATGGCTGTTGGGCGGGGCACTGACGCTGCTTATAGCACGGTTCTTGTTACCTGTTTTGGCAGTTTGTGCCTCTATGATGTGGCACTGTTGGGCGCATAAATGGACGTATTTAATGAGGCTTGTGCTCTTGTCGACTGCATGTGGGTTATCTGTTTATCCGCCTGTGATTGCATTGCTTTCAGGCTGGAGTGTCGCTTTAGTACAGATGCACGGTTTGTTACATGGTCTTGGTTTGATGTTGCAAAGTGTACACCCTGTTATTCCGATTGCGCTCGTTTTATTGAGCACACCTTGGGTCATTGAATTGAGTATTTTATGTGCTCAGAAGCTGTGGAAGCTACTGAAGCAGCATGCCATTGTTTCAGGTTTAGCGACGCTATGGTTAGCGTTTACGTTTGTTGTGACACAATTTTTGACTGTGTGCTTTATTTTCTTAAAAGGTGCTAAGTTTTTATTACCAGATGTATATTCAGCAGTTCAAACATATGGTGTTGCGCGCATTCGGCAGGACGTGGAGCAACCTGGATATTTAGCAATCAAAACAGCATGTAGCGCCCGCACGATGTTTACGATGGCCCAATTGGTCTGTTTGGGTATTATTGTCTTCACATCAGTTAAGGGTGTTTTAGTGGCTCAAGCAGCTGTATGGGTGAGTCAATCAGGTGGTATGGCTCAAGCATTGCATGTGATTGGTTTATTTGAGCAGTTTGTTGGCCCCTCCTTATTTATGTTAACGGTGGTATTGCTTGTTGGTGTCATGCATATGCTGGCACAACAATATTTATGCGCTAATAAAGCTTCAGAGGCAGACGCTGAAGCAGTTGACGCGGTGGATGTTGAAAGAGATGAAGCCGTTACTGCAGAATCTAGTCAAGCCGCCTCTGCTTTTTCAAAACTCATTTCTTTAAGTTGTGCGGCATTGCCCATAGTCTATATCGCCTCACCTTTAGGTGTGTTTTGCCATTTAGCTGTTGTTGTTGTCACTGTTGCACTTTGCATCATAAAGTTATTAGAAAAAGCGATCTTTAGGTGCAGCACTGACCAGGGCGCTGATAGACAATCCAGTTTTGAGATGGCAGTATCTGTGCCACTTAATTCTTCAAGATTATCTGAGGCAGCAAATGGAGTGTCTTTTCAAGGGCCTCGAGAGCCTCAAGAGCTTCCACCGATTAATACAATATTAGCCGCTTCATGAAAATCCCAGTCATTTCGATGAAGAGCATTTGATGTTGTACGAAGCCTTGTGTGGCAGAACTATATCTTTCAATTGAGCTGATGTAGACTAGATTCTTTTGATGGGTTATTTCATGTCTGTATCGCCTCAAACCATTCATGCTGCACTGACAGCACGCTGTCATCATCTGTTTGATCAATTGGGCGAAGGCGCTTTGGTGATTGTGTCTTCAGCGCCTGAAGTCTTACGCAATGGAGATGTTCATTTTCCCTACCGTCAGTATAGCGATGTGCTCTATTTAACAGACTGTGCCGAGCCCAATATCCACTGTTTGATGCATCGAACATCGGGCACTTTATACCGCACCATGGCCTGTCCTGAGCAAGACGCTAAGCAAGCACAATGGACAGGTGCCTGGACAACCTCGGATGAAGCGTGTCAACGGTATGGTGTTGAGCAGGCTGTCAATGCTGAGGCTTGGGCGGATTGTGTCAAGCAAGCGCTACGCAGTGCGGACACAGTATGGCTGATGTCATCGGAAGATGAGGGGCTTTTTAAAGCAGCTTATCCAGAATGGAAGGGCCCAATCAAACAGCTTGATGCGGTGATACAGTCTTTACGGATCATTAAGGATTCAGTCGAGCAGCACCGTATGCGTACTGCTGCATCGATTTCAGCACAGGCACACCGTGAAATCATGCAAACGTGCCAGTCAGATTGGACAGAAGCGCATGTCGAAGGCGCTTTTTTTGCATCGGGGCGTCGAAGGGGCGCTGATGCACTGGCGTATCCCACCATTGCAGCGGGTGGATCAAATGCCTGTGTATTGCATTATACGGGCAATGATGCAGTGTTAGACCCGCATGGCTTGGTGTTGCTGGATGCAGGTATGGAGTGCTCAGGGTATGCAGCAGACATCACGCGAACTTTTCCTGTGAGTGGCCGTTTTTCAGATGTGCAGCGGGGCCTCTATGAGGTGGTCTTATCTGCTCAAACTGCAGCCATTGAAGCGGTGAAGCCGGGGGTCACTTGGCAGCAGCTTGAACATTTAACGCAACAGATTTTAATTGGAGGTTTGATTGATTTAGGGGTGGTGTCAGGATCGGTTGTACAGTGTTTGGAGCAAAAGGTTTTGCAGGCTTTTTATCCCCATCGTTTAGGGCATCATTTAGGACTGGATGTACATGATGTGCCGCTACAACAGTCAAGCACGGCAGCTTTTGAAGTGGGCCAAGTGATTACGATTGAACCCGGTTTATATTTAAGCTCGACTGATACTTCGATTGATGCGCAATGGCGTGGTATGGGTATTCGTATTGAAGACGATGTGTATGTGACAGCAGAGGGCTGTCAGGTGTTAAGCCATGAAGCGCCTAAAACGGTTGAAGATATTGAAGCGGTGATGTGTGCATGAAAGTAGATGTCTGTCTGGTTGGGGGCGGATTTTGTGGTTTGGTGTTGGCGCATACCCTCAAGCAATTAGGGTTTTCTTGTGTTGTATTAGAAGCGCGTTCAACCCTCAGTCGTGCAGATGATGCGCGCGCCTTGGTGTTGTCTTATGGTAGTTGTCTTATCCTTCAGCGTTTGGGCTTATGGTCTTCAAAGATAGATGCTTGGCCATTGCAGCAGCTCAGTTATTCATTGAAAGGGTTTTGGGGTGAGGTTCAACTGCGTGCTGCTGACTATGATGTGCCTGCTTTGGGGCATGTTGTGCATGCAGGCGATTGGTTTAAGACCTGTATTGATCAAGCAGATTTGCCTCAGACCTTTTTATCTGTGAAACCAAAATCGCTGATTTTGGGTGACAAGACACATGAGCTTGAGTTTGAACATGCAGGGGGTCATGCCCATATAGATGCTGAAATAGTGATCGGTGCAGATGGCAGTAATTCTTGGGTGCGGGCGCAATGCGGGGCTGATGTTCAGATGCATTTAGACGCAGCAGCTGCATTGATGATGCCGGTGAAAGGGGCAGGACCACATGCCTGGGTGCGAGCCAGTTCAGTGGGGTCATTGGCCTATGTGCCACAGAATGACCAAGGCGGATTATTAATTTGGACAGGGCAAGCCTGTGATATAGAGCGTATGAAAAACGCAACAGTGCGTGCGCGCTTAACGCATCAAGTGGCGGGGCATCGCCTAACATTGAAGCAATGCACAGTCGATACGGTTTATACAATGCCCGTGGTTGCACATCAATCTACAGGGACAATGCCTGAAGGTGTTGTGTGGGTGGGGAATGCCTTACATACTCTGCCGCCGGTTGCGGCGCAGGGGTTTAATTTAGGCATTCGAGACTGTGTCAGTGTGATTGAGCAGTGCGTGAAGGCGCGGTTGCAACAACAGTCTTTGCGTGAAGGCTTGTCTGATGTGATGCGTTCACGGCACGATGATATTGAGCGCACCATGCAGCTCAGTTTGACTGCCATGCAGGCTCATCGTTGGGCACAGCGCGCACGCGGTTTAACCGGATTGGGCCTGTGGATGATAGACCGTTTTCCAGGGTTTACACGTGATCGTGTGCAATCCGCACTTGGGTTGACGCGCCCATATTCAGACCTCTTTCGAGGGGCTTCTTTAGACACATGGCGTGCACAGCTGGAAGGGCGCTCATGAAAGATGTTGTGGTGTGTGGTGGCGGTGTCATAGGCCTGAGTGCTGCGGTATTGCTAGCAGACCTGGGTTTAACTGTTCAGGTGATTGTGCCGAATCAGCCTGTAGAAGATGTAGACAGCCCCATGGTGCATGCCATTAACCTTGCTTCAATGCGCGTGTTTGAGCAGTGTCAGATTTGGCAGGCGCTGCCACAGGCACCGATGTATGCCATGGATGTGTCGGATTCAAAAGGTCATATTCAATGGACATTTGATGCAGAAGAAGCACATCAGCCCACTTTGGGCACGATTGTATCAGTGAGTGCATTGCAAGCGCGTTTGTTCGAGCGCTGTCAGGCCCATGGTCGAATTCAGTTATCTTTAGGGGTGTGCGCTGAAACCATTGCGTGGTCTGAGGCGGCTGTTGAGTTGACGCTGTCGAATGGTCAATCGTGTATGGCTCAATTGGTGGTGGGCGCAGATGGACGTGGTTCTTGGCTGAGACGGCATATCTGTACGGATGTTCAGTCTCAAGATCCAGAGCAATGTGCCATTGTTGCGACAGTGATGCTGGAAAAGGGACTCAAAGGGCGTGCTTGGCAACGGTTTTTGCCGACAGGGCCTATGGCGTTATTGCCGCGTGCAGATGGACATGAAGCCGCATTGATTTGGTCTTTAGATGCATCAGCGGGCGCTACACACATGGATTGGGACGATGCGCGTTTTAATCAAGCCATGGTTCAAGCCACGGCAGGCGCATTTGGAACGTGTGTGCTTAAAACAGCGCGTTTGAGCTATCCATTGATCACACAGATCAGCGATCAATTTTATGCAGATCGTTGTGTTTTGATTGGAGATGCTGCACATGCCATCCATCCTTTACTAGGCCAGGGGGCTAATTTAGGACTGTTAGATGTTCAAGTTTTAGTGGCCTTGATTGAGCAAGCGTATTCCAAAAAGCGTGCGTGGAATGGTGCGCAGGTGTTGTCTCAATATCAACGACATCGACGGCCTGATTGTGTGATGTTGTGTCAGGTTGCGCATCAACTCAATCGCTTGTGTTCGCGTCAAAGTTGGATGATGGGGCCATTGGGTGCGTGCGCGCTGTCGATGCCTTGGATTAAACGTGCGCTCATGCGCTATGCGCTAGGGCATCGTGGGTCTCAAGCGTTGCCGGGTGCATCTTTAAACGATACCGCTTGGACCTGATGCTATGATCGGAGCCATGCTTTGAATGGCCTGATCATTTATGGGTTTAAATTTAATAGGCTGTCGAGCCCGATCACCAGTTCAGATAATGCACTGACATGCTGACAGGCCAGGCAAATGCCGGGCATGAAGGCAGAGCGATCTTGTGTATGATGGGTGAGGCTGAATGTTTCTCCAGGCAGTCCCATCAAGACTGTTTGTGACGCCAATGCACCCGGCATACGAATGGCATGAATGGGCACATCATGTGCGCATGCGCCTAAGCTGCCGGTATGTGTTTCAGTGCTATGATGGGGTAGCGGGGCATTTTTACGTGCCTTTTGGATTGATGCAGCTGTTGCCAATGCGGTGGCAGAGGGTGCGTCTTTTTTATCGAGATGGTGGGTTTCTGTGATCGTTGCATTTGGAAAGAACTGTGCAGCGGTGGCAGCACAATGCATCATAAGACAAGCACCAATTGAAAAATTAGGCACAATCAAGCCACCTAATTGAGCTGATTGACACAGTTCTGATAGATGTGCCACTTGCTCACAGGACAGGCCACTGGTACCGATGACAGGGTGTATGCCTGATTGAATGAAGGTTTTTGTATGCCCAAAGACGACATCAGGGGTGGTGAGGTCGAGCCCCACTGTGGGTTGATGTGTTGAAATGGCAGCTGCGAGGTCAGTGTCTCGATCGCATCCGCCTGCATAGGTGAGGTTAGGGTGGGCTTCGATGGCTTGAACGGCCATTTTGCCCATTTTGCCGTGATGCCCAATCACTAAGATACGCGGCGGTGTTTGAAGGTTCATAGCAGGGCCTCTACAAGAATAAATAGAATGCCAATTGGAACTGTGTATCGAATGCCAAAATACCACAGTTTAAAATATACAGAACGTTTAAAGCTTAAAGCCTGTTTTAAGGCAGAATGTGGTATGTGGTGTGCAACAAACCACGCAAAGCCTAATCCGCCCAATGGCAACATGAAATTGGTGGTGGTGTCTGTGATCAGATCAAATAAGCCTCGGTTCAGAAAAGGTTTAAAGTTCGCCCATTGGTTGAAGGATAAAACAGTGGCTAAGCCCAGCACCCAGGCAACGCTTCCAATGAGCCAGCATGCTGTGGGGCGTTTGAACCCGAAACGTTCCACCAATAAAGCGACCCAGGGTTCAACCAGCGAAATGGATGACGTCCATGCAGCAAAGAGGAGCAGAATAAAGAACAAACTGCCGAACCATCGCCCCCCACCCATTTGAGAAAAAGCAATCGGCAGGGTTTCAAACATCAAGCCAGGGCCAGATGTGGGCGACAGATGATAGGTGAATACCAGTGGGAAAATCGCTAAGCCTGATAAAATTGCGACAGACACATCTAAAACGGTGATGACCATGACGGTTCTACCAATGCGTGCGTGATCTGGAAGATAGGCGCCATAGACCAAAATACACCCTGCACCCACAGCCAATGTGAAAAATGCATGTCCTAAAGCTGAAATGGCAATGCTGGGTGTGATTTTCGATAAGTCAAAATGGAAAAGAAAGTGCACGCCTTGTGAAAAACCAGGGGTGCTTGCGGCATAACATACGAGGATAATGAGAATTGCAAATAAAGCAGGCATCATCATTCGGGCTGCTTTTTCAAGGCCTTTTTGAACACCGCGCGCGACGACTGCAACGGTCATCAACATGAATATGGCATGATAGGTTAACAGCGTGACTGGACTGTTAAGGAGCTGATGCCACAGCATTTGAACTTGTGGGGCCGATAACTGTGTGAGCTGATTGGTTGAAGATTTCACGACATAGAATAAAGACCAGCCGGCAACGACACTATAAAATGACAAAACGAAGAGTAATGTGATGGCACCCAGCCAACCTAAATAACGCCAGGCAGGGTGTGTTCGGTACTGTTTTGCCAAGTATTCTAGGCTGGTGATGGCATCACTTCGACCTAAACGTCCGAGCGTCATTTCACCCATCATGAGGGGAATGCCGACACACACAACACAGATGAGATAAATCAGCACAAATGCACTACCGCCATTGTTTCCGGCCATATAGGCGAATTTCCAAATGTTGCCCAGCCCCACTGCGGCACCGGTGGTGGCTAAAATGAACCCGACTTGACTAGACCAGCGATTTTGTGTTTGAGCGTGCCCCATGTGTGCCCTTTGAACGGTTTGAGGCTGATTATATCACAGTCTGTCATAAAATCTCAGAGATGATCTGATCTTAAAGGTGTTGACTGCCTGTAGATTCAGGGGTCTCACTTTAGGTGAATTGGCTATTTATGTTGAGTGGTCAATAATGTGTTCTGAAGGTTATTTTTAGGGTGTATTGAACCCATGATGAGGCATTGTCTCATATGTGGCACTGTGGCTGTGGCGAATGTAAGCAAAAGGCTTTATTTTCGCACTGCGTATCTCTTAAGCGGTTGAAAATACTTCTAAATCGCGGTGTTGTATTTCTGTATGCCCTTGCGTAGGTTGGCGGATGATAGCCATATGTTGCGGGGGGCAATGGAACAGTATTGGAATCAGTTATTAAATTCACATCATATAGCCTGCACTGAACAATCAACTCAAAATCATTTAAATATCAGACGCACTAAACGTATGCGTTATTACTTAGGTGATGCATCTGGTCTTTATTTAACATTGAGAGAATATGAATGTTTGCAGTTAATGGCTCAAGGTTTGACGATGAAAAAAACTGCAGAAATCCTTGGGCTATCAGCAAGAACCGTTGAGTTTTATTTGCAAAATATTAAAGATAAAATGGGCCTGCGATCAACAAAATTGGTGCTCAGCCGTTTATCAGAGACCACGCTTGATTTAAAAGGGCACTTGCTTTAGTCACTTAAAACAGATTACGATGCCTGCATGAATCCATATTCAAAGACAATGTTGGGACAGACTGTTTCAGCCCCCATCGCGTACGATCCGACCATTTTGCAGCCTTTAGTGCGTGATAGGTGTCGAGGAGATGCGCTGGCTGCGGCCTTACAGTCATCGTATCAAGGTTGGGATGATTGGTTTGGATATGAACTCTCTTGGTGCAATGCAGCGGGGCGACCACACATGGGGTGTGTTCATTTACGTATTCCGTGGAACAGCCGCTGTTTGGTGGAATCTAAATCGTTGAAGCTGTATCTCAACAGTTTAAATTTTAAATGCTTTGAATCATTGAGCGCATTGAAAGCGTGCTTGTCTCATGATATCAGCCAGGCAGTTGAAGCGCCTGTTGAGGTGAAGGTATGGTATTGGGCCGACAGAAATCAGCCTGCATCCCATTCGATGCCAGATGATTTTCAGTGTATCGATGATGCACTTGATGGCTATGCAGAGGTTGATGCGTGCATGCCGGATGCATTAACAGTATCGAGAGATGCAATCTGTTTACAACGTTATGTCAGTTACCTGTTTCGTTCTAATTGCCCCGTCACCGGTCAGCCGGATTGGGCGAGTGTGTGGATTGAGCTGGATGGACCCTGTGTCTCGACTCAAGGTTTATTACGTTATCTTTTATCTTATCGTCGCCATCAGGGCTTTCATGAGCAATGTATCGAGCAAATCTTCACAGATATTATTGCACAGATACAGCCGCATGCTGTGTCGGTTCGAGGTTGTTTTACGCGGCGTGGCGGTGTGGCCATTCATCCTGTACGCTCAATGGCACTGAGTCAGCGTTAGGCGCTTCATTCAACATGAAGGGTTGTGAAAAAAATAGAGGTGCTTGTTAAAAAAAAACCAAGGTATGTCCTCGGGTTTTGTGCTGTGCGTTCAATCAGTATCGTCAGCGCTATACCGGCACCGCTATCCGGATTCGGGGGAATTTCCGCCTCCTCCTGTTCGAGGAGAGACGTTCATTGGGTCTTCTTCTTCTTCTTCTTCTTGCCCTGCTTGTTGTGCTGCTTCTAACAATAGTGCAAACTGTGCAGCTGCCTCTGGATTGAGGACTACTTCAGGAGCATCATAAGCCCTAGGGCTTGTGCCGGCTTCTTCGGATCCGTCCATGGAAGTAGCATCCTCATCGTCTGATAATTCGCCCATATCTTCTGATTCGAATCCGTCCTCAGACCTAGGGCTTGCGCTGCCTCCTCCGACATCTGTTCCAGGCGAACCATGCCCACCACCAGCTTTAGGTATGAGTGATTCATAATGTGTTACAAGTTCAGCGGCATCTATGCAGTCTTTTTTAAGCTGTTCGTGCTCAGGGTTTGTGCGAGATAATGCTGTGTATAGCTCGAGGACCAGTTCACTCTTATGTTTCAAATATTCAGCATTTTCTGGGCTAGAGAATTCTCCATCAGTATACGTCGCTTCATAATTATAAGCTAAATTATAGCATGCATTTGTCATACCATAGAGTCCTTCTGGATTAAACGCACACAATACAGAAGGATTAGTCTGCTTGATAGAGGCTAATAGCGCCTGTATATAAGCATCTTGTGCTTGTAAGTTTGAACCTTCAAAAGATTGTACTAGATTAGATAAATCTATGGGTGTAGCTGCTGCTGCGCCGCCACCAGCTACTGCTGCGCCGCCACCTGCTGCTTCTGCTTCTTTTGCTGCAGCTCTTAATTTTTGTTTCGGTGATGCTAGAATGCCTAACCAGCCCCGACCGAGTGCTACTCCTTCCGGCGCTGACTGATTGGTAAAGCTCAACAGTAGTTTTCGAACCGTCTCGAGATCGTCTGTACCTGTAGAGAGGGCTTCATACTCTTTGATGATAGATCCTAATAACTGCAGTAACTGCGGATCCCCTGATCCACCTACAAACTTACTCAGTGTGCTCTGTTGTGTCTGTTGTGTCTGTTGTGAATCGAGCCTCAGGGATACTACTTTCATCAATGCTGCCGTTTCAGGCTTATGCTCATTCAAAAAGCCTATCATGCCTTCAACGACAAACTTCATTTCTTGATAATACGTGCTTTGACCGTCACTCAGGTCTAAGCTTAGACCTGCTTCCCCTGCATCGGATGCATCCTGCAGGCGGACTTCATGTTCTCTATCAAGATTGCAGATTACGCTAAGATAGCCCTCTGCTAATGCCCTGACATTATCTGGAGTGAATGATTCGGGATGACTATAGACGGCATTATACAAAGGTGTCAGATCCTCCACCACTTCTCTTACATGCTCTGGATGTACACGGAAATCTTCGTCCCGCTCGTTTAAAAATGCCTCTAATGATGCTTGAGGTGGGTATACAGTGTTTGCATCATACATGATATCGCTCCTGTTTTTGAATTTTTTCGCCTAACAGTTGTATTATGATTCAATCTGTGTCGAGTTCATATCATATTAGGATGTAAGCATTTTGTTGTGTCGAGATATATAGGCATGTGAAGTTCCTGTATGGCAAACATAAGCTAATGTTCAAAATGAATATTAATTTTACTGTACAGGGTTTTTATTAAAGAAATCTTAAGGCGCCTTTAGGCGATAGAATGTTTCATTAGATCATCGTAATCTATGCTGAATATCACAGCATGAAGCGCTTTTAGAGCACCCTCAGCCTTATAACTTAAGGCCGAGGGGGTATTTGTTTGTCAGATAGTTTGATTAAGCAGTCCAACTTTCCGCAATGCCATGATCAGAGAGCATAAAAGCTGCTGTATCCGTCGACTCGTTTGCGAATAGATCTATCATGTCTGAGTGATGTGTTTCATCAATAGGATTCATTGTTTTCTCCTTATTATTATGGTTGTTATATTAATATGATAGCGCATGATTCTTAACATTATATTAAATGTATGAAAATTTTTACCCTAATATTTGGATGCTGCAAATGATATGTGTTTTTTTTGTTATAATTCAAGTGGTTATATCTGAATTTTTTGGTTTGATAGATGAAAATTTAAAATAAAGCTTCGATTTTTTCTGACACTGTTTTAGCAGTATGTTCGACTTTGATAGGATCTTGGCCTTCAACAAATACGCGAACCAGCGGTTCAGTTCCAGAGTTTCGAATGAGAATACGTCCACTTTTGCCTAATTGTTCTAATGCATCTATTTTGATTTGGGGCAAGCTGGGTTGCGTGTCCAGAGAAAACTCAGTGGGACGTGTGAGGTTAATCAAAGCCTGAGGCAATTTAGGTAAGGTGGTCGTGAGTGCGTGTAGGCTGGAATCTTGATTGACCATTGCGTTGAGGACTTGCAGGGCAGCGATGATGCCATCTCCTGAGAGGGTTTGATTGAGGTCAATCAAATGTCCTGAAGGTTCACCGCCTAATTGCCAGCCATTATGCTTGAGCTGAGCCATGACATGTCGATCACCCACAGCAACGCGTTCAAAGGGCACTTTTAACTGTTTAAATACAGATTCGAGCGCACCATTGGTCATATGTGTGCCCACTACACCACCTTTCAATTCTCCTTGACGGTGTAAGTCTTGTGCGATGAGGTACAGTAGATGATCACCATCACAGACTTGACCTGTATGGTCTACCATGATCACGCGATCACCGTCGCCATCAAAGGCAATGCCACAATCAGCTTGTTCAGATAAAACGGTTTGTGCGAGTTGTTGTGGATACAGTGCGCCACATTTTTGATTGATATTAAAGCCATCCGGTTCAGCATGTTGGATCGTGATGGTGGCACCGAGCTCTTTAAAGACACACGGTGCAATGAGGTATGTGGCGCCGTGTGCACAATCCAGTACAATATGAAGCCCACTTAAAGCAGTATCAGGTCCATTAAAACGACTTTTACACCGTTCAATATAGCGTGCAGGTGCACTTAAAAATCGACGTGCTCGACCGATCAGGGGAGAGGGGACAACGGTGAGGGTTTGCGTATATTGTTTTGAAATGGCCTGTTCAAATGCATCGTCTATTTTCGATCCAGATGCATCAAAGATTTTAATGCCATTGTCTGTAAAAGGGTTGTGAGAGGCTGAAATCACAATGCCTGCAGCTGCACGTAATGTTCGAGTGAGGTAGGCAATGGCAGGTGTGGGCATGGGGCCGAGCAGGCCAATATTCATGCCAGCTGCAGCAAGCCCTGCTTGTAAAGCGGATTCTAACATATAGCCTGAAATACGTGTGTCTTTTCCAATGAGTACTTGTTTGTCTGGGTGTTGTTGATACAGAAGGGTGCCCAGTGCCCATCCGAGTTTAAGCATGGATTCAGGGTTGATGAGATCTCCACCGACAGGGCCACGTATACCATCAGTTCCAAAGAGCGACTTATCCATTGGCACACTCAGGTTGAGGTTGATACGCTTGCATGATCGCTAAGGCATGTTGCGCCCATGCAACATCATGGGTTCGAATGAAGGTTGCACCATTTAGATAGGCGAGGCCAGCTGCCATTGTGCTGCCGATACCACGCGCATCGTGTGTGTCTTGTGTGCCGAGTGCATGGCCAATACAGTGTTTTCGCGATAAACCCACCAAAATAGGGCGGTTAAAGCAACGTAATTCAGACAGACTACGCAGTAAAGCCCAGTTGTGTTGCACTGTTTTTCCAAAACCAAAACCTGGGTCAATGATCAAGCGTGAAAGATCAATGCCATGTTGAGCGCAGCGTGTGAGTCGTTGTGTAAAAAAATCTTTAACGGCATCGATCACGTTATCTTGAGGGTACTGTGGATTGTCTTGCATGGTTTCAGGGGTGCCGTTCATGTGCATGAGACATACGGCCGTTTGAGTGCGCTCGATCTGTGTGAGAGCTTGGGGCGTGTGTAGGGCTGTGATGTCATTGATCAGATCAACGCCTGCGTCTATGGCTGCTTGCATGACTTCTGGATGATAGGTGTCAATAGAGAGGTGTACGTTGAAGTGGGTACGTATGGCTTGAATGATTGGAATGACACGCTCAAGGGTGTGTGCACTGCTGATGCGTTTTGAGCCTGGACGACTGGATTCTCCGCCAATATCTAGCCAATCTGCACCCGCATGACAGTGCTTTTCAGCCAGCGCTAATGCAGCTTGAATCGTATCAACACGACTGTTTCCATAAAAGGAATCAGGGGTTGTATTGATCACTCCCATGAGTTGAGGCTGTTTGAAGCAGAGTGTTCCAGTGGTTGTTTTTAATTGATCTGCGTGGAGTGTGTGCCATGGGGTGGCCGTCATATTAGGTGTCCCCATCTATGATGATTTCATCGCCAGGGTCCTTGGGTGTCACAATGCGTTTAGTCGTATCTTTTTTGCGAGGCGTTTTTTTTGTGACCACTGTGTCCTTTGATTTTTTAAGCTTTTTTGTGATTGTTTTTGAGGTGGTGGTTTTGAGAGGAGGCATTGTCCAGTTGCTGGGTTCGCGTGCTTTTTTCCCGTTCATGATATCCTCGATTTGTTGTTCATCGATTGTTTCATAGAGCATGAGCGCATCTGCCATGGCATGTAAGGTATCAATATTGTCTTTAAGAATTTTTTCTGCACGTTGATAAGATTTTTCGATCAGTTGTTGAACTTCAACATCTATGGCATGGGCGGTGGTGTCGGACATTTCTCGTGATTGAGACATTGCTCTGCCTAAAAAGACTTCGCCTTCTTCATTTGAATAATTGATGGGACCCAATTTTTTATTTAACCCCCAGCGAGTGACAAAATTACGTGCCAATTCAGTGGCTTTTTCAATGTCGTTGCTTGCGCCTGTGGTGATATTTTTTTCACCAAAGATGATTTCTTCAGCAATACGACCGCCATATAGGCTGCACAGTTTGCTCAAAATGTTATTTAAAGACATGCTGAGGCGGTCGTGGTTCGGTAAAAACATGGTGACGCCCAGTGCGCGACCCCGTGGAATGATCGAGACCTTATAGACAGGATCATGGTCTTTCACGAGCAAGCCTACAATGGCATGACCCGCTTCATGATAGGCGGTGATGCGTTTTTCTTCATCGCTCATGGCCATTGATCGGCGTTCAGTGCCCATCATGATTTTATCTTTGGCCGATTCAAGGTGTTCCATTGCAACAGTGCTACGATCAAGACGTGCCGCTAACAGCGCAGCTTCGTTGACCAGGTTTGACAAGTCAGCGCCTGAAAATCCAGGTGTGCCACGGGCCAACATTTGTGCATCGACATCATTTGCCAGCACGATTTTTTTCAAATATACATTGATAATTTCAGCACGACCCAGAATATCAGGTAGTGGTACATAGACTTGACGATCAAAACGGCCAGGGCGTAATAGTGCAGGGTCGAGCACATCTGGACGATTGGTGGCGGCCATTACAATCACACCTTCTTTCCCTTCGAATCCATCCATTTCGACCAGCAGTTGATTCAGCGTTTGTTCACGCTCATCGTGGCCTCCACCCAGGCCAGCGCCGCGTTGACGACCTACTGCATCGATTTCATCAATAAAGATGATACAGGGTGCTTGTTTTTTAGCTTGATCAAACATATTTCGTACGCGCGATGCACCCACACCAACAAACATTTCAACAAAATCAGAGCCTGCAATGCTGAAGAAAGGCACATTGGCTTCACCGGCTACTGCTTTAGCCAGTAACGTTTTACCTGTACCTGGAGGGCCAACCAATAAACTGCCACAAGGAATTTTACCGCCGAGTTTTTGGAATTTACTGGGGTCTTTGAGGAATTCAACCAGCTCTGAGACCTCTTGCTTCGCTTCTGTAATGCCTGCTACATCCTGAAAGGTGACTTTGGGCACTTCATTGCCAGTGAGCATTCGAGCACGATTACCACCAAAGGACATGGGCCCACGTCCGCCTGCACCACCGCCTTGCATTTGACGCATAAAGAACAGCCATACACCAATCAGCAACAGCATTGGAAACCAATTTAAAAAGATCGTCATCAATAGGCTGCGACGTTCAGGCGGCGCGCCTTTAACGGCAACATTTTTTTTGATGAGCTCGTTCAGCAAATAGGGATCGGACATGGGCATATAGGCTGTGAACGTTTGTCCGCTGTTATTTTCACCTGAAATGCTTTGTTCCTGAATGGTGACACTTTTGATATCACCTTGACCCACTTGTTTAATGAATTGTGAATAAGGCAATTCATTTGAATGTACTTGTTTGGGACCAAAATTACTGAAGACCGAAATCATGATGGCTGTAATGATGATCCATAGAAGTAGATTTTTAAACTTTTCGTTCACAATGTTCCCTTGCTCAATGTTGCGTTAGGTGGAAGGTTCGTACTTTAGGTTTGGGCATTATACTCAATATCAAGTATCAGGGGAAGGTGTGTCGGTTATAAATCAGTTCATATTTTTGAAAGAAGTGTGAATGCATGCTGTGTATTCTAGAAATATCTCTTGCTCAAACATCTATCTTCATAGCGACAAACTGATAGATTGGTCAGCTTGAAGCAAATCCGTTTGTTTATTCATTCCGGTGGTTATAGTGTCTGTGACAGAACCAGCCGTGATAGGGGTTTGACTCAGTGCTGGAGTAGGCGCCGTGTTTTGAGGATTATCATCCCAGATAACATGCTGTCCATCTAAAGATTGAGCTGTTGTCCGTCGAGGATCTGTGTCGCTTGTTTTGATTTGGATGCCGCGGGTTACATGCTCTAGATTGCGTTTATGAATATCAATGTCGCCTGAATGATCCCAGAATGCGCTTTTAAATATGAGTTTGGTAGCCCCGACTGTGAACACTAGAGCAGTGAGTGCAGTGACGAAAATAGGTAAGGGGTAGAAGATGACTGCCGCGATTGTCGCTGCAGCGGTGAATAGCGTCGGTGCAATAATATGTGTAAAGATGATCTTCAGGCGCTGTTTTTTGCTTTTTTTAAGGTCTTCTTGTATGGATTTTATTACATCTCTTTTTACAGTTTCATTCCTTATTGCTGCATATTTAACTGCATCTATTCCTTGTTCGATTCTTTCCGTGTTTTGACCCCGAATCGGATGACCTTGCGCATCATTTTGATTCGCATTGGATAGATCTTTATCTGCAAGCCATTTGAATATCTTATAATTTTCTATATTTTCAAAAGGGTCTGGGAAGGGTTGTAATGCAAGTGTCTCCGATTTCCCAAACTGTAAAGGACATTGAAGATCAATCACCATAAAATTCAAAAGTCCCTGCGTGCGTGTTGATACATTTTCTTGTACAGCGACCACTAACAGTTCACATTCTTCATCAGGTAAAGCCGTCTTGAATGCGAGTCTTAATATCTCTTCATGCGCCTGTTGCAACTCTGTTTGCCCCCAGCCCTTAACGAGCTCGCGCCGCATGAATTGACGCCGATCCAGGCTGGTGTTTGATGATGACATGGCGAGGGTCTTTAAATATTCTGTAATTTGTTCAAAATTTTCTTGTCTTACAGAATTTTTTATTTCTGCAGGCTTTGGAAGTGAAGGTATCAAAAATCTCCTGAATTCATTCATATTTAATCTATAATGATATGATACTGTAGTAAGATTAAAGTTTTCTTAAGTCATTGATTTTTTTTATTATATGCTGGCGAACATCTAGTCTAAATGGATGAAGGTGCTATCCTGATGATATATAGGTTTTGATGTTTGAAATGGCAGGTGTGTTTAAAACTCAGTGTTTTCAGGGTGTATATGGCGTGATCATTAAGCCAAGGGCCTTCCTTGGGCCAGGCAACAGCCTGTAAACTCGTTGGTATAATTTGTTTTTACAGGTGCATTTGAGCGGGGGGTATTGAATTTTATGCTACTTGTGCTGCTATTTGGCTCACGTGTTCTTTGTGTAGTATCTGCGCTTTCTGGATCAATGCTAGATAATCTTAAGTGCTCGGCGCGTAAGGATTGAAGTGCCTGATTGATAATGGCTGTTTTTTCTTGTGTTGATGTTTTAGGAAGTTGTGCATGTTGTGTTGCTGGAGCATTCATTTCTTCACTTTCTTGTGTTGATGTTTCAGGAAGTTGTGCATGTTGTGTTGCTAGAGCATTCATTTTTTGACTGAAGGTTGGGTGGTGTCTTTTAAATTGATGTTGCTGATAGGTGTCATCTAAGGGCGTGTTGATCTGTGTCAGCGCATCAATGGCCATCATTGCAATATCGGTATGCGCTGTGTTTGTCTTTTTTTGTGCTTCAAAAAGTTCTGTTAGGAACGCAGGATTTTCAATGCTTTTGATCAAGATTCCATTCAAGGCTGCAAAGATCCATAGGTTTTCGCGCTCACCTTGAGCAATCAACTGATGAGGAAATGTTGCTTGCAGACCTTTGTTCACTGTTGTCAGTGATGCACCGTAGGTCAATAAGTAGTGTAGTGTTTCTTGATGCTGTTCAGGCAGGGTTTGGGATACATCAGACAGTGCTCTTCTTGAAGTGATGGGTGTGCTGCTGTGCTGAGAGGATAGTAATGCGCCATCTTTCAGTAGCGCCACGACAATCTTTGGATCGCAATTTTCAAGCTTTAAGCTGATTTCTAAATACCTGATTGCCCTAAGTGTTCGAGGCCTGTTGGGTATTTTATTTGCTGTAGACCATTGGGCCTGATCGGTTGTTTGTGCGCTTTGATATGCGCTTTCAAATGCTTTAAAATCATTGGCCTGAATGGCCAATACGACAGGGTCTTGTGGTGTTTTTTTGGAACGACTGCTGCAGCACCAGTTTGGCATATGATACCCCCTAAACGATTAAACGATCTATCATGCACGCTCAAACCTTAAGGTTTCCTTAAGAGATGAATTTTGATAGTGTAAAATTTTTCACATGCTGGAGTGCAAAGGGCCATGATGCAATGGCGTCAATCTGGAAGTGCTTGGATCGGGGGTTCAAGCGACCATCAGCCTGAGTGGGTGGTGGGTTGGCTGCATGGCTTAGGGGCAACAGGCGCTGAGTTCAAGCCTGTGATTGAAGCATTGTCTTATCAATGGCAGGCATCTGTAGAATGGCACGTACTTCAGGCACCGGATCGACCTGTGACGCTGCATGGGGGTAGGGTCATGCCTGCATGGTATGATCTGTATGGCCTCTCTGAAAATGCGACTCAAGATGTTGTGGGCATTCAGGCAGCAGCGCAAAACTTACAGAGTTGGTGTCAGGCGCAGTTAGACCGTGGCCTTCAATCGCGTCAAATCATTCTAATTGGGTTTTCTCAGGGAGGCGCTTTGGCCTTGTATACAGCCTTGACGATGCCCATGACCTTAGGTGCAGTGGTGGGGTTATCGACCTATTTGCCACTGACAGACCAACTGTCACAGGCCGTGGTGACGCAATCAGCGCCGATCTGTTTAATGCATGGGGATCAAGATCCTTTAATCCCGTCCAGCGCAGCCACAGCTACCCACACACATTTGACGCAACTTGCACAAGGTGCTGTGGATTTGTTTTGGTATCCTATGGGGCATACAGTGTGTCCAGAACAAATTGATCGATTGATTCAATGGTTGAGGGCTTTGAGCCCTCGCGAGGTTTAGCTAGCGCGTGCGAGGCTGTGTATCATGCTTGTGTCGCCTTCTGCGTGATGATGCCCTGTTTTCATGCTGTGGTATTGCTGCGTACGCAGGTGGTGCAAGCTGGGCTGAGGGCAGTGGGTGGGGTGTAGTGTCACATGTATTGTGCCGGCTTTCTCTATAGATCTCTTCGCCTTGGACGATTCGACCAGCGTAATATTTGACGATGTCTGGCATCATATGTGAGCGTGTATAAGGATCGTGATGCACCCATTGATTTCGCAAACCCACCAGTTCGTGCCCTAAGTGCGTTAATTTTTCATCAGGTTGTGTTTTACACAGTTGCCCCAGTTGAATCAGCCAAAACTCAATATTTGCCTCAGATTTTTGGGTTTTAAATTCGTTTTTAAGGGTTTGGGTGATTGATGCGGATGTTTCTTGAATCTTTTGAGGATCGAGTGTTTGCAGTGCTTGAAAATCGTTGATCTTATTGATCAATGATTTTAATGAAGCTTGAGTTGAATTGTATTTTAGAGTGTCAATGGATTTTACCTCATCTAGCAGTTTACCCCATTGTTTGTTTGATTTTTTGTTATTAGAAGGGCGACGAAATGCTTGAAAATGTTTATGGGCATTTTGAGGGTCGTCGTCGCAGTGATTGCTCAGCGCCTCATGCTGTGTTTGTGATAAATAGAGTCTGGCTTGATCTAAACAGCCATCGAGTGTGGGTGATTTAGGTTGAGGGGATACATCACCCTTCAGGGTTTGCAACAGTTTTGACCAGTCTTGACGTTGACGCGCTAGGTCAACACAGTCTTGATGTGTGATGCGTCGATGAGCAAGCTTATTTTTGAGTGCTTTAAATTCTTTCCAGGTGGCAAATTTTGGATTTAACGCAGGGTATGTGTCGGTGGACCAGTGTGCGCGCTCTCCTATGATGGCGCAGTGTCTGAGTATCCCAGGCCAATCAGACGCATCATTCCAATCAAATGCCTTCAGTTGCTGTAAGGCGTGTGAGACGTCTGCCTGGCCTATTTGAGCACGATAGTCTGTGACCCACTGTGATAAAATAGGACATGTTTTGGGGCGTCGGCATTTTTTTACGCCCAGCGCGACATCGGGTTGTTCTTCATTGTGGCTCAATAAATGCGTCGCTTTTTTAAAGTCGTGTTTAAGTCCTATGCATTCTTTTAAGATGGCTGTTTGCGCTTTTGTTGAGAGAGAAAACCTATTGCGAGGATTGGGGAGTGTTGAAGCATTGAGACAACTGAAGTGCTCGAAGATATTATCATATGTATTGTCTTGGAAGTTAAAGCGTGATTTGGTGCAAGCGCTTAAACAGGCGGTCAGTTCCAGGATTGCACATAACCAAGCACTTGGATCTGCTTGGTTTAAATCGCATTTAAATAGCGCTTTAACAAGGCTGTCTAATAACCTTAGATCATGCTCTGGGGACTGTTTCCACATGTATGGATGCTGATCAAAATCAGCCAACTTCTTTTTTTGAATGGTATGAATTGTTTCATACAGTTCAGCTAAAGCAGGGTCTTTTTCAATAGCTTCTGCGTATCTTTCGGAAAATGTAGTAGGCACTGAACCTTGTGCTGTGGTTGTTGTGTGCTTCATGCTGTTGCTTCTGAAGTGTTTTTCAGCGCGTGTGCCCATACATAGCATTCTGCAGAGCGGGCACGCGATGCTTTAGGTTTAAAGGTTTTAACGCGTTTAAAGCAGGTGCGGCAGGTTTTGATGTATGCATCGAAGCCAACCCCATGAAACAGTTTGATGCACAGATCGCCTTCAGGTTTCAAGTGATATTGAGCAAAGGCAAGGACCGCTTCAGCCAGTTGCATGGCTTTGAGTTGATCGGCTGTTTGAATGCCAGAGGTATTGGGTGCAATGTCAGATAAAATCACGTCAATTGGATTGTGTGCAGCCTCTACAATGCGTGCTTGTATGCTTGGGTCGTTAAAATCGCCTTGAATGAAAGTGACATCAGGAATGGGGTCCATGTCGAGCAGATCACAGCTGATCACGTGCCCGGCAGGCTTCACCCATGTTGAAGCCAGTACACTCCAGGCTCCGGGTGCTGCGCCCAGGTCTAATACACACATGCCCGGTTGAATCAGCTGCGTTTTGGTTTGAATTTCTTCTAATTTGAAATGTGCACGTGAGCGCAGGCCTTGTTGGTGTGCCTGTTTGACGAAGGGGTCTTTGTGATGGGCTTTGAGCCAGCGATGGCTGCTGTCAGAGCGTTTAGGGGCCATAGGCTGCTTGCTCGATGTTCATGTCGGCAGGCCACTATAGCCGATTGTGGTTTAAGAAGAAAGTCGCGTGTGAGGCTATGCTGTAGCGCAGGCTATACTTAAAGGTTTCGTGGGTGTGTTGCTGCAGCCTGATTGATTCAGTGTCTCGACAGCGTATGTGCTGTGTTGAGATTTTAGGGCTGTGGCGATGTAAAAGTTTCTATTTGTGCTTGGTTATCGCGCGCGATTTGTTCTAGCGTTTTAGGGGCCTGGCCCTCCCGCGCATTGACCGATGTAACGGTTGGTGTCCAGTCACTTTTCAAGTAGCTGACATAATCCACATTTGATTCAATTTTATCTGGTAGGCCTATAGTGGCTGATGATCCGACGCCTCCGGTTAAAGATTGATATCTTTCTCTGAGGGCTTTTTTCAGATTGTCCATGCTATCCCACTGGCTGGTCTTTTGATTATCTGGTAAGGCGTTAAAATCGTCTAGTAAGAACGCACCGACTGATACTTCACTTTCCGGATAACCAAGCATCACAAGGATTTTATCGAGGGCTTCATTCTGTGCTGTAGCTGAGATGTCATCATGTGCTGTAGTTGAGTTACCAGAAGTGACAAGGTTATTTCCAGGTAGCATAACTGCTGCAGGTTGTGGTGCTGCTAGAGATGCTGCTGAAACTGCTGCTGTAGTTGAGTTACCAAAAGTGACAAGCTCATTTCCAGGTTGCATAGCTGCTGCAGGTTGTGCTAGAGGTTCTATTGGATCTACATCGCTTAAAGTTATTGGTAGGAGTTGAATAGCATTCTCTTCTGTTGGTGCTGCTTCTGGCGCTAATGGTTGCTCCTGCCCATCTAGAGACTCTGTAGACGAATTGGATGTTGTTGATGACAGAGATATCTCTACAATCTCAGATGTTTCTGCTGGCGCTATTATGAGGCTTGCTTTTTCATCATTTTTTGATGAAACATATTTGCACAGTAACAGTATTGCACAAAAAAGCACGCTCACAACTGCGCCTATGATCGGTCCAGTTAAAGCTGTAAATGTCATGGCGTTTATTATTTTAACGATGAAGGAGGATGCCATGATGAACTGTGGTGCTGTGAGCACACCTGTTTGAAGGGCCCAGCCTAATCCAGCGCCTGCTATGCCGAATAATAATAAAAGAAAAGCTTTGTTTCTAAATGACGTTGGCTCTGGCTCTGGCTCTGGCTCTGGCTCTGGCTCTGGCTCTGGCTCTGGCTCTGAACTTAAAGAAGATGCATGGCCACCATCCAGTAGGGGTTCTGCGGTTGCTGTTGGCTCTATCATATGATCGATGGTTTGACCATTAATCAAAAGCTTGTCCGTTGTAAAAAACCAGCTAGTTGTATCTTCTTGAGTGCTAAAGATCGGGTTTTGTTCTGATTCGTTTTCATTTAAAAAACGCAGAGCTTGATCTGTATTTATACCCATGTTTCTAGACATAGTTTCTGCTGTTTGTTTCAGATCATTTTGTAAGCGTTTGTGAGGGGCCCCTTGTTCATTTGTTTCTTGATAATCAGTATATAAGCATGTTTTTTCATCAGCTGAGAGGGATTCAACCATTTGATTGAGGGCTTGAGTATGCGTTATTGATCTATTTGCTTGTTGTAAATGAAGCACCATTTTGATGCGCGTATTCTTTGAATTGACCTCTATTGTTTTCTCGAGGAGTTCATCATTAATCGTCAGCCGGTCACTACTCATCATGTGTGAGCTAGTCCCAAAAAATGCTGGTTGCGCTGGATTGTGTTGTGCATTTCTTTCTGCCTGTAAAAGTTGATGCGCTTGCGGGCTATCTGATAATGATATTTTTTCAGAAAGATCATGGGTTAAGCGTTCGTGAGGGAAGGGCCCTTGTTCATTTGTTCCTTGATAATGAGTATCTAAGCATGTTTTTTCAGCATTTGAGAGGGATGCAAACACTTGATTGAGGGCTTGAGTATGCGTTAAGAGATCGTCAGGGTTAGGTACGTTTTCTAAAGCTTGCGCTATTTTGGACAGTGTGGTATTTGGGGTTGCCCCATGTCGTATAGAGTGACCCTTAACCTGAATTGAAGCGCGCAGGGCATCTTCACTACGGACGAGTACCAAGTCTTTAGTGTCCAATGCGTTTCTTTGCTTTGAGGTACAGCTTGGTAGTGCTTTAAGATCTTGTATCAACGCATCTGTTGCTTGACCATAATAATAATTTGCAAGCCATGCTTGCTCGTCGGCTGTTAGCGTCTCGCATGGATTCACGCTGTCAGCAGAGTCTAATATTTGATTATATATTAAATCTAATTTTTGCGTTCTTGCTTCCTGCGCGGTTGTATATGTTTCGAAGGTTTGTGGAAATAATGTGGATGCATTCTTATCGGTTGATTGAAATGCGTAGGATAGGCCACGCACAGCCATGATTAGACCCAAAGCGGCTGTCGCTACAGCTGCTAATGCTATAAATGCAGTCCAACCTGTTAAAGTTGCAGTTGTAATGACACTCGTGATGACGGGGATGCCGAAGTAGCTTGCGCCAGCAATGACAGCTGCTCCAATCAGTGTTAATACGCCTGAAGCTATATTTTTGTATTGAGTAAATTTTGATATCTTTTTATCCATTTTATCCATCAAGATCGTGCTGTTTACTAAAATATCATGGAGCAGCAGCTGTGGGATGATCTCATCTATTGCTTGTGTAAGAGCGCTGATAGGTTTTGCTTTTTTATTCAACAAGTATACTGCCACTCCCAGCAAACCAGCTACACCTCCTGTGATAGCTGCAACCGAACCGATTACGGTCATCGGTACGCCCAATAGAGCCCCTGTACTTGCTCCAGCAATTAAATTTGCGATAAAAATTGCGCCACTGGATACAGTGATTGCAACAGCCATTATTGTGAGTATCCAGAAAAGCTTTGATGTCATACTTGCTAAGGCTTTTTTCATTGCTATCTTTAATGCTGCCCCTTGATATTTTTTTGTTGAAATAGTGACACCCTCTTTTTGCAGGGCCGTTAAAATAGCACAATCTACAAATCCAATAGCTGAAATAGGACTGTATGCTCCTCCAGGCAAGAGGCATGCTGAGTCTACGATATCGTCAAGCAACTGTTGTGTTTCTGGTGATAGCATGCCGAGCTGCTTTTTGAGCTGCTTTTTGAGCTTCGTTTTTAATTTATGCTTTGCCGTTTTTTCGAACTTTTTAGGCGATGTTACTCCATAATTAGCAGGAGACGCATCCGGATGCCTTACCTGCAGATCCTCTACGCTCGATACATCTTCTGTCTTTGGACCTGCGCTTCTAAATTCAGCTAAAATATTCGGGTTTTCAAGTAGGTAGATTAAATTTTCAGGGTCTGATAAAGCCGAGCTAATATCCCGGATGATCTGAGCTCGATCTTGCTTAAAACTGTCTATGATCTGATGGTTAAATGGTGTTACCACTTTTGTGGCAACACTTAAGGCTACCTTTGTTGCAGTTCCTGCAGACGCTTCAGGCTGTATAGCATTTGAAAAAACGTCAGCAGCATGACAGCATGCTAGTTTTTCTAAATTGGATCTTAATGCACGGAGTGTCTCTGTTCTGCTCATAATGTTGATGCCCTTTAAAATAAATTGTAAGCCGCGTGTTGGATATTTTTGATTGTTTAGCTTACATATATTCAATTAATCATGTAATTTTCAAATTACTAGAGTCTTTATTATATTGCCTTTTTCTTAAGGCAACATTAAGTGATTCAATTATTTTTTGTTTTGATAACTGCAGCATCGTTGCTGTATGGGTTTTATGTTCATTGAGCGCAAAAAAGATATTTATCTTAAAAACTTTGTTTTTCAAGTTGTTAGATGTTTTTGGCGGTGTGAAACAGGCGCATGATTCAACCTGAATATCAATATGAGGTGAATCTACGCTTCTGAATGCTCAAGCGTGTCTATTGATTCAACACGTGCAATCAGGTGACTGTGTTGAAAATGGACTTGAATGACATCGCCTTTGGCGCTGTTTTGAGCTGCTGTGATGGGGTTTTGGTGTGTATCGGTCACGCGCGCATAGCCACGAGAGAGTGTGTGTAGAGGGCTTAAGGTGTTCAATATATTGGCATATTGTGCCAGTTGGGTGTGTGTGCGCTCAAGGTGTTGCGTTGCGTGGCTGATTAAATGTTTGAGTTGATGTGTCAGGGTTTGTTGTGTGAGTTGTATGTGTGATGAAGGTGTTTGATTGAGTAGGGCGTGCGTGCGTGTGTTGAGGGCATATTGAGCCCGTTGCTGAAAGGCGTGCCAGGCTTGATGTAGGCGTTGTTCGAGGTGATCACAGGCCTGCTGTTGCGTGGTGAGGCGCTCACGCGGGTGCTGACAGCGCAGTGAGAGGTGTTTGAGCAGTTGGCTTGCCTGACTAAAATGCCTTTGAATTGAGTGTAATAGGGTGTGTTCAGTGTCTCTGAGTTTTTGGAAGAGTGCTGTTTGGTCGGGGGTGCAGGTTTCAGCTGCTGCGGAGGGGGTGGGGGCGCGTTGATCAGCGACAAAATCTGCAATGGTGGTGTCGATTTCGTGCCCAATACCGGTGATCAGTGGAATGGGGCAAGCTGCAATGTGTTTGGCTAACGCTTCATCATTAAAGCCCCATAAATCTTCGTACGCACCACCACCGCGGGCCAGAATCAGCACCTGTGCTTGTGCATGATCGATGGCCGATTGTAAGGCTTGAATTAAGCTTTTTGGGGCTTCTGCCCCTTGAACGATGGCTGGGTAGAGGATGACGCGCCCCATAGGGTAGCGACGTTTAAGCACTGCAATGATGTCTTGAATGGCAGCGCCTGTCGGTGAGGTGATGAGGCCGATGGTGTGTGGTAATGCTGGGAGGGGTTGTTTATGTTGAGGGTCAAATAGGCCGGATTGACTAAGGCGTTTTTTAAGGTCTTCAAAGGCCTGATAAAGCGCACCTTGCCCGAGAGGTTCAATGTGGTCGATGATCAGCTGATAATTGCCACGTGGTTCATACAGGCTCACATGGGCTTGAACACAGAGCTGTAGGCCTTCTTTCAGTTGAATGGCGCTGTTGAATTGTTTGGCGCGAAACCAGGCGCAGGCGACCTGTGCGTGTGCATCTTTGAGGGTGAAATAGGCATGTCCAGAGCGTGGAATCGTGAGGTTTGAGACTTCACCTTGAATCCAAAGCGTTGGAAATTCAGACAAACACTGTTTAATGTTTCGATTGAGGGTGCTGACGGACCAAGGGTCTTTGCGAGACGCACAGCTGGGGGTTGTGTGGCAGGTTGGGTACATCAGGCGGGGACATCTTCTGAAGGGCCCCACTCAATGACCAATGGGCCTAGCGTATCGCCTGTTTGCTCATTATGTGCGCGATGGCTGCCATCACAGTAGGGGAATTTTTGAGATTGCCAGCAGCGGCAATACGCGGTTTTGCCGGATGGCTGTGCAGACTCAACGCAACGGTTGGGGTGTGCGCTTTGATTGATGGGTTTCACGGGTTGCTCCACAACAGGGTGAGTGAAGGAGTGTAATGTGATTACAGTAGTGAGTGCAAGGTTGCCGCCTGCAAGGTTGCCGCCTGCAAGGTTGCCGCCTGCAAGGTTGCCGCCTGCAAGGTCGGTTTTGTTGAGAGGTATGTGCTCGATGTGTGATTAAATGACTCCATTTTAAATGCGTGTGTTATGAATTTTGTTTACAGGCAGGCCTTTCGATTGATCTGAGGGGCCTTGTGTGAATGTGTGTGGCTTTTAAATGGTGTTCAAAACACGCAGTGGAGTCTCATACACTCAAATTTTTAATCGTTTTTGAGTGTTTATGTGGTGCTGTTGTCTCGCTTGATGGTTTTCAACAGTTTTGTAAAGGGTTGATGCTTTTAGGTTGGGTTAGATGAGGGTGATCGGCGCGTGTGCTTCATGTTGCTTGATGCCTATCTGAGCGGTTGAGTCTGATGAATGTATTGCCCGGTTTGGCCGTCATTCTGCTATTTGTTTGAGGCTGATGTGTCTTAGATAGGGTCTTGCTTGTGCTGAATCAGTTGAGATTGGCTTTCAGCCTGCTGATCATGTGCAGTAGCAGTGGTACGCGCCTCAATCACCTCTGCTGCACTTGCATGTGTTTGCAGAGGGATCAAGGAATGCCGATTATTATCCGTTTGGTGTAGCAGTCCTTCTTTGATGCTTATCCGTAACGAATGCTTGTAATGATTGCAGCGTGTGAGGGTCAGAACGATTAATATATATAAAACGTATTGATTTGCTGTTTAAGGCTAAATGCTGATGATCTTGAAGAAGGTTCCCGGATTCCTTCTGATACGCGTTGTTTAATCTTGTTACATCTTTTTTTGATAAGTCTAAAACATCACCAGATGTAATCGCCTCATCTAGTTTACGTAATATAGGCTCTGTTTGTTTTAATCTTTTTAATTGATCTGTGCTTGGTGATTTTTGCGCAGCTCTAGTTGGGATTGCTGGTGCTGCTACGCCCGCGGCGGCAGGCCTTAAGGGCGATTCTGCTGGAGCAACTTGATTGCTTTCTGGAGTATCTGACTCTGTAAAAAAACCTATTATGCTACGTTGTATAGAAGAGCAACTTGTTATGAGTTGCGTCAATCCGCTCTGGATCAATGTGTTGTATTGTTCTAAATAAGTGCTCACTTCGGTATCAGGGATATTCTGAATATCGAGCATGTTATCGAAAAACGCCTTGATCTGGAGCAGTTTATATAGAGCTCCGCATAAAGTCATTAAGCCTAGTACTACAGGTGCGTGTGCGATCAATCCAGCTAAGAGCGTTGGTGTAGTGCTTAAATTTACGAATAAAGGTGCTAAAGCAGTTAATCCACCTAAGACGAACGGAATCGCAATGAGTATGGCTGCGTTTTTTTCTGAAGATTGAAACTGCTTCATTCTTTCGCGTACAATCCTTTGTGTTTGATTGTGCGTGAGAAAGGTCATAAAGCTTCTAAATACGACGCTATTATGTAGCGTTTCACTACTGTGTTTGATTTGCTCAACATAGTTGAATTGAATATTGGCGTTTGATGATTCAGTATCTAAAACTGTGCCTTTTTTTACGCTCTGAAACATTCTTTTAGCACCGTTGGCTTTTCCTCCACTCCTCAGGACCAATACGGGTTCTTGAGTGGAAGCAGATGCTTCTTTATGACCTATTGTCACCGCTTTAGAATCTTTAGGATAGGTCAATTTAAAGCCAGCTGAAGGATTTTGAGGGTCAATTTGTCTGGCGTCAAATTGTATCAACGATGTCTGCCCGACATCTAAAGCCCATAAAGGATGAGCTTTTGTGTTAAAAGGATTGAGGCTTTCTCGATTCATCAATAAACGTAAGATGTCTGTATTTGAAAGCATTGAAAATGCTTCATTAAATGATGTTATGTTTTGCTCTTGATATCTATTGTAATGCTCTTTTGTAATGCTCTTTTTCTGCCTCAAAAGGCTGTAATGCATTGATTGCTGCTAAGTTGACCAGCGCAACTTGCATTGTCTGTAAATGTTGATCCATATCGTTCATTGATTGCATGAGATGATCCTCTTGTTATTGTGATACATGCGCCATTTCTTATGACTGTAATGATTGTAGTATACGCATGCTTTATTAAGGAAATCTTAAAGATTCAATAATTATAGTCAATCATTCAAACAAAATGTTTGAATATCTCAAAATTAATTAGAATTTTTTCAAGTATTGTGCTGAAAGGGCTTGTTGTAAGGCGAATTTAGACAGTGCATCACAAGGCAAAAAAACTAAAACACGCGTTTATACGTCATAAATGAATGTTTTGATAGCGTTTTTAACGCAAGTAGGGCCGTGTTCAGCGTTCAATGCCCCCTGAAGGTGTGTGTTTGAATTTAAGCCCGCAGGTCATTTGGGTTGATTGTTTGTCTGTTAGCGTTTAGAATATGCGGCTTAATTGAGTTATAGATAGAGCGTGTATATGACAGAATCTTGGCCGATGGCACTGACCTTTGATGACGTTTTGTTGAGCCCTGCGGCTTCTTCAGTTTTGCCGCGTGCGGTGTCGTTATCTGTTTTATTAACACGTGATACATCGACTTGCTCAGGGATTCAGCTACAGCGCCCACTGATATCTGCTGCGATGGATACAGTGACAGAAGCCCCCATGGCCATCGCACAAGCTCAAGCGGGGGGATTAGGCATCATCCATAAGAATTTAACGATTGCACGGCAAGTTCAAGCGGTCGAGCACGTGAAAAAGTACGAAAGTGGTGTGGTGAAGGCCCCTGTCACGATTACACCAGATGCTTCGATCACAGAGGCTTTATTGATGACACAGCAGTATCAATTTTCAAGTTTGCCCGTTGTTAAGGATGGGACATTGTTAGGTCTGCTGACTAATCGAGACATGCGTTTTGTTGAAGACCTCACACAGCCTGTTGAGTCGGTGATGACCCCGATGGAACGGTTGGTGACGGTTAAATCGGGTACAGCTGTTGAAGTGGCTGCGTCATTGATGCACACCCATCGCATCGAAAAAGTTTTGATTATCAGTGATTCTGGTGCATTAGAGGGCATGATCACAGCACGTGATATTTTAAATGCACAGGCACAACCACATGCAACTAAGGATGCGCAAGGTCGATTACGTGTCGGTGCAGCCGTGGGCGTAGGCGCTGATTCACATGCTCGCGTGGCGGCGTTAGTCGATGCAGGGTGCGATGTGTTGGTGGTGGATACAGCGCATGGGCATTCATCTGGCGTCATTGATCAAGTCAAGTGGATTAAATCTAAATATCCTCATATACCTTTGATTGCAGGAAATATTGCAACAGGCCAAGCGGCAAAAGATTTGGTTGAAGCGGGTGCTGATGCGGTGAAAGTGGGCATTGGGCCGGGTTCAATTTGTACAACGCGTGTGGTCTCTGGTGTTGGTATGCCGCAGGTGACAGCCATTCATTCAGTCTCAAAGGCTTTAGAAGGCCGTGGTGTCCCCATCATTGCAGATGGTGGTGTGCGTTATTCAGGGGATATTGCTAAAGCCATTGCAGCAGGCGCTTGGGTGGTGATGATTGGTAGTTTATTTGCAGGGTGTGAAGAATCGCCGGGTGAGGTTGAGTTATATCAAGGGCGGGCATATAAAACATATCGAGGGATGGGTTCAGTTGCAGCCATGGCACAAGTACACGGCTCCAGTGACCGTTATTTTCAAGATGCCAGCGGTGGAACAGATAAATTGGTGCCTGAAGGTATTGAAGGGCGTGTGCCTTTTAAAGGGTCAGTCTCTAAGGTGTTGCATCAATTGATCGGTGGATTGCGTGCCAGCATGGGTTATACCGGTTGTGCTGATTTAAACGCATTACGTGCATATGATGGTTTAGTGCGTGTCTCATCGGCAGGTGTGATGGAAGGTCATGTGCACGATGTTAAGATCACTAAAGAAGCACCAAATTATACAGCAGAAGGTGATTATCACTGAGCAATCAGATCATCACAATGTTCAAGATAATAAGCAGGGTGCGTGCATGGTGAACCTATTTTAATTTAGACAGCAGGCGTTTGTATGGTTGATCAGATACACAGTTATCGAATTTTGATTCTTGATTTTGGCGGTCAATATGCGCAATTATTGGCACGACGGATTAGAGAATTAGGGGTTTATTGTGTTTTATTGCCGTATGATGTGTCGCCTGAGCAGTTATTAGATATTGAGCCGCATGGTGTGATTTTATCTGGCGGCCCTGAATCAGTTCAACAGTTGGATTCACCTCAAATTCCAGACATAGTATGGCGGATGCGTTGCCCAGTTTTGGGTGTGTGTTATGGCATGCAGGCCATGGCTCAGGCATTTGAGGGTGTGGTTGAGTCGAAAGCTCAAAGTGAATATGGACATACTGTCATTCAAGTACAGCCCAATACGTGGTTATCCGCTTGTGTGGGGGACACCACTTCTGTTTGGATGAGTCATACAGATCAGGTGGTGCGTTGTCCTGCTGATTTTGAAATGATGGCCAGCAGTGCTCAGTGTGATGTGGTGGCATTTTCAAATGTTAAAAAGGGTTATTATGGGGTTCAATTCCATCCAGAGGTGACGCATACCTCAGAAGGTTTTGCGATTTTAAAATATTTTGTATACGACTGCTGTGGGTGTGAGGCGGTGTGGACGCCCCATAAAATAGTTGATCAATTGGTCGATGAAATACGACAAGCTGTGGGCCAAGATCATGTGGTCTTAGGTTTATCAGGGGGGGTGGATTCTGCAGTCACTGCAGCGCTCTTACAGCGCGCCATTGGTGATCAAATGACGGCTATTTTTGTCGACAATGGTTTGTTACGTGCACATGAGGCAGATGAAGTTGAGAGCATTTTTACGGATCAAATGAGCATGCAGTTGGTGCGTGTGGATGCACAGAAACAATTCTTATCAGCCCTAAAGGGTATTGAAGATCCTGAGATGAAGCGTAAAATTATAGGCCGAGAATTTGTGAATGTCTTTCAGGCACATGCAAAACAATTGAAAGATGTGGGCTGGTTGGCGCAGGGTACGATTTATCCAGATGTGATTGAATCGGCAGGGACCGCTTCTGGGAAAGCACATGTGATTAAATCGCATCACAACGTAGGCGGATTGCCGGATTCTTTGTCACTCAAATTATTAGAGCCTTTACGTGAATTATTTAAAGATGAAGTGAGAAAGTTGGGTGAAGTTTTGGGTTTGCCTGGAACATTATTGCATCGGCATCCTTTTCCAGGTCCAGGTTTGGCGGTGCGCGTCATGGGCGAGGTGAAATCAGACTATTTGAAGATGGTACGTGAAGCGGATGCTATTTTCATTGCCGTGCTCAAAGCACACAATTGGTATCATCGTGTAGCGCAAGCTTTGGTGGTGTTTTTGCCGATTAAAACTGTGGGGGTGGTGGGTGATCAGCGTGCATATGGATATGTTTTGGCATTGCGTGCGGTTGAAACCACAGATTTTATGACAGCGACTGCGGTGCAATTGCCAGAAGGTTTGGTGCAAGAGGTGTCCACGCGCATCATCAATGAGATCTCTGGCGTGACGCGTGTGGTGTATGATGTCAGCAGTAAACCACCTGCCACGATTGAGTGGGAGTAGATAACTTAGTATAAGTTATTGATGATTAACTTGCATAAAAGTGCTGTAATCTAGATGTTTCATTATATTATCCGAGGCGTTTGAGGATTTATGACGATCAAATTAAGAGATACTTATGAGACTGGGGAAGAAATTAACAGCGATCCATTGGTGTATGTATTTGAGGATTTTTTGGTATTATCTGAAATAGAACACTTATTGGAAGCAGCCGAACCCAAGTTGCAAAAAGCGTTAGTCAGTGCCGCACATGGTGGAGTAAAAAGTGCAGGTCGTTCAGGCAGTAATTGCTGGATACCACATGACCATAGTCTTGTGACTCAAGCTATTGCCTCACGTGTTGCAGCACTCGTAGGCATGCCTTTGGACAATGCAGAATCATTTCAGGTTGTGCATTACGATCAGAATCAAGAATATGGGCCTCATTTTGATGCTTGGGATGCTGCGACAGAGCGAGGACAAAGGTGTATGGCAAAAGGTGGACAGCGCTTGGTCACTTGCCTGTTGTATCTAAATAATGTGGAGGCAGGGGGTGGCACTTGTTTTCCTCAACTTGATATAGAGGTCAGTGCTAAGAAAGGACGGATGCTTTTATTTCATAACTGTTATGTGGACAGTGCGGTGTGTCATCCCTCAAGTTTGCATGGAGGTATGCCTGTTTTGCAGGGCCAGAAATGGGCATGTAACCTATGGTTTAGGGAAAAAATGATCAGAGACCCGCGCTGAGTGCTAACATCGATAAAGCTTAACGCATGCCTGAAAAGTTTGGACGTGTGATCTGAAAAAATACAGAAATCGTGGGATCCTCTAGAGTCGACCTG